>ENA-OQCP01000935-OQCP01000935.1-human-gut-metagenome-genome-assembly--contig:-NODE-935-length-12066-cov-0.932658_pt1 | contig 12066 bp, 19 predicted proteins | sample MGYA00242760_ERZ504583 | MGnify/ENA primary metagenome ERZ504583 (study PRJEB26092, sample SAMD00036308) | human gut metagenome | host: Homo sapiens | study: EMG produced TPA metagenomics assembly of...
TGTGGATCCCCAATTATATAAACGGGTGAAAACGGTTTTAGAGATCAACAAGGCCCAGCGGCATATCCGCGGAGGCTTGGCTACCAAGCAGAAATACTCGGCGGAACGCCTGACCGCCAGGAAATAGCCGCGGGGAGGCTCTCCACAGAAAAAGGCTTTCCGGGACTCCAAAGGAGTCTTTGGGGCCTTTTTAGCTTTTTATTAGGCTCCTATAAGCATAACCCGCCGTTTCCGGCTCAGCCGCCTTCGATTTACGGCCGCCGCGGTTTGTTATGCGCCGGCGCCTTTTTGGGGGCGGCGGAAGCAGAACGGCAGCATTGCCAGGAAAACCAGAAACGTCAGCGCCTCCGCGCAGGGCACGGCCAGCCACACGCCGGTAATACCGAACAGCCGCGACAGCAGAAGCACCGCAGGGATCACCGCCGCGGCGCCTCTTAAAACAGAGAGGACAAAGGCCGGGCCGCCCTTGGAGAGGGACGCCAGATAGGAGGAGGCCAGGATATTAACGCCCATCATGGGAACGCGAGGAAATAAAGGGGCAGGCCCTGGCTGGCCAGGCGCTCCATTTCCAGGTTGTTTTCCTGATTGAAGATACCCACGATAGAATGGGAGAAAAACCAGCTATCCCTAAGAAGAGCAGGCCGAAAGCTGCCGCCGTGATGACGCCGTAATGAAAGATCTGCTTCACATGCCGCATCTGTCCGCTGCCGAAGCTGCGGCTGACGATAGGCTGGATTCCCTGGCCACGCCGGTGAAGATGGAGACCACGATCAGCGCCAGATTCGCGATGATTCCATAGGCCGCCACCCCCACATTGCCCGACAGGACAGGAGAATCTGATTAAAGAGAAGCATGACGATCCCGGAGGAAACCTCTGTAATCAGGGAGGAAACCCCCAGGGAAAGGATTCCCCGGGCTTGTTTGCCGTTCAGCGGGCACGGACAGGCCGGAAGCTGTTTTTTCCGCGGAGAAAGTGGGTGGAGGAGATGAGGATTCCGATGCAGGGAGCCACGCAGGTAGCCAAGCCGCGCCGAACATCCCCATGCCCAGAGGGAAAATAAAGACGTAATCCAGCACCACGTTGCTCAGGCAGCCCACCAGCATGGCGGCCATGGAAAGGTTAGGCTGTCCGTCGTTGCGGATAAAGCAGACCAGCAGGTTGTTAAATAAAAACAGCAGGGAAAAGGTGAGGAGAGTCTCAGGTAAATGCTGGCAAGCTCCTGCACCTGTCCGGAGGCTCCCAGGCCCCGGCGATTTCCCAAGAGAACAGAAGCCCCGCCGCAGTGAAAAGGATTCCTAAAAGCGCCGCCATTCCCGCAGCGTGAGTGAACACCTGGTTGGCCTCGTCCTCCCGGCCCTCGCCCCGCAGAATGGAATACCGGGTGGCGCCGCCCATGCCTACCATCAGCCCTATGCCGTTGAGCAGGCTGTAGGCTGGCAGCGCCAAATTCAGCGCCGCGATGCCGTTGCTGCCCACACCGGCGGAAATAAAATAGGTATCCGCCAAAATATAGCAGGACAGCCCCGCCATGCTCAGCACGTTCAGGGATACGTACCTGGCAAACTGGCTGAAAATTGTTCCTTCCTTATTCACGCGCGGAGTCTCCTTTCCCATGATAAATCTGCTGTAAATCCGCCGCGCGGCCGCGGGCCCCGCCGGCAAGGCCGCCTGCCCTTCTGACCGCCTTAGCCCCTGATACGGCAGAACCGCAGGCTTCTTTCGGCTTTCCTAAAAAACCAGGCGCCCCGGCCTTCCTTTGGAAAGGCCGTTCAGCGCCCATATCATCTTTATATTTTCTTAATCCTACAGTCCTTTTATCCTATCACGGCAAATTTTTGTTGTCAAGGCGCTGGCGGCCGCGAAGGACCTCCATATCCATATTGATTTCACCGGCTCTTCCGGATAGACGCGGATAGGCCGTTACCGCCTTGTCCGGCTGTGCCGCGATAATACAAACAGGATATTTTTAGATAATTATTACCTTCTGTTTCTGCAAACAAGGGACGAAAATCATAAGATGATTTTCCGCCCCTTGTGATCTTACGGCGGCAGTTCGGCCTCAGCCGCTTTATTACAGATGGAACCGGTATTCGGTGGTATAATGGTACATTTCGCCGGGGGAGGTAAATCCGCCGGGAAATTCAGGATGGTTGGGGGTATCCGGGAAGAACTGGGTTTCCAGGCACACGGCGGCGTGGGCCGGATAGCTTTTTCCGCCCTTGCCCGGCACGGGGCCGGCGCTGTTGGCGGTAAAAAGCTGTACGCCGGGCTTATCAGTGTAAACATCCATCTGAATCCCGGTTTTCGGGGAGGACAAGGACGCCACCCGCCTCATGGTTCCGTCCCAGCTGTTGACGACGTAATTCAGGTCGTAGCCGTTGTTGGCCTTCAGCGCCGGGTCATCCGCGCCGATCTCCTGGCCGATGGCCTTGGGAGAGGTAAAATCAAAGGGAGTTCCCTTGACCGGCACCAGCTCCCCGGTGGGAAGCAGAGCCTCGTTGGCCGCGGTATAGCGGCCGCGTCCAGCCAAAGCACGTGGTCCAGGGCGGTTTCGCCCTCGCCGGAAAGGTTGAAGAAGGAATGGTTGGTCATATTCACCGGAGTTTTCTGATCCGTGGTGCCCCGGTATTCTATTCTCACTCCATTGTCGGCGGTCAGGGTATAGGTCATTTCCATGGCCAAATTTCCCGGGAAACCGTCCTCCCCGTCGGGACTTCCACACGCAGCGTCACTGACGCTCGCCGCCGTCCTCCTCCTTTACCGCCTGCCAGACCCGGAAGGTCAGGCCGTTTCCCCCGTGAAGAGTGTTGCCGTTTTCATTGGCGGTCAGGTGATATTCCCTGCCGTCCATAGTGAATTTGGCCCCGCCGATCCGGTTGGCGTAGCGGCCGATCGCGCCCCGTAGTAGCAGGCGGCCTTTACGTATTCATCCAGGGTATCGAAGCCAAGCTCCACATCCCGGGCGATTCCCTGGCGGTCCTTCACCAGCAGGGACTGGATAATGCCGCCGTAGGTATAAAAGGTCATCGCCAAGCCGTTTTCGTTTTCCAGAGTATATTGGGCGACGGCTTTTCCGTTTACCGTGCCCGCTTCCTTTTTTGTAATCATTCCTTTGTTTCCTCCTGTAGATTAATGGAGATGCCAAGCTCATCCAGCTGCTTTTGATCCACCGGCGCCGGAGACGCGGTCATCAGCTCGCCGGAATTGGCTACCTTGGATAAGCGATCACATCCCGGATGCTGTCGCATCCCAGCATCAGCATCACCAGCCGGTCCAGGCCGAAGCCATGCCGCCGTGAGGCGCGCGCCGTAGCGGAACGCGTCGATCAAAAAGCCGAACCGTTCCTGGGCCTCCTCCTGGGTAAAGCCCAGCGCCTTAAACATCCGCTGCTGCAGCGCCGGGTCGTTGATCCGGATAGATCCGCCGCCGACCTCGTTGCCGTTGAGCACCATATCGTAGGCCCTGGCCCGCACCGCGCCGGGATTGGTTTCCAGCTGCTCCAGATCTTCGTCGTTGGGGTGGGTGAAGGGATGATGCTTAGCGACAAACCGGCCCTCCTCCTCGTCGTATTCAAACAGAGGAAAGTCGGTGATCCACAGAAGATTGGGCCTGCTTTCGTCAATGATTCCCATCTGCCTGGCGCACTCGCACCGCAGGGCGCCAGAGTGTCAAATACTACCTGGGGCTTGTCGCTGGCCACAAGGAACAGCAGGTCGCCGTTTTCCGCCTCCAGCGCCGACCTCACCCCTGCGGCTTCCTCCTCCTTCAGGAATTTTTCGTAGGAGGAGCTGGAGGAACCGTCCTGGTTCAGCTTAGTCCAGGCCAGGCCCTTGGCGCCGTAGGCCTTGACCCATTCGGCCAGCTTATCGATCTCTTTTCTGGTGTAGCAGGCTCCGCCCTTTACATTGATGCCGCGCACGCTTCCGCCGGCGGAAACAGCCCCGGCAAATACCCGGAACTCGGTGCCCTTCAGGACTTCCGTCAGGTTTTTCAGCTCATAGCCGAACCGCAGGTCCGGCTTATCGGAGCCAAACCGCTCCATGCCCTCGGCGTAGGTCATCCGGGGGAAGGGGGTCTGGATTTCCACATCCAGCACCTCCTTGTAGACGGTTTCACGAAGCCTCGGCCATGGACATAATATCCTCCTCGTCGATGAAGGACATTTCCAGGTCGATCTGGGTAAATTCCGGCTGCCGGTCGGCCCGCAGGTCCTCGTCCCGGAAGCACCGGGCGATCTGCATATACCGGTCGAAGCCCGCCAGCATGGTCAGCTGCTTATACAGCTGAGGGGACTGGGGCAGGGCAAAAAAGCTGCCGGGGAATACCCGGCTGGGCACCAGATAGTCTCTGGCCCCTCGGGGGTGGACTTGATCAAAATAGGGGTTTCCACCTCCACAAAGCCGTTTTGGTCGAAATAGTCCCGGGCGATTTTCACGATCTTATGCCGGGCGATAATCTTATCCTGCACGTCGGGGCGGCGCAGATCCAAATAGCGGTATTTCAGCCGCAGCTCCTCCTTGACCTTGCTGTCCTCGGTGATCTCAAAGGGAGGGGTTTCGCTTTTGGAAAGCACCCGCAGGTCGGTGACCTCGATCTCCACCTCGCCGGTGGGGATCTCCTTGTTTTTGCTGGAGCGTTCCCGCACTACGCCCTTGGCCGCCAGCACAAATTCTGCCCGGACGCCGAAGCCTTGCCGAAAATTTCCTTGTCCGTGTGGTCGTCAAAGGCCAGCTGTATAATGCCGGTGCGGTCGCGCAGGTCGATGAAAATCAGCTGTCCCAGGTCGCGCTGCCGCTGGGCCCATCCGCATACCACAACCTCCTTGCCCACGTCGAAAGCCTCGGCTCTCCGCAGTAGTGGGTTCTTTTCAGTCCTGTCATCACTTCTGCCATATGATTTCTTCCTTCCGTTTTCCTGTTGATTTCCCGTGGTTTTTTGTCGGTATCGATTTTTCACAGGCCGTCAGAGGGCCTGCCTGTTCCGAGCCTTCTTTGCGGCGCATTTGTTTTTTCCGGGCTGTCTGCCAAAACGCGGCCCGACGCCGTGTGCCAGTCCGCGCCGGAAGCCCGTTTCATCCGCTTATAAGCTCAGACTGCTTTGCGCGTCGAAATAGATCTGGGTAAACTCGTCCACAAAGCTTTCCCCCAGAGAGATCTCTTTCTGTTCGCCGGTGGCCATATTTTTCACCTTGGCCTTTTGCTCCTCCAGCTCGCTGTCTCCCAGCACCAGGCTGAACTTAGCTCCCAGCTTATCGGCGTATTTCATCTGGCTTTCAGGCTCCTGCCACCAGGTCGCACTCGGCGTTCAGGGAGGTGGTCCGCACCAGCTCCGCCAGCCGGAACGCCTGGGCCTTGGCCTTATCACCCAGAGAGGCCACGTACAGGTCGCAGGTTGGGGGCGTTACCGCCGCCAAAGCGCTGTCAGGCTGAGCGAGCACCAGCATCAGCCGTTCCAGCCTAAGCCGAAGCCCAGCGACGGCATAGACGGCCCGCCTATTTCCTCTACCAGGCCGTCATAGCGGCCGCCGCCGCACACAGTGCCCTGAGCGCCGATGCCGGTAGAGACAAATTCAAACACGGTCTTGGTATAATAATCCAGGCCCCGGACAATCGTGGGGTTCACCGTATAGGCAATTCCCATGGTATCCAGGCAGGTCTTGACGCCTTCAAATGCTCCCTGCACTCGCCGCACAGGTAATCCAGCATGACCGGCGCGCCCTCGGCGATCTTAGAGCAGACCGGGCTTTTGCAGTCTAGAATCCGCATAGGATTCCTATCCAGCCTGCCACGGCAGTTTCGCACAGCTGGTCTTGATAGCCTGAAAATACTCCTTCAGCGCCTTGTGGTACTCGGCCCGGCATTTCGGGCATCCGATGGAGTTGATCTCCAGCGACAGGTTTTTAACTCCCAGCACGTCGAACACAGATTTCGCCAGGCAGATCACCTCGGCGTCCGCCGACGGCGCTCCGGCGCCGAATACCTCCACGCCGAATTGGTGAAATTCTCTCAGCCGTCCGGCTGGGGCTTTTCATACCGGTAGCAGGAGGTAAAATAGTACGCCTTGATGGGCAGGGCGTCGTTATACAAGCCGTGCTCCACCATAGCCCGCACCGCGCCGGCGGTGCCCTCCGGCCTCAGAGTGATAGAGCGTCCGCTTTATCCTGGAAGGTATACATCTCCTTTTGCACCACATCCGTGGTTTCTCCCACCGACCGCTGGAACAGCTCCGTATGCTCAAACACTGGTGTGCGGATCTCCTTAAAGCCATACGCGCTGCAAATCCGGCGCATAGCGTCCTCCACCACCTGCCACTGATAGCTCTCCTTCGGCAGAACATCCTGGGTCCCTCTCGGCCCCTTTGTCAACAATCCCATAACTTCCTCCTTTTTTATTTCGCGCATGGCGCGCCCGCTCAGCGGGCGCGTCGTCCTCCGCTGTAATTTTTTATCCTTCCGCACGCGTTTTTCACCCTGTGGAACACGGGGCTGATAAGTCAGCATTTTGTTTCGGGGTTCTTTGCCGCGGCTTTTTGCCAGCGCTTTGTCTTGGTTCTTTGCCGTTCGGTTTCAGCTTTCCTTTCGCGCATGGCGCGTCTGCTCAGGGCGGGCGCGTCGTCCTCTGCTGTGATTTTTTATCCCTCCGCACACGTTTTTTCACCCTGTGGAAAACACGGGCCGACTTGCTGGATTAGCTGCCCCTTGGCGCTTTCTCCAGAATTTTTATAAATTTTTTATCCTGTCATTTGATACCTCTGTTTTTATTTCACTGAAATAGGGTTCAGCGGTTCTCTGGTTTTTAAGCCGTTTAAAGCCGGGCGGTAAAATCATCTCTTGACCCCCGCCGCGAAGGTCTCGTTTTCCGCTCCATAAAAAGGCCTTCGTTCCTATCCGCGCCAATATAATTGACGGGGATAGGGACGAAGGCCTTTGCCTCGTGGTGCCACCCTAATTCCGGGCGCACTGCGCCCGCTTTAGCGTTCTGATAACGGAGAACCTTCCGGATTCCCTTCGCCTTCAGGCGCGGGATCAGCTAACGGGCGTCTTTCTTTTCCACGTACCGTCGCAAGCGCGCTTCCAGCCCGGCGGAACCGCCGTTCGCGCTCTCTCTGGGCGAGCGAAGAAAATACTCCTCCCGGTCAAAGCTTTGTTTTCGTTTTTAATTTTCCGGAGCCAAGCTTGCCCCCGGTTCCAAAAGCTAAGGGGGGCTGCGGGGTTGGGCTCCTTTCAGAGAGCATTACAAGTTAATATCTTGGGTTTAAAATATTGCGCCAATCCAGGTCTCCTCTTTCCAGGCCGTGGATCAGAACCTCGGCGGTAGCAATGTTGGTAGCCACCGGGATATTATGCATATCGCAGAGGCGGAGCAGGTTGATGTCGTTAGGCTCATGGGGTTTGGGATCCAAGGGATCCCGGAAAAACAGGAGCAGGTCCACCTCATTGCAGGCGATGCGCGCCGCGATCTGCTGGTCGCCGCCTGAGAGCCGGAGAGGAATTTTTGGATGGTCAGCCCTGTGGCCTCGCTGACCATTTTGCCGGTTGTGCCCGTCGCGCAAAGGTTGTGCCGGCTTAGGATGCCGCAGTAAGCGATACAAATTGCACCATAAGTTCTTTTTTCGCGTCATGGGAAATCAAAGCTATATTCATTTCAACAGTTCCCTCCTAAAAATAGAATGATCGGTAGAGTTTATCCAAGTGCAAGAGAATGACTAATTATGAAAATGGAGCAAAGGAACATTTTCCCCTTCGAAACGGGCGGCCACCCGGCCGAACGTGCGCGGCAGGAGCGTTTTTCGCGTTTACAATGGGCTTGCCGTGAACCACAGCTTCCACCACAGACAAATCCTCGGGAATAATTCCCAGAAGCTGCAGTCCAGTTTCATCAATCACTTGGTCTAAATCCTCAAAGCAGTTGAGCCGGCGGAAGCTTTTTTCCGAAAACCGGCTGATCACCAGGCGGGTTTCCTGGATGCCGGCTTCCCGCAGCAGCTGCCCGCCTTTTGAGAATTTCGGATACAAACCGGATCCGTATTCGCCACCACAATTCCTCTGCCGGCCGGAGCGCAGGCGGCCCGAAAGCCTCTGCCAAACCCGGCGGGGCAGTCGATCACAATGTGGTCGTAATAGGGTGCGAACGCATGGATCAGCGGCTTCATCAGCCTGGGGCTGACCACATCCTCTGTTTCCAGCGGAGCCGGCAGCAGATAAGCCCTTTCACCGGGCTTTCGTAAACCGCGTCGGCGGGGCGGCAGCTGCCCTTTACCAGGTCGGCCAGGTCGAACACCAGCTTTTCCCCGATGCCAAGCATATAGTCCAGGCTTCGCAGCCCGGCGTCGCAGTCCACAAGCAAAACCCGCCTTCCTCTGCCGGCTAAAGCGTACCCCAGCCCGGCCGTAAACACGGATTTTCCCACGCCGCCTTTTCCTGATGTGATTACTGTGATTGTTCCCATACTGATATTACCCTCATATTTAACATGTTAACACAAAAAAAAGCAATACGTCAAAGCGTTTTTTTTGAATTTTTCTGTGAAAAAACGACGAAAATTTTTTTCCACTTAATCTATGACATTATTCAACTTCCGGCATGGTTTCCGGATGGAAATATCCATCCATGATCGCTTTTGCCACGTTGGCGGCGTAAACGCTTTTTCCGCCGTGCTCCATAATGATGCCGATGGCGATCTGGGGATCGTCGTAAGGGGCGTAGGCGATCAGCGTAATATTATCCACGTCATATTCGTTGCTGTTAGGCAGATAGGTCTGGGCCGTTCCCGTTTTCGCCGCGATCGGGATTTCATAGGAGCCGTAGCTGTAATAACCGGTACCGGAGGGGCTGGTCACCACGTTGCGCATGGCGCCCTTTACGGTTTCCAGCACTTCCTGGTCAAAAATGTTTTCTTCCACTACCTCTGGCTTAGTTTCCTCCAGCACGGTCTGCCGGCTGTAATCGGTGATTTTATCCACCACATGGGTGCGCAGCCGGGTGCCGTTATTGGCGATGGTTGCCGCGTAGGTGGCGAGCTGCACCGGAGTGATCAGGTTATCCGACTGGCCGATGGCCGCCATGATGGTATCTCCGCCGTACCAGTCCTCTTTTTCGTCCGGACCCGCCAGGGTTCCGTCGCTTTCATAAATCTCAACGCCGGTCAGTTCTCCCAGGCCCAGCTTTCTCTGGTAAAGGTTCATATTGTCAATGCCCAGGTTATAGCCGGTATCGTAAAAGAAAATATTGCAGGATACCGTCAGTGCCTCGATTACGTTCAGATAGCCGTGGGTTCCCATGCACAAAGGATGGAAGTCCGGCATATCGGCGTTATAATAAGTATACCCGCACCGGAACTGGGTGGAGGTGTCGATCACGCCCTCCTGAAGCGCCGCCAGCGCCACCGCCGGCTTCATAGCCGAGCCGATCGGGTAGCCCTGCCAAAAGCACCGGTTCCACATGGCGTTCTGACCGTCCTTGTTCAGCAGCAGGTCCTCACGGTACTGGGGATCGTTCATATATTTGTCCAAATCGTAATTGGGATAGCTTTGGGCGCACAAACGCTGAAATCATTTACATCCAGCACCACCACGGAGCCGGTACACTGGGAGCCGTAGCTTTCCTCCTTCTGGGCGGCCTCCACGTTTTCCTTTAAAGCGTCCAACGCGATCTTCTGCAGCCGGGCGTCAATGGTCAGATACACCGTGTTGCCGGAGGTCGCCGGCGTCTTTTCCGTCTCGCTGACAATGGTGCCGTTAGGTGTCACCTCCACCAGCTGCTCGCCCCGGTGTCCCACCAGCTTATCCTCCAGGCCGCCTCGATGCCCTCAATGCCGATTTTAGAGTCCAGCTGATAATCGCCGGTATCCTTTTTCTCCTCATAGGTGTCTGGATCAATCGCGCCGATATATCCCACAATATTGGTGGCCAGGCTGCCGTTTGCGTATTTCCGCTCAGAGTAGGTTTCCACCGAAACGCCGGGCATTTTCTGGCTGTTTTCCGAGACAATCGCCACCATTTCGTTGGAAATTCCCTCGGCGAAGGTATACTTATTTTCGTTATTGTAGCCGGTTTTCGCCATATTGTAGCGCACCGCCAAAATCGAGCGCTTATCGCTGTTGCTGTAGCCCTCGCAGTCGTACCACTGGTCGCTGGCCATCAGGTTGATGCACTCCTCGGCGGTGGCGTACTGCTGCAAACGGTAGTCGCTTTTCAGCAGCTGATCGCCGAATCCACCGTACCATCCCGTCGTCCTGCTTGAAGGCGAAATTGCCGTTTTCATCCACCACAATAGGGAAGTTGTCGATCCACTCCTCATTCCGGGACTCAAACAGGGCCACCAGCTGGAGAATTGTGGCGTTCAGGGAACCCTTGGGGACATACAGGTTATTGAACACCACCTTGTAGCCGGTTTCATTCACCGCCAGGCTGACGCCGTTGGATCCAGGATTTCCCCCCGGGAGGCGTCCTTTTTTACTGTATAAATATTGGTGCTGTCCGCCTGGGCGCGGTATTGGGCGCCGTGGACCAGCTGCCAGTTGACCAGCTGCGCGCCGAACACTACAAAAACAGCCAAAATTCCCAGCACCAAGGCTAAAACTCGAACGGACTGGCCTTTTTTTTCCTTGTTGTTCTCTTCCATGGATACTCCTTTCTGCAGCGGTTGGCAGGATGTGAGCTTTCTAATGTACTGTCCGGATTCTTATCAGCGGCCGCTTATCGGATGGTCACGCGGTCATACTGTGCGGCGGAGCTTTTCCCGTTCCGCTTCTTCCTGACGGATAGGATCAGATCGTTTCCCGTTCCGGACGCCACTACAAAGGCTTTGTTGAAATAATATAGGATAGGCGTGGGCAAAAAGCTGTACAGCATCATTGGCAGGTAATATTTCTGATAGGCGTAAGTAGGCCATGTCGTAGCCCCGCAGCAAATAGAAAAACACGAAATGGAGGGAAATGACGGCGAACACGGCGGCCGCGGTGCAGAGCAGGGAGGTAAGCACGTTGGTTTTCACCAGGTTTACCGCCAGCAGGCCGATGAAAAACCCCAGCACGCCCAAAACAATCGCGTGAAAGCCGATGACCGATCCATAGCCCATATCCATCAGCAGGCCGGCGAACACGCCGAAGCCCAGGCCTATTTTTTCATTTTCCAAAATAGCGATGGTCATAGGGGCGGCGATGAGCAAAAGGGGCCGCACTCCCAGCAGGCTGGGCATCAGGTAGGGAAGCTCCTGAAGGATAAACAGTAAAATAATCTCAATGGTATAGGCCACGCAGCGGATCACTTTATATTTCAGCGCCATGGTTATTCCTCCGCCTGGCTGGAGCTGTCGTCAGGAGACGCCACCTCCGGGCATTGTGGAGCCCTGGCCCAGGAACTCGGTGATCACGCACACGTTGGTCAGCGTTTTGATGTCCTCATAGGCTGGATCACCGCCGTAATGGAATCGGCGTTTTCCTCCTGCCTTTTTTCCACAACCTCCGCCCACCGGCAGCTCTCCGGGGTAAACGCCTCCCACGCCGGAGGTCACGATAATATCCCCGGCCTTCAGCTTATTTTCAGCGGTCAGAAAACGCATCTCCACCTGGCCGGCTTCGGCGTATTCCAGACTTCCCGCCGCTACGCCGGTATCCTGCGTCACCTGGTCCAGCACGCTGACATTGGTTTCCGGAGACAAAATGGTGGTCACATGGCTGTAGGTGGGGTAAACCGCCGAAACCCATCCCACCAGGCCCCGGTCGGTGATCACCGGGTCGTTTTTCTCAATTCCGGACAAGGAGCCCTGATCGATGGTAAAGCCGTAGAACAGATCCGCCGGGTCTCTGCCGATCACAGAGGCCAGCGCGAACTGGTAATCCTTTTTCTGCTCCTTCAGCTCCAGGTATTTGACATTCTGCTCGTTTTCCCGTTTGATATCGTAATAATCCACGGTCAGGGCGATCATCTGGTTAAGCTTCTCCTTCAGCTCGGCGTTTTCCGCTCCAGCTCTTCGATGGTCTTTCCACTGGGCCCCACGGCTCCCGCCGCGCCCGCGGCCTGGCTGGAGATCTGCTGGACCGGCGTGGTGACAAAGCCATCAGGAT
>ENA-OQCP01000936-OQCP01000936.1-human-gut-metagenome-genome-assembly--contig:-NODE-936-length-12053-cov-3.046202_pt1 | contig 12053 bp, 14 predicted proteins | sample MGYA00242760_ERZ504583 | MGnify/ENA primary metagenome ERZ504583 (study PRJEB26092, sample SAMD00036308) | human gut metagenome | host: Homo sapiens | study: EMG produced TPA metagenomics assembly of...
CTTAGCAAACTACCAGCAGATGGTCGATCCCACGATGGTATGGGGATCGAACAAAAGTAACGATGCGGTCAGAATGGATGTATCGTTCACTTGGAAAAAGGAAGAATGGCTGATCCCTGCAGTCTTTCCGATTCCGGGCGGATTGGTAGTGGATGTGGCTCGTAAGCTGCCATATTATCACCTGAAGAACTGCCTGACAATCTATGAAAAGCGCAGGAATGCCGGGTTCCATTCACCGCTGGAACGTCTGATGATAGATCAATACGACCCCTTTCATTTTCATCCCATGGGGCATCTCTTGACGGAGAACGACTGTATTGATGAATGGCGTTCGGAACGGTTCATCTGGAATCCGATCCGAATGTCTCCCGCTACCCCCAAGGAATATTATCCGGCCAGAAAGCTGGTGGAGTATTACGGATTCGATCTGAATACCGGGTGGGTCATCTTCCGGCTGTATTTCAAAGGGGATTTTTTGTCCGTTCGCGATCAGGAACTGACGCTGATGCTGGAAGCACCGGATGAACCTGTGCCGGGGCCGATTTTGAAGATCGAAGAAGCGGGACAGCTTATCGTGTTTCAGAATCCGCTTACTAAAAAAGCGGAAACGATCACGGTCACTGTGCTGGAAAACGGTGTGATCGAACACCCTTTCAAAAAGCAGGGACCCGTCAAGTACCCCGCCAATTATGTGATCCTTCATTATCGCTTTCACCCGGAGAAAAAGGAACAACAATATTGTCTTATGGACACTTGGCTGACCGATGAACCGATCGAATTGGAACCGCGCGTAGAATCGGAGCAGCCGCACCCCGATGAAGCGCAGCTCCATGACCCTCGGTTTTCCAAGGTGACCTTGCAGGACTATATGGCAGAAAATAAAAATCATGCGGCATATTCCTCCCTGACGCACTATCCGAGACTTTCGACCGAATGGCAATTTGTGGCGATCCACAAGGAAAGAAAGAATGTCCGTGTAAAGCTGAAAAGGGACTGGACATAACAGCGATGTTGTGTTAGGGTAAACAAAGAGCATCCGATATTGATTTCAGATAAGGATGCGCTGCGCCTTATCTGATTGTAAAAGGAGAAGTTTTATGAATTCATCAACATTACTTGTCGTCCTTGCTGTTGTGGTCGTGTGTGCAGTTGCCTTTTTGCTTTTTCCCGCTCCGGGAAAAACAAAACGGCTGAGAAAAAAGTAGACCCTGCCGAAGTAAGCAAATACGCACAGGTTGCACAGGACATTCTGAAAGGCATCGGCGGCAAAGACAACGTAGTATCTGCCAGCTACTGCACTACCCGCCTGCGCTTTGTGGTCAAAAACTACAATCAGGTCAATGAGCAGGCCGTAAAAGCGGCAGGCGCATCAGGCATCATCCGTCCGGGAAAAAACGCCTGTCAGTCATTGTCGGCACGAAGGTCAAGTCCATTTATGACGAACTGGACAAGCTGCTGAAGTAAAGAAGGGGCTGTTGCACAAGGATAAAACCGGTGTAACAGCCTCTTTTTCATTCATGTTGCAATTTTTTCAGCGTTTCAAACGTATCTAAATTAAAGTGGCATATCATCTTCCTATTTCACAAATCCTTGCCGTTTTCAGACAGGAGGTTGCTTTTATGAAAGTATCTGCCGACTATCGTATGCTGCTCTCGATGCTCTGCGCGGAAAATGGAAAACTGCTGTTCTGACAGGTATTGCCGCCAGTGCGCTCGGTGCTACCATTGTGAGCAGTTCCAACAGCGTCGTTTCCAATTCCAATCAGGCAAAGGACATTCATTTTGACCTGTTCGCCCAGCCAAACGGCGGTCGGCTGCTTGCTGTTCTGCTTGCCGGCATTGGTCTGTGGGCAGTCCTCCAACTGATCGTGGGCGGTGCAGCTCGACTGGGATATGCTCGTTTTAATCTGAACCTTGTAGATGGAAAGGATGCGGCCATCTCGGATCTGTTCTCTCAGAAAGACCGTCTGTGGGATGGCTTCTGCATGAACTTCCTGCAGGGTCTGTACATTGCCCTCTGGTCGCTGCTGTTGGTGATTCCGGGAATCGTGAAAACATACAGCTATGCGATGACACCTTATATCATGGCAGAGCATCCTTCGCTGACCGCAAATGAAGCAATCACAGAATCCCGGCGGATCATGGACGGCAACAAATGGCGGCTGTTCTGTCTGGATTTCAGCTTCATTGGCTGGGAGTTGCTCTGTTCGTTGCCACTGTATGCCGGGTATTTTCTGATTCTCAGATATTTCTCCGGTTCAGAAGCTATGGCGATTTCTATCATTCTTCTGCTGACAATTCCATTAAGCATTGGCTTTTTCTTCGTACGCCCTATGAGGAAGCTGCATGGGCCACTTTCTACCGCGATATTACCGCAGCACCTACCGAACCGGATGAAGCATCTTGATTTTTATACTATTCCTCAGGTGTGACTGGATTTTTGAGGTGATCTGCGTATGGAGAAGAAACCTGCCCGTTCCGAAATAATTACAATGACCCTCTTGTTTGCTTTAACGCTGGTGCTTACGGTATTAAAAGTGACGAGAGTGCTTTCATTGCCTTGGTTGTGGGTGCTGGGTCCGCTTTGGCTTGGTACATATCGATACCGCGACTAGGGCTGCTTGCGCTGGGAGATCTCTCCCAGCGTTTTTTTATTCCTCTGAGATGCCGAGATGTCAGGATGAAATGCCAACTCCAGAACTCCGTACTTTTTGTACGGCGAAAAGGATTATAATTATTTGCGTAGTACGGTATAATAAGCAAAAGTTTATTGTACGAAAGCGAGGAGTGGCGGTGGATAACATTCTGAACACTATAACCGCCTACCGTGAAGAACGCAAATGGTCGCTATACGATTTAGCGACTCACGCCGAGCTGAAATCTTCCACCATTTCTACATGGTATAATGACAATGCGATCCCGACCATTCCTTCGCTTGTAAAGATCTGCGATGCCTTTCAGATCACACTTTCTGAGTTTTTTGCAAAGGCAGAGGGAAATGAATCTGCCCCGGTGTCACTTACGCCCCAGCAGATGCAGATTATTGAGAAGTGGTCGATACTACGCCCCGACCAGCAGGATGCGGTTTTAAATTTGTTGAATACGATTCCTTGATTCTACATGGATAGCAATAGAGTTTCGGCTCTTTTACTATTATGAAGGATGTTCTGTACGTCCTTCATACTCCGCCCGCCTTGCCATCATCGACAAAGAAAGGACGAAGAAACATGAAAAGGAGATTGATTGAGTACCAACCGAGCCCCGGCAACCAGAACTTGGTTCGCCGCCGACTGCATCCCTGCACTCCGACCTTGTGGCGCAGCTTGCGACTGCGTTGTTTTGTGGTCGGAGGGCTGGCTTATGTACTTTAATTCTTATGCTGCCGGTTATCGAATCCAGAAATTGCGCAAGGCACATGGACTGACGCAAGAGGAAGCCGCTATCAAATTGAATATCAGCGATCGGCATATGAGAAGTCTGGAAAAAGGCACTTATACGCCGCTGGATCTGTTTGTTGAAATAGCAGTACATTTTGATGTCACTTTGGATTACCTCATTCTTGGGAAAGTAGAAACAAAAAAGGAACTGGAACTCGGCAAAAAAATCCATGACCAGAAGCAGATTATAAAATCATTTGGCGAACAGCTTCTGGCATTTGCAATGGAGATTGAGACCGAATAATAAATCTATGAGAAGTCGGAGAGCGTTCTCCGGCTTCTTTTTTTGTTGCAAAAAACAAACGTGTCTATGTGAAACCGGAAGGAAAGCTTCCGGTTTTGCTTCTTTTTTGGGCTGAAAAAGTCCAAAAACCGGAAGGAATGCATCCTAAAAAAGCATTCAGTTTTCAGGTACACTATGGTCACAGCAAGGGCAACACCCCAGACGGGAGAAGCCCGGAGCTGGAAGACGTACCTTGAACTGAATATCATTCCCTCGGACAAAATAATGAAACTTCCGTAACTCGCGGCCCGGTCATAAAGAAGACGGGGTGGCTGAAGAAGCCAATGTGGAGTGTGGGTGCAAGTCCCCACTTACCGAGGTGCATTCCAAATCCAACGGGCGTCGAGGACAAATAGGTTGGAAAAACTTAAAGCAAAACTTCAAAGCCCACCACCGGGATTCTTCTGAATCAAGGCAGTGGGCTTTTTCCATACCGAATATTCATTCTGATGACACGGAGGTATTGATTATGAGCCGTAATTTTACTCGCCAGCCCGATGAATCGACCCTGACCACCCTCTGTCCGCACTGTCTGAGCGCTTTCCGCAATGCGCGCGGCATCCGTGTCCGCCGTGCTGACCCCTACCAGCTCACCAAGGAACCCTGCACCTACTGCCAGACCCGTTTTGGCTACGACTACTACATCCAGCCCACCAGCCCGAAAGCCACCTATTTTAAGAAAGGACGGTTCGATGATGAATCTGAATGCGCTTAAAGTTGACCCTGAATTTCAGGGCAAGATCCCACCACTGACCTTTGAGGAGCTGAACCAGCTGGAAGCCAACATCCTGCGGGATGGACGCATCATCAATCCCATCATCGTGTGGGAGGGCTGATCGTGGACGGACACAACCGTTTCATCATCGCCAAGAAGCACCCGGAAATCCCGTACACTGTCCATGAAACGGAGTTTGCAAACCGCTATGAAGCCATCATCTGGATTTGCAAGAATCAGCTGGGGCGGCGCAATCTCACCCCGGAACAGAAGAAGTACCTTATCGGGAAACAGTATGAAGCTGAAAAATGTTCCAACGGTGGTGATCGAAAAAGTGCTGTTGCAAAATCAGGTTGCCAAATTGGCAACCTGATTCCCACTTCAAAAACCTGTCAAAAAGTCGCCAAAGAGAACGGTGTGGGCATGAGAACAGTTTTTCGTGCTGAAGAATTTGCCAAAGGTGTAGATGCTGCCGAAGAAGCCGTTCCCGGCACACGACAGAAAGTGCTTTCCGGCGAGGTCAAGCCGACCGCCGCCGAGATCGCATCCGTTGCCCGCGCACCTCCTGAAGAACGTCCGGCACTGGTGGCTGAAATCTGCAAACCCAAAGACCAGAAGAAAGCCGCAGCTGTCGAAACAACATCGTCCCCAGCAGCCAAACCGCTTTCCGATTCCAGTACATCCGAGGAAGAATGCACGGACGAAGAACTGGTTCACACTCCGGCTCCGCAGGAGCAGACTTTTCCACAAAGAGTGAATGAATCGTTGAAAATCGACCGTCAGCAGATTCTTGAAATCGCAAACAGCCGCTATGTACCCAAACGACTTGCCGATGGGACTGCGATGCTTTGCGAGGTATCGGGAGCCGCCAACAGTATGATGCGCCGCTGGGAAAGTGTTTTCCGGGAATATCCCGATATTCTGTCTGATGCAGAGAACCGTGCATCCGTAGAGCGAACAATTCAGAAGCTGAGAGATTACCTGAAAAATCTGGAAGATAAAATGGAGGAACTGCTATGAAAAAAATGAACTGCGTCAGCACTATGCCTGAGATCATGCCCGAAATCACCGATGAAGCCATCATCGAAGCCCTTTTCGCGCAGCGGCCTTACGAAGAAAAGGTCATCAACAGTGCCTTTCTCGAAATCCCTGCGGAATATCAGCGCAAGCTGAACATCCCCAATGTCGAAAAGATGTCGGCGGAGTTCACCGAACTGATTGCCAACCCGCCCAAGGTCAGCTACCGGGACGGTCACTACTTCGTCTTTGACGGTCAGCATACCATCGTGACCCGTCGGGCGATGAACGGCGGGCAGGATCTTCCGATCATCTGCAAGGTGTATGAGGGACTGACAGAGGAAGAAGAAGCCATGCTGTTTTCCCGGCAGACGGGCGTTTCCACGCCGCTGACCGCTGGCGCAGAGCTGCGCGCCGCTTTGGTGGGCAAAGACCCGGAATCTCTCGCATTCGTGAAAGCCACCGAAAGCACCGGTCTGCAGATCGGTCTGGACAGCTACCGTGCCCGTGGAAGATCATCTGCATCCGCACGGCTTTCAAGGAATACAAAGCCTACGGCGCAGACCTCTACAAAGAAGCCCTGACCATGCTGGCAAAGCTGGGAGGGTGACCCCGATTCCCTCCGCTCCGGCATCCTGCAGGGCATGGTTCGCTTTGTGGCTCTGTATCAGGGCGAGTATGACCCGGAGCGTCTGGTCAAGCGGCTGCACACTGTTCATCCCATGACGTTGGTAAACGACGAGAAATCTCTGAGCGGCACGGTCAGCTACAAATATATGATGCTGATCCTGCGCACCTACAACGGTGCCAGCCGCCGCTTCAATCTTCCCATCAAGCAGTGACATTCTTGCCTTTCTAGGCATACTCCTTTTTCTAGCAAGAGCCGCCCGGTTTTGACAGGCGGCTCTTGCTACATATAGAAGGATAGGAGGTCTGATCGCTATCATACCAAAAGACTGGAAATACCTCAGAGGGGACATTTACTATGCAGACATGGAGCCGCACATCGGCTCCGAGCAGGGTGGCACCCGCCCTGTGGTGGTTCTGCAAAACGACGTAGGAAACCGCTATGCGCCTACCCTTATCGTGGCGACAGTGACTTCCCGCACCGAGAAAAAGAAATACCAGCCCACACACGTTCTGATAGCCCACAATACAGCCTTTGAGAAGCCGTCTGTGGTTCAGCTGGAACAGATCTTCACGATAGACAAAAGCCGCATACAGCGCTTCTTAGGACAGACTACACGGCATGAAATGCGCAGGATCGAAGAAGCCCTGATGAACAGTTTGGAAATCAATGAATGGGACAGGAGGAATGCCGATGAATGAAAAAGTGATGGTATCGCCGGAGATCCAACCGAAGCGGTTGTTCTGCCGCAGATCGTCAGCATCAAGCAGCAAGTCAGCGTATGGGCTTGCCTGAATATTACATCCGCCGCCTTTGCCGGGAAGTGCCGGGCATGGCGTTCCAGTCAGGCATCAAGTGGTACATCAACTTGGCAAGATGGCTGACTACTTCAACGGTGGAACGACAACTTTGTGATTTGTCAAGGATGCGGGCGTAAACTGCGACATCCTAAAAATTAACCGCCCGAACTGCTATACTCATCGTGACAGAGATAACCACCACACAGAAAGGACGGTAAATATATGGCATCGTTTGAATTGCGAGAACCCAAAAAGAAGCCTCGTTATTATAAACTCATCGCAAATGTTCTGGTGAACGGCAAAATTGAACGCCGTTATGGTCGGTTCGATTTGACCCCACCGAACTGAAAAACGCTCGTGCGCGCAACGCCGCTGCGAAAGCTGCCGCTGCCGAATTTGAACGGCTGGAACAGGAAAAGGCAGACAAGGAAGCCAGCAATGCAGGAAAGACCTTTGCAGTAGTGGCGCAGGAGTACATAGCTTCAAACCGTTCTCGTATGGCACCTTCAGTTCGTCTGAAGGGCGACTATGATAGCAACAGGAATAAAGAGAACACGAGTTTGAAAAAGGAAAAATATCTTCAGCGCATCCAGTGTTATCCGGAGTTTTCTGAAAAGCCGATTGCGTTGATTACAAAAAAGGATTGTGATTCGATGATTCGCTTCATTGAGGACAGTGACGCACGAGTTTACAAACGTGCAGTTTTGAAACCAGAAGCTAAAGAGTTCAAAACGGTGTCCTGCCCTAAAATTGCGAAGGAATGCACCATCCGAGAGGAAACCATTGAGCGAATCTTCCGTGGCGAAACGGTATCTTTGGATTCGGCACAACAGGTGGCAACGGCTTTAGGTAAGACCGTTGAACAGATGTTTGAAGTAGAGATTGATCGCCGTCCCATGACGAAAAAGACGATGCGAGAGTACAATCTGTTCATTCGGTCAGTTCTGAACTACGCCAATGATAACTATGGAACATCACTTCAAATGCCAATGATAAAGGCATCTGGTCGAAAAGGAAAATCGGTGGATTGCTTACATAGTGATGAGGTAGAAGCTCTGCAAGCTGCCTTACAAGAATGTTCTATGCTGGAAAAAGCAATCGTTTTGTGCTTGCTGAACACAGGTGTCCGCCGTGGTGAATTGGCAGGACTTACATGGAAAGACGTAAACTTCCGCGAGGGAACGATCCATGTGTCAAAATCCCTGCTGGTCTTTCCGAACTATGGCTATCAGCTTACCACAACGAAGGAAAGCAATATCCGTGATGTGGATGTTGCGCCGGAGTTCATGGATTTCCTGAAGGACTATTATGCACAGTGGAAAGCCCAGAAGAAGCTGATGGGTGCAAGCTGGCAGAAGAATTTGGAGAAGAAAGGCTCCAAATACGCACAGTCCCTTTTGGATTTGCGTGGGAACGACTTCGTGATCTGCAACGACTATGGTTTTCCTATCAACCCGGATAGCTATGGCGCATTGGTACGCCGTGTTGGAAAAAAGGCGGGCATTGAAAAAATTCATCCGCATATGTTCCGGCACACCTTCGTCAGCATTCTGTTGTCCAATCCCAATATCGGCGTGGCGACAGTAGCCGCAGAAGCCGGACACGCACAGCCCAGTACTACCCTTGCAATTTACACGCAGGTCTATGATAGGCGGCGTGATGAGATTCGGAAACAGATGAGCAGAGAACTGTACAAGTGAGATTGCTCCATCAGGCAAAAGAAAAAGCACGAGACGCATAATCTCGTGCTTTTTGGTGGGCATGAGGGATTCGAACCCCCACTGGAGCGGTTATGAGCCGCCGGCTTTAACCGTTAAGCTAATGGCCCTTATGACGTTGTTTCAAAGATCTGTAAAGTGGCTTTCGTACCCAGAAAATACCCAAGTCCGATTTTTAAGCCACTAGCAAACCAAAAAACAACGGAAAAACGCTGTTTGAAAGAGGTGGAAACGGTAAGGTCTGGCGGTTATGAGCCGCCAGCTCTGACCAACTGAGCTACTAGCCCCCATTGCCCGGTTTGCCGGGCGCACAAGTAAGTATAACAAAAAACGCGCGAAATGAAAAGCGTTTCGGGCAAAATTATTTTGTGCGGTGGGCTTCCAGCTTCTGCTGCATGAACCTGTCCAGCATTTCCTGCGGAAAAAGCGGCTCCTTGTAGCCAAAGGCTCCCGGATGAAGATCAGGGTGGCAATGGTCTGCCGCCCGGGGTCAAGCCGGAGGGTATACAGGGTGTCCAGCGGCTGCTGGGTGGGCTGGTGCAGGGTCAGATGGAGCAGGAAACCGCCATCGTTCTCACGGCGGCACTCGTAGGCGAACTCATCGTCCGGGCTGTGCTGGTCCAGCCGGTCGAAGCAGTCGTCCAGCGGCAGGTCGGTGCGGAATTCGGAAAGGCCGCTGGGGCCATACTGGCTGCGGCGGGCGTTTTCCCGCCGGGTGAGCAGAAAAACGATGCAGCCCAGGGCGGCCGCCAGCAGGATGAGTGAGAATACAACGTTCATGGGTCCCTCCGCAGATTTTGAATCATGTTTTCCTTATTGTAACACAACCTGCGGAAAATTGTGATATAATATTTGAAACAATCCAAATTTTTGCTGGAGGACTTCCCCTATGAAGCTCAAATTCACCCATAAGACCTGGTATTTCTTCCTGCTGTGCGCGGCAGCGGCATCCATGCTCAACGGCTTTGCCGTGCTGGGCGGCATGGATTTTTCTTTTCTGGAGATGGTCGCGTTCTGCATCACCGGCATCACCATCCTGTTTCTGGCCGCTGAAAAGGGCTCTGACCCCAAGGACAAGCGCAGCTATTTCCTGATTTTTGTCCTGCTCATGCTCAGCTATGTGCTGAGCGGCTGGGCAGCCTACTTATTCTCCGCACTGGTCTGGCCCGCCCTGCTGGCATTGGAATACCAGAAGGGCAGGCCCATCCAGCGCCAGCTGCAGCTGGTGGGTGCCGCTGAGGCGTTCCACCTGCTCTTTGTCCTGCTCACGGTCTACGGCGGCATGGCAGGCCTGAGCTTCTGGGCCAATCTGCTCTGGGTGCTGCTGGCCTGCGCCCGGGGCTGGGCGGCACTGAGCCTGTACAAGATGCAGGAGGAAGACGCATGACCCAGCGGCGGCGGAACCGGCGCCGCAAGCGCCGGGTTGGCCGCCGCGCCTTCCTGATCGGACTGGGCGGGTCTGTATCTGCCGCCCTGACGTATTATCTGCTGCGTTCTATCCCGGCAGGAAACAACGCGGAGCCTGCGCCATCGCCACAGACTGCCCCCAACCCCGCCCTGCCCAGCGGCGAGTGGCGGGCGGTGTGGGTGAGCTATCTCGAATTTGCAGAGATGGACTTTTCCTCAGAAAGCGCGTTCCGGCCGATGCCGCCGCGCTGATGGACAACTGCCTGTCCCTTGGCTGAACTCCGTCATTGCGCAGGTGCGGCCCTTCGGAGATGCGCTTTACCGGAGCAGCCTCTTCCCGTGGAGCCACCTGTGCACCGGCGTGCAGGGGCAGGACCCGGGCTTCGACCCGCTGGACGTGCTGCTGACCGAGGCCCACGCCCGGGGGCTTTCGCTGGAGGCATGGGTCAATCCCTACCGGCTCAGGAGCTCGGCTTCCATGCCCCCTGCTATTGCAGAGAACAGCCTGCTGAACACCCACCCGGAGTGGGTCTGCACCGTGAACGAGGGGGCCTACCTGAACCCCGCCATTCCGGAGGCTTCCGACTATGTGGTGCAGGGCGTGGCAGAGCTGGTACAGAACTACGCCGTGGACGGCATCCACTTTGACGACTACTTCTACCCCACCACCGATCCTTCCATCGATGCGGCGCAGTTTGCGGCCAGCGGAGAAGCCGACCTGACCGCATGGCGGCGGGCCAACGTGACCCGGCTGGTCAAAGCTGCCCACGATGCCGTCAAGGCGCCGACCCGACCCTGCGGTTCGGGGTCAGTCCACAGCAACCCGGACAACGACCGGAACGAGCAGTACACCGATCTCTCCGTCTGGCTGACGGCCTCCGGTGCGGATGCCATTGTGGATTACCTCTGCCCCCAGCTCTACTGGGGCTACGGCTATACCCTTTCCTCCGGCAGCACCCGCTTTGCCTTTGAGAACATCACCGCCGAATGGCTGGCCCTGCCTCGGGCAGAGAGCACGGCCCTCTATTTCGGGCTGGGAGCCTACCGGGTCGGTGTGGGAGACGGCGGAGCCAACGCCGACAGCGTCAGCCAGTGGTGCACCGGCAGCGCGCTGGCCCGGCAGGTGACCGACCTGCGCAGCGCCGGTGCCGGGGGCTGGGCGCTCTACCGCTATGGCTCCCTGTTCCGCTCCGACGAAAGCGGCCTTGCCGCCGCCGAACGTGCCGCTCTGACGGCATTGGACGGTTAAGACACAGAAAATCCCTTGTAAGCAGGAAAAAAATGCGGTATACTATGGTATCATGCAAAAATATTGCATTTTTCACCTGCTGTTTTTGAGGATAGAAAAACATGAGTAAAACAAAACGAATCCTTGCCTTTGTGCTGGCAGCTGTGCTGGCCGTTGTCGTCCTGAGCGGCTGCAAGAGCATTGCCCAAAAGGTGTTCGGCTCTTCCAACGAGGTGCAGGAGGATGACACCACCCAGTGGGCCGTGCTCAGCTCTGACCCACTGGTGATCGATGGCATTGCCGACACCACGGCCAAATATGCCACAGCCCGGGCCAACGGGGCGCTGAACATCGTGTTCAACGGCATCTGGAGCCGCCAGACCGAATACTTCACCGTGCCCAGCGGCCTGCTGAGCATTTACGGCTGCGGCACCACCGACGGCGGTGCCCAGAAGTTCAAGGTCTCCCTCTGGAAAAAGGTGGACGGCGGCGCGCAGTATGTGGACAACACCACCTTCTATTTCACCGCCGACGGCCAGAACTACCACTGCGACATTGACAACCTTGACCCCAACGCAAGCTACCGCGTTACCATTTCCTATGATTCCAGCCGTTACTACCTCTACGGCCTGATGAAAGTGGAGGCATCGGCTGAAATGAACACACAAACGAAACACTCTCTCATGCTGATGCTCTGCGCCTTTATCTGGGCACGGCGTTCGTGGCCCAGAGCGCAGGCTCCGGCATGGGGGCTTATTCTTTTTTGGCCGGGCGCAGCTGGCTGGCGGTGCTGGTGCTGCTGCCCACCGTCCGTGCCTTCG
>ENA-OQCP01000937-OQCP01000937.1-human-gut-metagenome-genome-assembly--contig:-NODE-937-length-12041-cov-1.999832_pt1 | contig 12041 bp, 17 predicted proteins | sample MGYA00242760_ERZ504583 | MGnify/ENA primary metagenome ERZ504583 (study PRJEB26092, sample SAMD00036308) | human gut metagenome | host: Homo sapiens | study: EMG produced TPA metagenomics assembly of...
TTCTTGTTCTGTCAGCTTGCCTTGTGCCACGAGCACGGCTTCTTCTGTGATGTGGGCTTCCCTGCCAGATGGTCTACCGGGGTGCCCATGGCAGAGGAGTTCCTTTATCGTCGAGTATGCTGATGTCCACCGCCAATCCGTAGTTGTGCAGGCCGCCGCCGCGTGAGGGTTGGAGACATAGATGTATTTGGAGGTTCCTTTCACTACGTCCCACATCTTCTGCTGTACGGACAAGGGGCGCGCTGCGTCGTAGACGATGAGGCTGTAGCGGGTACTGTTCTTTCAGTAGGCGTTGTGCCCGCTTCAGGCTTTTCATGGCATCGGGGTGCAGGTAGGCTTCTTTCAGGTCTTCGTACAATAGGGTTCCGGTGAAGTTGTCGGCACGGGTGTACATCAAGTCGATGGCGATGCTGCTGTCCGCTTCGGCGATGTTGACGAAACCGAGGGAGTCCAGGTAGCGGGCTGTCCGGCTTTTAGCCGGAGCCGGAGGGACGGGTGCCGCTATGGTGTCGGCGTACGGGATGGTGGTCTCCGTATCCGGGTCTTGTGTCTGCTTTGGCGCTTGTTTTCTGCTACAACCGCATAGTGAGCAGCCAAGCAGCAGATATAACAAGTAAAAGAAATATCGTTCCATCTTACAAGGCATTCTTGGCGGTAAGGATTGATTCATCAAAGCTATGTCCGAACTGACTTCTCCCTGCATCAAGTATTTGTTTTTCCGTTGGCAGGTGGCTTCGTAAATCTCCTTTGCCTTTGCTGTGTCCTTGTCCCGGTAGAGTGCCAGGGCGCAGAGCAGCCGCTGTTTGGAAGACGTCACATCCTTATATTGCCGGATGTAGGTATCCAGCTCATCGGTATATAATTCTTCTGCCCGTGCGGTCCTCTTTGTCACCAGTGCGGTGAAGAGCAGCTCGCAAGCGTTTTCCTTTATCAAAAGTCCGATGACTTCGTGCCGGTGGCTCATTATTTTCTCAAATGCATTGTAGGCGGCTTCCCATTCTTCGCAGTCGAGCAGGCGCGAGGCGCTCATCAAGGCTATGGTGACCTGCAGGGCATCTTTGTAGTTGATGTCTTCCGTTTGGCTGAACCATTCGGCAGGCATGTCCTTAGGACGCATGCCCTCTTGCACCAGTGCGTTGATGCGCAGCTGGGTGACCAGTGCTTGCTTGCTCTTGCTGTCCTTGAGAAGCAGGCGCATGTTGTCGGCATCATTGCCGATGCCGCCCATCTTCATGGGGATGCCGTTCATCCCTGCAAGGAGAATGCCAATCAAAGAGAGCATCAGAAGGAAGAATTTCAGCAGGTAAGGCAGCCCGTCTACGGTCAGCAGGGGGAGGAAGGCAAGGATGGCGGTCAGCAGGTTGGCAAGCACTCCACCAGATTGTACAAGGTGGTTGGGATATCTTCAAGAGGCCTTTCGGGTGGGGTAAGCAGGCATTGGCCTCCCGTTCCGGCAAGGCTGAAACGCTTGATGCATAATTTCCCGTCTTTCCGTATGAAGGTAAGGTTGAAGATGCGGAAGGAGACGAAGCGGTAGCCGGTTGCCAGTCCGCAGACAAGATGCCCGCCTTCGTGCAGAAGCACTTGCAGGAAGATGGAGAACAGCAGAATCAGTATGGCTAACAAGGAAACTCCTACTGTCTCCAGCATGCCGGTTTCGGCAAACTTGCTGTGTAAACCGTCGAACGAGTCTCCTAAAACCAGGACTCTTACACCTATTATTCCTACAAAGCCGATGCATGCCCCGACCATGAATCCTCCGGCCAATTTAAATACTTTCTTCATCCTGATATCTTGATAAATGTGTTTGCCGGCAAAGGTAAAGGATTTTATCTGAAATGCAACAGCTTGCCCCATGTATCATAAAAAGAAAGAGATTGTGATTGCCACAACCTCTTTCCGTCACCTAAACCCACTACGCAGGCTACAGATAGGGAATTATAGTAATATAGATACCCGTAATGATGGCCGAAGTGATTACTCCTGAAATATTAGCACCCAGGGCATCTCCCAAGATGAAGGAATTGGGGTTGTCCTTGCTTACTATCTTCTGGGCAACCTTCGCCGTAGTAGGCACGCAGCTCACGGCTGCAATTCCGATGACCGGATTGTAATTGCCTCGCTTGATGAAGTACATGATGTACCCTCCAATGATTCCGCCGATACCGGAGAGCAACAGTGCGCCCATGCCCAATACCAACAATTTAAGAATTTTAGGGTCGAGCAGCAGATGTGCGTCGCAAAGTACGCCCAACAACAGACCGAGCATGAAAGTAGAACCATACAACAGCGGACCACTTACAAAATCGTAGATATGCTTCATCCCCGACTCGCGTACTGCCACTCCGAGGAACAAGGAGAAGAACAGCGGTGAGGCAACCGGGAACAGAAAACACAGTACAGCACACAATATAGCCGAGAAAGCCAGTTTTACTTTGGCATCATAGTTTTTGGGCGGCTTCTTGCTCGTCATCTTGATGGCGCGCAGGCGTTTCGGCACCAGCAGCTTCACCAGATAGGGGTAACCGCCATATGTCAGTCCCAGATAGAGATAGGCCACTACCGTGATGGGTACAAACAGATGTTTGGCCAGGGCCAAGGAAGTGAAAAGCACCATCGGCCCGTCCGCACCTCCTACCATGGCTACGGAAGCGCTTTCTTTCAAGGATAGTCCCAATGCAGATGCGATGGGTACAGTCAGGAAAGTTCCCAATTCGGCACATAGGGCAAGGAATATGCTGGCAAACGGTTTCTGTAGCAGGAAGCCCACGTCGAGCAGGTACCGATACCCATAAATACGAAGCATGCAATCAATCCGTTGCTGAAGGTCAGGGTGTAGACCGGTTGCAGGAAGTCTATCTGCATGGTGTTCATCAAGTCGTCCGTATCCGAAAGCATCGGGTCCAGAAAGAGATTCCCCAATGTGCCGTCGGGCATGAAAAGGGTGCCGCAATTGATGGCGACCATACCCAGTCCCATGGGAATCATGACCATCGGCTCCAGTACGCCTTTCCATCCCAGGTATATGAGCAGCAGGCCCAGGGCTATTAGAAATACACGGGCAGAGGAGAGTAGCCAGCCGCTTTCCATCATTGTTCCGAATCCTTGGAACAAGGTTGCAAAATCTATATTCTCCATAATTAGTCTTTGTTTTTGGTGTCGTTGTTCTTTTTAGTCTTGTTCTTGTTGTCACGGTGGCTGATGGCATCTTCCAGATACATCATAAGGGTATCTTCTGGGTAGAAGTAGTCTACCAGGTTTCTTTTGGAGACACCGTGGCTTACTCCGTGGTAATAGCCTCGAGGCTTTTCGTTTTCACGGTCCACACCCCGGCTGTAGTCTTCGCGCGTGTCGTTGCCGAAGATGTTTCCGTGCATGGAGGGGGTGTGTAGCATCAGTTCCATCTTCTGGCGGAACTTCTTTATGCGGTGCAGGCGGAGTAACTCCTGCTGGTGGGAACTGTAGAAATCGAGTGAATCGGCTGCGCTGGCTATCAGTTTGATGATGAATGCCACAAAGAAACCGATTGCAAAAGTGAGCCCCATCATCTCAAGGGTGGGGAGGAATAAATCGGACATAGTTATGATATTAATGTGATGAAATGGATAATAAAAAAGCGAAAGATGTACATGCAGTACACCTCCGGTAATGGTTTGCAATAAGTCCGATAAAGTCTAAATCAGGATATGCAGCAGTGCATAGATATAGTATCCGCAGGAATAGCGGAGAGCATTGGGATTGAATGAAAGGTTGGCGCTCTCTCCGGCAGACAGATGGCTGGAAAGCAGATGCTCCAGTTGCCCGGCTGGTTTCAGAATTCTCATCTTCAGGAATTTCGGAGAGGCGTGGTTATGTGTGTATAGGCTGTTCGGACACAACGCTTCGTTGGTCCAGCAGTCGGTATTTTCGTCATTGAATAGTGAACGGTGGGTGGCTGTGTACGATGCGCACTGTGTGTAGGCGGTAAAGGAGCATTCGGAGGCCGGACTTCCGACAACTATTCCCGCCGGACTCCCGGTAGTATTCCGTGAGTCTGGCTGTTCCTCCTGGGAGATGGTAGTCAAACCCAGACAGAGGAAGGTAAACATAAGTATGTAATACAGATGTTTCATCATAGCAAGATAAAGGAACAAATAACTTTGGACAAAGTTATATATTCCGCTGTATTTTAAGATTAATTGTCTTTTTCCTCTGCAGGAAGTATTCTGAAGGACTGGTTGCGGCATTTATATGCCCAACCGTTCCTTCAGTAACCGGTATCTGGAGAGGCTTACCCGTAGCTTGACGCCACTTTTTAACGTCACTTGGTAGGTCTCTTTTCCATACTGTTCTACTCGTGATATCTGGGTTACGTTGACAATGCTCGAGCGGTGGATGCGGACAAAGTTATCTGCTGGCAAATGTGTCTCGAAGTTTTTCATGGTCTGTTCCTTGATGTACTCTCCGTCGGATGTCACCAGGGTTGCGTAGTCCCCACAAGCCTGGATGTATAATAGGTCTTCCACTTTGATGATGTGAATCCGGGAGCCGTCTTTTATCGTGATCCGGTCAATACTTTCTTCTTGTGGCAGGGGAGCGGCCTTTTCTGCCTCGGGGGCGGTGAAATCTTCTGTTTGTAATGAAGTGTCTGCCACAATCTGCAGATGATACCACAAAAGGATAGCTGTCCAGGCAGGAATACCGAACAAGAGGCGGAAAGGAATGCTTGTTTGGCAGGTGTGCCTTGCCAGCGTTTGTCTTCACATCCGCCGCAAAAGCAACTGCATTCTATGCGTACTTGCCAGTCGGCGGGTATGTGCAGTTCCACTCCTCCCCAACTGCAGTCCAGGTCTATGTAGGTTTCTCCGGGTGCTATGTTCCTCTTGCTCTCCCATTCTCTTGTTCATCATCCGTTGTACCATCTTGGCACGGCGATGCACTGTCCTTTGGTGTGTCCAGTTTCTCCTATGGTGATGTCTGAGAAAGAAGATGCCGATGAGGATAAGGCCAAGGGCCACAGCATGGCTTGGAAATTGCCGGGGAATAGCAATAAGCCTGAAAGGATAAAGAGCGAGGCGGTCAGCACTTTGCCGGAGCTGCATAGGATGGGAATCGGTGAATCCGGAGTTATCTGTTCCTCCACCAATACCAGATGAAGCGTAGCCCGGTGCCGAGAAGCGCGAGAGAAAGTCCGGTATAGAACACTGCGATGAAGGAGTCGGGCAGAAGGTGCAGGTACGTATTACAATTCCCATTGCAATCATGCCTATCATGACAATCCATCCTTTTACGTCGAAAAAGGAAAAGGGGCAGTGCTTCCCTTTCTTCTGTGAGATACGGAGAGTATGTTTCTTGTATAGCCTATGGAAAATAATGCCGAAGAACAGAAGGAATACCAGGCTGGCTTCGCAGACTTTGAATAGCCAATAATGTCCGTCATCTATCCAGCAGGTCAGGCCTATACGCAGAATATTGACTCCTGCCAATGACCATATGGTTCCGGCAGTTATGAGCAGTGTATTTGGAGATACTCCGTATTTCATGATGAAGGTTGTTTTATTACACAAATACCGGGCTTGTATAGCGGAGTCCAAAAATTAAAAGAGGCTCTATTCTATTAAGAATGAGCCTCTTGTTTGTGGACCAGCCTGGGCTTGAACCAGGGACCTCCAGATTATGAGGCTCTATATTCTCCCTATTTATAGGCTGTTAATCACTAAATTAATTATCTCTCTTTTGGCTTGTGTGAAACAATAGTGAAACACATAACCCGTACAAAGATAATTATTTAGAGAGCGGGGTGCAAGCCTTTCATGGCATTATTTGGTGTAGATTGCAAAGATATTCAGGTAATAGTTTCTGTACAGTATTTCTTTTTTTTGTAACTTTCAGCTTTAGCTTTATAAAAAGAAAAACAGCATAAGAGTTTCCTCAAATGCTGCTCACTTTTAGTATGAACTATAAATCTTTTTATTCCACTCTCTGATAAGAGTACTTCTGACCTGTGGGTGTAACTCCGTCTGCTTCCAATTCTTGCACAGATAAGGTCATTGAATTAAGCAACAGAATATCACTGATAAGCATTCGTCTTCATCGCTAAACATTTCATAGAGTTTCTTACCGTCTATCTTGTACTTGCCCACTTCCTTATAAGAATTATCTTCTGTACTTGTGTATTCAAATGTACCATCATCCTTATAAGTTACATGGGTAGCAACAGCATCACCGCTTGTCATCTTCCATTTACCGATAATAAAAAGAGAATTATAATCATCTTCTCCTTGTACTTCTCCATTCTCAATATTAACATTTAATGTGACCTCTTTCTTTGTGCCATCATAATATGTAATATTTACTTTGTATTTCCATGTGTCAGAAGATTTGTCCGTAATTGAATAAGACAATTTAGCTTTAGCTTCATAAACAAAAGGTAAGTTGATATATCTTTGTTCTCCCCACATATTTTGAGCTGTCCTATAATTAATTCGTGCAACTCTTAATTGGTAAGAGCCATGAAAATTATCTATATCTAATCCTGTTCCTACGGCTTCTTCTGCTGACACTTGTTCAAATTGGTATTGAAAAGAACCATGACCGTTGGTAGCAATTCTACTCCCGTACATATTTATATTATTATCATCATATTCTCCATATTTGATAGTATAAACAGTATCACCTGCAAGTGTGTAACAACAATTATGTATGAAGCTGTATTCATTATTGTACCAATTAGGAATGAATGTGCTTATGTGCCAAGAATCCACAGGCATAATATCACTCATTTTGGAATTTCCTCCATTTACGAATAATATTCTCGTGAATGGAGATGTTCCTCCAAAGAAATCAAGCAATATAATAAAATCCTTATTGGATGCTATATGTGGTTTACCTACATGAGAATGAGATAAGCCAATAGACTTTATTGTTACTTCCTCATATTCGCCATAGCCTTTGTAACTTTATATATAGTATCAATCTTTACATTATCCACCCAATCAAAGACCTTAGTTTAGTTAGCTTTTTGGAATAAGTTTATCATTAGATACCCTTTGGCTGTAAGTCCTGTAAATTCGATAGTATCACCATTGTCATTGAATCTTTTACAGGTCATATTCTCGTAATCATCAATGTACTGCGAGTATGTCTTTTCTAAATTAGATGAATCATTATTCCCATTGGGGTCGAAGTTAATAATAGGCTCTTTCTCTAATTCATCATCGCTACAAGAACTAAATCCTGCGCATACAGCAATCAATAGTGAAGCTGCTAATAATCTCAATGTTTTCATTATAATTTTATTTTTGTATTAATAATCGGTTAGTATTATCCTTTGACTGCAAAAAACAACTTTATAAATCAAGGCATCCAGCCAATTTGCCACTAATATAATTTTAACCGGAGAATGCACTTTTTTAAGCGAACAATCTTTCTTCCTTTATTCTCTAAATTCTCATAACGAACAATTTCAGTTCCATTATAAATCAAGAGAGAAACATTTTTAAATTTCATTGCAGTAGCATCCCAATATATGGCAAATTCTTTTCTGTCAAAGATTATGTGTGTTTGCTTGTAGTTGGACGATGTTTCTTCCGTCCTCAATATCATTCTTTTATAATTAATAGTATTATTCAATCTATTTAATTCTTCTTCCTCTCGTTTGCTTTCTTGTTCAATCCATTGTATTTCATCACGCAGTTTTTGTTTTTTCATTTGCTGTGAGCGTAAATATTTACACAGTAATTTCTGTCGCAGCCACATAATATCTTACGATAGACCAAGAAGTATAATAGACAAAAGATTATAGGTGGAACAATTACCCAAACACTATCAGTTGCACTGTTATAAGCTAAAAACGTTATTCCCACAGTAATGGCTATTATGACGATATAACCAATTAATTGAGCTATTAGAAATGTCTTGTGTTGTTTTAATATAGTCTTGTTCTTTTTTCCTTTCAGCCTTTTTTTGTTCTTCTATTGCTCTATTAATCAGTTCTTCTTGTTTTCTTTCTCGCTGTCGCTTTTCTTGCTCTATGCGATATTGTTCTTGCTGTCTTTGCTCTTCTTCAATTTGTTTTTGTCGAGCTTTTTGCTGGGCTAATGCAATTCTTATCCGTTGTTGTTCCGCTTCTACTTTTTTACGTTCTATATTTTTAAAGTAAGCACTTAATTCCGTTAGAGATTTTGGTTGAAAGACTGGCTTTGCTGTTCATCTATCATAAAAGCATATCTGTTTGTTCCGTCTTGTTGCAATGCGAATATGGTTTTATCAAAGAATGAGGGATGAAGCATATAAGCCTGCCCCTTAAAAGAAAGAATTATAGATTTGTTGGTTGAAATATACTGCCAAGTTCCATTAATAACCTTACCATTTATGGAAACAATAAGAGAGCCATTTTCTTGAAATATATATAACTCTTTATCTCCGGTGTCATTGAAAGCCAGCCAAGACTTATTGCATAATATGGTTTTTACATCCAAACTCTCACTGAATCTGTTGTATTTGTTAAGAATATCCAACAAGTAAGTTTTCATATTTGCACCTTTATGCTCACTTGTTCCCTACGGTAAGCCATAAATAAAAAAGATGTGGGAACTATATTTGCTTTATCCTGTTTCTTGGGCTTCTCGCATTGCCTTTTGGTACGGATAAAACAATAGCCCCACACCAAAAGTATATAATTCACCTGCAAGATCAATATATATCAAATGTGTGGGTGCTATTGTTATCATCTTCGTACCGTTTTTAAATTTTGCGAGAATCTAAGAAACAGAAGATAATTTCAATAACACCTTTCGTTAAATATGTCCTTCCAACTCCCTAACGCATTAGTTCATTGGAATTGATGCAAAGATAATGAAAGGTTCTAAATTAATAAGCATGAAGTGAGGATTAATAGTGAATATCCTGTCCTCAAACATGCTTTGAATAGGTTGTAGAGTTAAAGTTTATTGTTCCGGCTGATTTTTAGGCAGGACAAATTCGGATTGGGGTATATAAGATTGACCTTGCTCTAAATTTGTCCTGCCTTTCAAAGCGGCTTCACGACATCAATCCTGCTCTGACAAGTAATCTCTTGACTTGTGTAATCTGAAACTTGCATCCCTTAGATGTAACAAAACCTTGCTCATTCAACAGACAAGTCATTTCGGATAATGATTTGCCTTGCATTGATAGTGACCGTAACAGTGCTATCGCTCTCATGTTATTTGGATTGTTATCTGCTTTAGCCTTGTTGGTAACGATACTATTCTGAACAGCTTGTTCAAATTTATTCATCAAGTTCTCCGATTTACCAAGCTGCACACCCCTTGCTTTTTTGGCTTGGAGTGATTGCTTGGTTCTCTGACTGATTAGCCCTGCTTCATATTCGGCTATGCTGCTGATAATATGCAGAATTAGTCTGTTGGCTTGTGGAAAGTCACAAAACACAATCTCAACATCACTCTCCAATAGCTTTGAAGTAAACGCTACATTCCTTGACAACCTGTCCAATTTAGCTACAATCAGAATAGAGTTGGTTTTCCTGCACATCGCCAAAGCTGCAAGAAGTTGAGGTCTGTTAGATTTCTTCCCACTCTCTGTTTCAATGTATTCAGCAAGTATGGGTTTATTCTTTACATGGTTGTGTATATCTCCCGTTGTGCTTCTACACCAAGACCCGATATTTGTTGTTTCATGGTGGATTGCCTTAAATATGCTATGTATGTCTTCATAATTCACAATTATTAATAGTTGGTTACAAGTGCTGAATGTTCGTTCAGCTTATGTAAGTAAGGACACCCAACTTGGAAATTGAGTGTCCTTTACCTTATTATAATTCTCCTTCGTCTGCGAAGCTGTAATATCCTGCATCTGTAAGTATGAGGTGGTCTAAGACTTTATCCTCATAATTTGGGCAGCGTCCTTGACCTGCTTAGTAATCTCCATATCCTGCCTACTTGGTTTCAGATTACCGCTTGGATGGTTATGTGCAAGAATAAGAGCTACTGAATTGGTAAGCAATGCGGCTTGTAGAATAATTCTCACATCAGCACAGGTTTCAGTAATTCCACCCTCTGAGATAAGAGTGTAACCTAAAACTTGGTTGGATTGGTTTAGAAACAAGACTTTGAAATATTCTTTGTAACAAATTGCACCCTCCTTATATGTAGGAAGCAAGTATCTATAAGCGTCCTCCGAGCTATATATTTTGTTCCGGCTCGTTGAAGTGGATTTGTAGGTGAGTTCCACTTCTCCAACAGTATAATCCATGTCTAATATTTTACTATTCATTCTATCAATATTAATGTGGTGGTGGAAGAAAAATTGGACAGTTAAAATGGTCTGTTGCCATATTCATAAACAAGAATTGAATTGCATACTCTATCATAAAATGAGAATCCACAGCAAGTATGGAAGTAGCTCTCATAAACTGCTGCATATTCACCATGCTGCCTGCTGTTCCTATCCAAAAATGAATCAAACTTGTGCAGCCAATATTTAAGTGCTTGCAAGCGTTTGATATATTGCAAATTGTTTTCACAGTAGCATAGTCTTTCTTGTAAAGAGATGATATGATTGATAGCATTTTCAATTTTAGATTTATCCATGATTGTAATATTTGATGATTAATAAAATGAAGAAAGGACAACTAACTGAATAGCTGCCCTTTCCTCTTTCAATCAACAATCCACTTAGCCCAAGAACCAAGCGTATTTGTTATCAAGTCCTTGCAGGACATTGTTAATTCCTACACTGACTTCCGTAGCGTTTACGGCTCGTTGCAGATAAGTATCAATGTAGCTTCCTTTGTTAGCCTGCGTCAAAAGATTGTGGAAATCGAACATTGATATGGCGTTGTCCTTTGCTCCGAACACTTCGTTGTGGTAGTAGTCGCGACAAACAGAATTAATCTGACTGTCCGTAATCAGAAGTCTTGGAATAGTTTTCTGCCTTGCAGGTGACAATGCTTGAAACATTCTCATTCGTCCGACAATCTGTGCAAATTGTGTTTCGGACAATGAAGTGTTGGTAAGTGACTGCATCAAGTGGATTTCTTTTGCAGGGTTGAAGCTGTGGAACAATTCAAGCACGTTTCGGTAAGTTCGCTGATATTGGTTACTTCCATATTGAACTTGACACCTTCTCCCGTTAAAATTTGATTGCTACAAATTCTAACTCTCCAGCCTACAAAAACTGAAAACTTCTCCAAGCCTTTGGATGCACGATAAAGGTTGAGGTCTGAGTAATTCCTCACTCCACCGATGCACAGTTCAAGCCTTTGTCCTCTTACCGTTTCGATAATGGTTGGAATGGTAAAGGCAAATGCAAGACGTTGGTAGAATTGTGTCTTCTCACACTCCAGTAGTTCCGATGCTTTCTTGCCCAAACTTTGGGGTGTTCTGCCACGTACAATGTGTGAAACTCTAATATCCGCTCATTCGCCCTTTCACCTGCATAGAATGAGCAAGCCGCATCATGCACACATGAAATAAAGTCTTGGTGTGCGATAGTCAATTCTTGGTTAGCCCAAGTTGGAACAACGCATTTGTTTGTAAGCTCGTCCATAGTGATTGCATCGGTGTTTGCTTCCAAGAAATTCACACTCGGCTGTACGGTTGGTTCGTCTTGGATAATGGCAGCTTCTTCTGCGTATTCACCTAAATTAAATCTCGATTGGTTCTGTGCCATAGCTGGCATAATAACTAAGTTTCTCATAATGATAACTGTTTAAATGATTATTGATTGAATTAACTCTGGAATTGTCAAAGCCCATATCGTCTTGGATTACTCCATAACGATTTGGACTTCACTACAATTCACTGAATTACTTTTAAGTGATATTACAATTAGACTATATTACCATTATGTCTGTATTGTGTATCTCTTTAAGAAGTCTATGAATGATGTGAGGTGAATAGTAAAATTTATAATGGTTGAGGGGGTGGGTAGGTGTCTGACCAATCTTATTTTTCTTTTACTTGGTGAGAGGGGGTGTAAAATAGTGGTATGGTAGTTGCTTGTATAGTTGGGTAGTTTCTTCTAAGGAGAGCCTTAAAACCAATAATTGGAGTTTATAG
>ENA-OQCP01000938-OQCP01000938.1-human-gut-metagenome-genome-assembly--contig:-NODE-938-length-12005-cov-3.035949_pt1 | contig 12005 bp, 13 predicted proteins | sample MGYA00242760_ERZ504583 | MGnify/ENA primary metagenome ERZ504583 (study PRJEB26092, sample SAMD00036308) | human gut metagenome | host: Homo sapiens | study: EMG produced TPA metagenomics assembly of...
CCCTTGCGGCTTATCCCATATCAACCGGGAGAAGATCGACGCAATCCGCGAAGCGGTAAAGGAACTCGAAAAAGCCGGATATATCGTGCGCAGCCGGGAGCGCGACGAAAAGGGACGCTTGCGGGGCGCAGATTACGTCATATACGAGCAGCCGCAGCCGCGAGAGCCGGAAGCAGCTACCAGCGGCGGACAGCCGCCTATATTGGATTTACCTACATTGGAAAATCAACATTGGATAATCCAACGTTGGAAAAACCTACGCAGGAAAAACCTACGTTGGAAAATCCAACGCAATTAAATAAAGATATATTAAGTAAAGAACAATCAATTACTGATTTATCAAGTACCGATTCCATTCCTTTCCATTCCCTAAACCCCTTGCCCTTTGCGCATGGCGAAGCGGCTACGCCGCCGGAAAGGAAAAGAACGGAAGCGAAAAGCAATAGCGCAGTAGAGATTTACAGGGAGATTATCAAGGACAATATCGAATACGACCATCTCATTCAAAACTGCAAAATTGACAAAGACCGTTTGGACGAGATTGTTGACCTTATGCTGGAAACCGTCTGCACAGCCCGAAAGACAATCCGTATTGCCGGGGACGACTACCCCGCCGAATTGGTGAAATCCAAGTTTTTGAAGCTGAACAGCAGCCATATTGAGTTTGTTTTGGATTGCATGAGGGAGAACACAACCAAAGTGCGCAACATCAAGCAGTATCTAAAAGCGGTGCTGTTCAACGCGCCGAGTACCATTGACAGCTACTATACCGCCCTTGTCAATCACGACTTATACGGCGGCGAATGAGCATAGCCGCATTTTACCGGGAAAGGAGTTGATACCTTGCAGGAGGAAGTAACCCAAAAAACGATTGCCCTATACGTCAAAGTGGGAAAAGGCGCGGCGCGGCTTACCGAACAGGCGTTGCAGAAAGCAATCCAAAAGTTTTTGGAGCAGAAAAGCAAGCCCGCGCATGGGAAACAGACCATGCGGCAGCTTATGAAGCAGAACGCGGGTGTTTCCAACATCGAGATCACCGACAGCAATATTAAAGCCTTTGAGAGTACGGCGAAGAAATACAACATAGATTTTTCGCTAAAAAAGGTTAAGGGCGAGCAGACCCGTTACCTTGTGTTTTTCAAAGGCCGGGACGCGGACGTTATGACCGCAGCGTTTCAAGAGTTTTCCGCAAAGAAGCTGAACCGGGAGAAAAAGCCCTCTATCCGCAAAGCCCTTGCCGCTGCAAAGGACAAGGCGAAGCAGCTTAACGCCGCCCGCGACAAGGTAAAGAAAATGGACAGGGGGCGCGAGATATGAAGCAGATCAACTACAAAAAGCTGATACTTCCGAATATCCCTATGTGTTCTTTGTCTATCTCTTTGATAAAGTCGGACAGGCGGTGCGGCTTGCCCCCGGCGCGGATATTTCTGCAAAGATACTGAATATCACACAAGGATTTTCCGCAGCCTTTGAAAACGCCTTGCCGAGCGTTTACCCGTTGGATTTGCTTGTCGGCATTGTCGGTGCGGTGATTATCCGCTTGATAGTCTATGTCAAAGGGAAAAACGCGAAGAAATACCGCAAGGGCGCGGAGTACGGCTCTGCCCGATGGGGAAACGCCGAAGATATAAAGCCTACATAGACCCGGATTTCCAAAACAACATCATTTTGACGCAGACGGAACGGCTTACCATGAACAGCCGCCCGAAGCAGCCGAAGTACGCGAGAAATAAGAACGTCGTCGTGATCGGCGGCAGCGGCAGCGGAAAAACAAGATTTTTTGTCAAACCTAATCTAATGCAGCTTCATTCCTCTTACGTCTTAACCGACCCGAAAGGTACGGTTTTGATTGAGTGCGGGAAGCTGCTGCAACGGGCGGGCTACCGCATTAAGGTACTGAATACGATTAACTTCAAAAAATCTATGCACTACAACCCCTTTGTGTATATCCGCAGCGAGAAAGATATTTTGAAGCTGGTAAATACGTTGATAGCGAATACCAAAGGTGAGGGAGAAAAAAGCGCGGAGGATTTTTGGGTAAAGGCAGAACGGCTTTTGTATTGCGCGTTGGTGGGCTACATCTGGTACGAAGCCCCCGCCGAGGAAATGAACTTTATTACCCTGTTGGAACTTATCAACGCCAGCGAAGCCCGCGAGGACGACGAGGAATATCAAAGCCCCGTCGATTTGCTGTTTGCCGACTTGGAAGAACGCGACCCCGACCATTTCGCGGTGAAGCAGTACCGAAAATATAAATTGGCGGCGGGCAAAACCGCAAAATCAATCCTCATTTCTTGCGGTGCGAGGCTCGCTCCTTTTGATATAAAGGAATTGCGCGATCTTATGTCCTACGACGAATTAGACTTGACACGTTAGGCGACAGAAAAACAGCTTTGTTTTTGATTATGAGCGATACGGACAGCACGTTTAATTTTGTTATCGCTATGCTGCAATCGCAGTTATTTAATCTCTTGTGCGACAAGGCCGACGACGAATACGGCGGCAAGCTGCCGGTTCATGTTCGCTGCCTGTTAGACGAGTTTGCAAACAGTGTGACACGTTCTACGCCTAAAATGGTGGGAATAACCGACAAAAGCGTAGCCTAAAGTCACAAACAATTAAATAAATGTGGTTTTAGAGAACTGCATAACTGAAATCTCAAATGACGGGGTAACGCCCTGAAGGGGATTCACTAATACTCCGAATAGCGTCAGCCGAATACAGACGGTTGGGGTTATAAGCTCGGGGAAGTCGTGCGAAGCACACCCTAACGCTTAATGGCGAGGAAAGATTCGTAGAGGTACGGGTTGTGTGTGACAGTGCGGGTGGGGTTGCCATATGGTTAGAATGACCAAAAAGGCGGTCTGACAAGGATTCCGAATGTACGGCTCTAAACGAATGGCTTGCAGAAATGCAAGTGTACCAATGGGTATGCAAGCGGGGCAAAGTAAAAGTTGTTAGTATGAAATGCCCTCTGTGTTTACAGGACACAGGTATCTTGAGGGATTCGCTCGAAGATAATGCTTGCAGGGCTAAAGGAACGACCTAAGTGGCAACAATCCTAAGTTATGCGGAACGTGGAAAGCAGCCAATACGGGAGCTGACTGTATCAGCGGAAAAAGTACCGTAGTTGTATTGAAAAGGAAAGGGATTGAAAGAGCCTTTCTATAATAAGTGCATTAGTGGCTGTGAGAGTAGAGGCACAGTACCTGTGAAGCCGTAACAATAAGCGGTGGAGGGATAGCCTCAAGCCGATACTAAGATTTTCTTTCATGCCTATATAGTAATCACCAAAATGGAGATTTTCATAGCTGTCGTGGTGCGACTAAGAAAAAATCATTCTCTGATAAGGAGCTGGTTACTATGGCAAAACGAATTGTAAACAAAGCAGAGCGAAATGCAGAAAGGTATGACGCTAAAGAAACAGGCTACCGATTATTTGAGGACAGCCAGAATGGAAAGACATTTGACAGGCTCATGCCGTTGATTGTGTCAGAGCAGAATATCATACTTGCATATCGAAATATCTGTAAAAACAGTGGGAGCAAAACTCCCAGCACAGATGGGAAAACGATTGTAGCGATACAGTCACTGCCCATCGAATCGGTCATTAAAACCGTCAGAAATAAGTTGAACTATTATCAGCCAAAAAAGGTTAGACGAGTTGAAATCCCGAAAGACAACGGAAAAACCCGCCCATTAGGGATTCCGAGTATTTGGGACAGACTGATACAACAGTGTATCTTACAGATACTGGAGCCGATTTGTGAAGCGAAATTTCATGAGCGGAACAATGGTTTCAGACCATATCGGTCAACGCAGAATGCAATCGCACAATGCTATAAAATGGCACAGTTGCAGAATCTGCACTTTGTAGTAGATGTAGACATTGTTGGCTTCTTTGATAATATCGACCACAGTAAGTTGATTCGGCAGTTGTGGGGAATCGGCATACAGGACAGAAAGCTGATTATGATAATCAAGCAGATGCTGAAAGCGGAAATCCTGTTCAATGACATTATAATCACTCCCGAAACGGGTACACCACAGGGGGGATTCTATCCCCACTTCTTGCAAATGTTGTATTGAATGAACTGGACTGGTGGATTGCCAGTCAGTGGGAAATGTTCAAAATCAAAGAGGGTAAAACAGGTTTAGAGTTTAACAAGACTGATAAAGAGGGAAACGTCCTCACAGTAGACAGAACGCAGAAATGGAATAAGCTGAGAGCAAAAACCGATTTGAAAGAAATGTATATCGTAAGGTATGCAGATGATTTTAAGCTATTCTGTCGGGATTATGCAACGGCGAAAAAGGTAATGTGTGCCACAAAACTCTGGTTGGCAGAAAATCTGCATTTACAGACCAGTGGAGAAAAGTCGGGTATCACAAACTTGCGGAAGAATTACACTACTTTCCTCGGTATCAAATTTAAGGTTGTACCAAAAGGCAGTAAGTGGGTAATACGTTCCCACATGGCAGACAAGAGTAAAGCAAAGGTCATTAAAAAGCTAAGTGACGTTTGGAAAGACATAAAGAATCCAAGCAAACAAAGCGAGATAGACCGAAATATAAGTCTTTATAATGCAATGGTTATGGGAATGCACAACTATTACTGTATGGCAACTATGGTATCAGCAGACTTTGCGGAAATCGCCTTTAAAGTAACGGGAAAAAGTAACGGCATGAATCATAATAACCGCTGTTACCCCATAGAACGTCAAGGCGAGATAACCAGCAAGTTTATTCAGGAAAAGTATGGAAAGTCTAAGCAGTTCCGATGGATAAAGGGAAGAATGATTATCCCTGTTGGATATGTGGCTTATGAATACCCCAAATATAAAAGGCGTGAAGTCAATAAATATGTGAGGAAGTATTCAGACATCGAAAACTGTATCAGCTACGATGTTATGAAATACATGATGGAAAATGCACATCTCTACCCTACGTTGGAGATGGCAGACAACGCTCTTTCGAGATATATCGCACAAAAAGGCAAATGTGCGGTAACGCACAATGCCTGTCAATATCAGATATGGTATGTGTGCATATCAAACCATGTAAGGGAGAGCGAAACGACACTTACAGGAATTTGATTATCCTGTCAAAAGAGGTGTCAGAACTGGTTGGAGCAACGAATCCTGTAAAAATTGGAAAGTTGCTTAAAGACTTACAGTTGACCGAAGAAATGAAAGATAAAATCAATAAACTCCGAAAACACAGAGAGTTGGAGGAAATACAATTCGAGGACTATATAGGCACTAAAAAGTAATCTTAGTCGGTGGAAACGCCGTGTGATGGGAAACTATCACGCACGGTGTGGAGCGGGGGAAAAGCCCGAGGTGGAAACGCCAGAGGCTTACCTATCGCTATTCGGACAAATTCCTAAATTCGAAAAACTGATTGCTACGATTAGAAGCCGGGAAATCTCAGCTTCTATTATTTTGCAGTCAAAGTCTCAGCTTAAGGCAATTTATAAGGATAATGCCGATACCATCGAAGGGAACTGTGATACGACCTTATTCCTGGGTGGAAAGGAAAAAACGACATTAAAGGAAATAGCGGAGATTTTGGGAAAAGAAACCATAGATCTTTATAACACATCGGATACGAGAGGCAGTCAGCGGTCTTATGGAATGAACTACCAGAAACAGGAAAGGAGTTGATGAGCCAAGATGAAATAGCAGTCATGGGCGGGGGAAAATGTATTCTGCAGGTGGAGAGGTGTCAGACCATTTTTCTCAAATAAATACGATATTTGCAAACATAAAAACTACAAATATCTGTCCGATTATGACAAAAAGAATACCTTTGATATTGAAAAATATCTGAGTACTAATCTGATACTGAAACCAGAGGATGAAGTGGAATTGTATCAGATGTAACTTCTCGACAAATTGTCGGGAAGTGGATCATGGGAGGAAATCATGAATAATTTGGAAAAAAGGAACAGTCGGTATCCATCGACGAAAATGAATATACCGACTGTACGTGTGAGGTATTTTCCAAGTAGAAAATCCTATGCTTAGTGTAGCACAAAAGGCAGGTTTATATAGTGTTTTCTTCCCTTTCTGGAAAAAATCTAAGAAAGGACTGGAAAATGTAAGTTTTCCAAAGGTACACTTATGGCATTTTTTACAACGGCAATTACGACCTTAAAAACATTGGTTTGTGCAATCGGAGCCGGACTTGCAGCCTGGGGAGTGATCAATCTGCTGGAAGGATATGGAACAGACAATCCGGGTGCAAAGTCACAAGGAATAAAACAGTTGATGGCGGGCGGCGGCGTTGCCTTATCGGCCTTACCCTTGTCCCGCTGCTCTCCGGCCTGTTTGGATAATGCCACAAACTAACACTACCCGCCGCGCTCTCCCGCTTCACGCGGGAGGGCGCGGGAAAGGAGGGATTAGCTTTTGATATGGCAGATGATTGAAGATTGGTTTCGCGGCATTTTGACAGACGGAATACTCTCTAATCTCTCCGGGCTGTTCGACAGCGTAAATACAGAGGTTGGAGAAATCGCAACGCAAGTCGGCACAACCCCCGCCGGGTGGAACGCGGGCATATTCAATATGATACGCAGCCTATCGGAAAACGTCATTGTGCCGATTGCGGGCGTTATCATTACCTTTGTCATGTGCTACGAACTAATCCAGCTTGTAATTGAGAAAAACAATCTGCACGATCTCGACACTTGGATTTTCTTCAAGTGGATTTTCAAAACCTTTGTTGCGGTGCTGCTGGTAACAAATACTTGGAACATCGTCATGGGCGTATTTGACATTACACAGAGCGTCGTCAACGACAGCGCGGGCGTTATCATATCCGACACAAGCATAGATATTGCAACCGTTATCACCGATATAGAAGCAAAGCTGGACGCTATGAGCGTCGGCGGGCTTTTGGGGCTATGGTTTCAATCACTCTTTGTGGGGCTTACCATGAAAGCGTTGTCTATCTGTATCATGCTGGTGGTGTACGGGCGCATGATTGAAATATACCTTGTAACGAGTATCGCCCCTATCCCCGTTGCGACAATGGTAAATCGTGAATGGGGCGGCATGGGACAGAACTACTTAAAATCCTTGCTTGCCCTCGGTTTTCAGGCTTTTCTAATTCTTGTGTGCGTCGGTATTTATGCGGTTTTGATACAGACAATCGCAGCAACCGATGACATATCCGGCGCGATCTGGTCTTGCATGGGCTATACCGTCCTCTTGTGTTTTACGCTTTTCAAAACGGGAAGCCTTGCAAAATCCGTATTCAGCGCGCATTAAGGGGGTGCAGATGAAGAAATACAAAATCATTTACGCCGATCCCCCTTGGAGATACGCGAGAAGCAAGGTACAGGGCGCAGCGGAAAAGCACTATCCCACTATGAGTATTGAGGAACTTTGCGCTTTACCCGTCAAAGAAATTGCGGATAAGGACTGTATTTTATTCCTATGGGCGACGTTCCCGCAGCTTAAAGAAGCGTTGCAGTTAATCAAGGCTTGGGGATTTACCTATAAATCCGTTGCCTTTGTATGGTTAAAGCAAAATCGGAAATCGCCCACTTGGTTTTATGGCTTGGGCTTTTGGACGCGAGGAAATGCGGAAATCTGCTTGCTTGCTACCAAAGGACACCCGAAGCGACAATCAAACAAGGTACATCAATTTATTATTTCCCCTGTTGAGCAGCACAGCAAAAAGCCGGATATAACGCGGGAAAAGATACTTGCCCTTATGGGCGACTACCGCGTATTGAACTGTTTGCAAGGCAGCATACCCCTGGTTGGGACGTATGGGGAAATGAAATCAAAAGCGACATACGGTTTGCCGGAAAGGAGGTTTGAAATGGCGTATGTAACCGTCCCAAAGGATTTAACCAAAATCAAGAGCAAGGTAATGTTCAACCTTACCAAAAGACAATTACTCTGTTTCGGCGCGGCGGTGGCTATCGGGCTACCGCTATTCTTTTTGACAAAGGACAGCGCGGGAACGACAACGGCGGCTTTGTGCATGGTGCTTGCCATGCTGCCCATGTTCCTACTCGCTATGTACGAGAAGAACGGGCAACCGCTGGAAGTGATTATACGGCAATTTGTGGAAGTGAAGTTTCTTCGCCCCAAAGAGCGACCTTATCAGACCAACAATTTTTATACCGCCCTTGCGCGGCAGGAGCGATTAGATAAGGAGGTACGGGCGATTGTCAAAGGAAAAGGGAAAGACCCAAAACAAAAAGCGTAAACTTACGCGGCAGGAAAAGAAACAGATCGACGCGCTTATCCGGCAGTCAAAGGGCGACGGGAAGCCCCATACGGCGCAGGACAGCATACCGTTTGAACGAATGTATAAGGACGGGATTTGCCGCCTTGCAAACGGGCGGTATTCCAAGTGCATTGAGTTTGAAGATATTAACTATCAGCTTGCGCAGCCGGACGACAAGACCGCCATTTTTGAAGCCCTTTGCGATATGTATAACTCTTTTGACGCTTCTATCAGTGTGCAGCTTTCCTTAATCAGCCGCCATGCGAACAAGGAGGATTTCAAGAGCAGTATCACGATTGCCCCACAGAATGACGACTTTGACAGTATCAGAGCCGAATACACCGAAATGCTGCAAACACAGCTTGAACGCGGCAACAACGGGCTTATCAAGACAAAGTTTCTCACCTTTACCATTGAAGCAAAAGATATTAAATCGGCGCGGGCGCGGCTTGCCCGTATCGAAACGGACACCCTCAACCATTTTAAGGTGATCGGCGCGGCGGCGCGGGTATTGGACGGGAAGCAGCGGCTTGAAGTGCTGCATGGGCTTTTCCACCCGGACGGGGAACGCTTCAACTTTGCGTGGGAATGGCTACCCGTAAGCGGCCTTTCCGTCAAAGACTTTATTGCCCCGTCCTCTTTCCGTTTTGGCGACGGGCGAATGTTTCAAATGGGCGGGAAGTTTGGCGCGGTTTCCTTTTTGCAGATTGCCGCGCCGGAACTTTCAGACCGTATGCTTGCCGACTTCATGGAAGCGGAAAACGGGATTGTCGTCAATCTGCACATTCAGAGTATCGACCACAACGAAGCGATCAAGACGATCAAGCGGAAAATCACCGACCTTGACCGTATGAAAATCGAGGAACAGAAAAAGGCAATCCGCAGCGGCTACGATATGGATATAATTCCGTCCGACCTTGCCACCTACGGCGGCGAAGCGAAAAACCTTTTGCGGGATTTGCAGAGCCGGAACGAGCGAATGTTTTTGCTTACGCTGTTAGTTTTGAATGTGGCAGACACAAAGCAGAAATTGGACAACGACGTATTTCAGGCCGCAAGTATCGCACAGAAATACAACTGTATGCTCACCCGCCTTGACTACCGGCAGGAACAGGGCTTATGTCCTCTATCCCATTGGGCGAAAACCTAATCCAAATCCAGCGGGGCTTGACGACTTCCAGCACCGCCATTTTCGTCCCCTTTACGGTACAAGAGCTGTTCCAAAGCGGCGAAGCGTTGTATTACGGCTTAAACGCATTATCGAATAACATGATTTTGTGCGACAGGAAAAGGCTGAAGAACCTAACGGCTTGATACTCGGCACACCCGGCAGCGGCAAGAGTTTTTCGGCAAAGCGCGAGATCACCAACGCTTTTCTCATTACCGCAGACGATATTATCATTTGCGACCCGGAAGCGGAATATTACCCCCTTGTGGAACGGCTGAAAGGGCAGGTTATCAAGGTTTCGCAGAACAGCACGCAGTACATTAACCCGATGGATATAAACCTCAATTACAGCGAGGGCGACACGCCCATAGCCTTAAAGAGCGATTTTATCCTTTCCTTTTGCGAGTTGATTATGGGCGGCAAAAACGGGCTGGAAGCGGTTGAAAAGACTTTGATTGACCGCGCCGTTATCAGCGTGTACCGCAGCTACCTTGCAGACCCGAAGCCGGAGAATATGCCGATTTTGGGCGACCTCTACAATGAAATCAAGAAGCAGCCGGAAAAGGAAGCGCAGCGTATCGCGTCGGCATTGGAACTCTATGTAAATGGCAGTTTGAACGTGTTTAACCACCAAACAAACGTTGACATTCACAACCGCCTTGTCTGCTTTGATATTAAAGAACTCGGCACCCAGCTACGAAAACTCGGTATGCTCATTGTCCAAGATCAAGTTTGGAACAGAGTTACCATAAACCGCAGCGAAGGCAAGGCGACGCGGTACTATATCGACGAGTTTCATTTGCTGCTCAAAGAGGAACAGACCGCAGCGTACAGCGTTGAGATTTGGAAGCGTTTTAGAAAATGGGGCGGTATTCCGACAGGTATCACCCAAAACGTGAAAGATTTGTTATCGTCCCGCGAGGTGGAGAACATTTTTGAAAACAGCGATTTTGTGTATATGCTCAACCAAGCCCAGGGCGACAGGGAAATCCTTGCAAAGCAGCTTAACATTTCGCAGCAGCAAATGACCTATGTAACCCATTCCGACGCGGGCGAGGGGCTTATCTTCTATGGCAACGTGATTTTGCCCTTTATTGACCGTTTCCCGCAAGATACGGAACTCTATCGTGTAATGACGACCAAACCCGGCGAGGTGTCGGCATGAGGATAGAAATGGACAAAATCTATTGCGGCGACAGCTTGCAGGTGCTTCAAACCTTGCCGGAAAATGCAGTTGATTGTTGCGTAACGTCCCCACTACTATGCCTTGCGGGACTACGGCGCAGACGGCAGATCGGACGGGAAGCAACGCCGGAGGAATATGTTTCCCGTATTACGGCGGTATTCCATGAGGTAAAGCGGGTGCTTACGCCGGAGGGTACTTGTTGGCTGAATATCGCGGACACTTATTGCGGCACAGGCAGCAAAGCCGACCACCAAGACCCCAAATACCCCCAAAGGCAGGAACGGGCAGCAAGTGGCGTTTAACCACCGCGCCCCCGGCTGCAAGCCCAAAGATTTAATTGGTATTCCGTGGCTTGTAGCCCTCGCCTTGCGGGGCGACGGTTGGTATTTGCGCAGTTCTATCATTTGGCACAAAACAAACCCCATGCCGGAAAGCACGCGGGACAGGCCGACCCGCTGCTATGAATATGTGTTTCTGCTTACCAAGTCAAAGAAGTATTATTACGATTGGCAAGCAGTAGCCGAGCCGATAGCCCCCACAACGGCGGGGCGGCTGAAAAGCGGAGTTAGCAAAGGAAATAAGTATAACGTTACTGTTCCGGGGCAAAACCAACCGCAGAAAATCAACCGCCCCCGCGAAAAGGCGCATACGCCGACGAGTTGATTTCTCCCGTCCGCAGCCGCCGCAACGTTTGGCAGATTAACAATGTCGGCTATCATGGCGGGCATTTCGCAGCGTTCCCGCCGAAACTTGCGGAAACGTGCATTTTGGCGGGCTGTCCCATCGGCGGGATTGTCCTTGACCCCTTTTTCGGCAGCGGCACGACGGGCATGGTAGCAAAACGGCTTAACCGCCGCTATATCGGCATTGAGTTAAACCCCGACTATTGCGAACTTGCAAAACAGCGGATTGGAGGTGATGAAGATTGAGCAAGGAACTGAAAGCCCCCGACAAGGTAACGCAAAAAATGACCCGCGACGGTGCGGTTGCGGAAAACCTCACGACGGGCGAAACGTCCAGTATCAGCGAAAGGCCGCAGGAAGAAAACTATTCAGCCCCCGCAGGGGTGGCAGCGGAAAAGGTTGTGCAGCATATCGGCGCAGAGATTGAGCGACACGCAGCAAAAGGCGCGGAGAAAAAAGCCCTTGACGCGACGCAGCCTAAAACCCATTCTTCCCGCTTGCAGTTTTCCGAAGCGGAACGGGCAACGCCGGAACTTCAAAAAGCGATCAAGAAATCGGATAAGGCGGCAGACTGTTTAGACGCAGCGCGGGCGGCTATCCCCAAGCAGACCAAAATCAAGAAAGAGCGCGTTTTTGACGAAGCGAAAGGCAAGGCAAAGACGCGCCTTTCCTTTGAAAAGACGGATAAGCCCCCAAACGGCAAGTTGCGGCATAACCC
>ENA-OQCP01000939-OQCP01000939.1-human-gut-metagenome-genome-assembly--contig:-NODE-939-length-12005-cov-2.667621_pt1 | contig 12005 bp, 25 predicted proteins | sample MGYA00242760_ERZ504583 | MGnify/ENA primary metagenome ERZ504583 (study PRJEB26092, sample SAMD00036308) | human gut metagenome | host: Homo sapiens | study: EMG produced TPA metagenomics assembly of...
GCAGAGCGCCGATGCCATTGAGGCGGATATCGACAACGATGTGAACTATTTCCTCGTGGTGCTGGGCGGCAAGACCATCGGCTACTTTGCCTGGAAGATGGAGAACACGGCCCTGCACCTGCTCCACCTCTACCTCAAGCCCGGAGTACCGGGGCAAGGCACTGGGCCGGGATATCCTGGCCACCTGCGAGCGTCTGGCCCGGGGTGAGGGCCGGGGCCGCCTGTACTGCGAGGTGCACACCAAGTGCCTGCCGGTGCTGCAGTTCTTCAAGACCAAGGGCTACCGCGTGCTGGGCCCCGCCGAGGCAGAAGCTGCGGGCATTCCCATGCAGCTGACCACGCTGGAAAAATGCTGTAAATTTCCCGTTGATTTTTTGCCGCGTTTGCACTACAATAAAGTAGTGTATTGAAGTGCCCCGCGTGGGCCAGACCCAACCTGAACGATAGGGGAGGAACAAGCCATGGCAAAAGATCATCCCACCGGAGAGTCCGGCCTGTATTCTGCATTGCTGGAGCTGAAAACGCCTGAGGAGTGCTACCGCTTTTTACAGGATGTGTGCAGCTACGCTGAGCTCAGTGCAATGGAGCAGCGGTATAACATTGCGGAAAAGCTGGTCAACAAGCAGAGCTATACCAGCATCATGGGCAACATTGGTGCGTCCAGCGCCATCATCAGCCGGGTGAGCCGGGTCATCAGCAAGGATGACAGTGTGCTGCGCCGCCTGCTGGAAGAAAAGGCGGAACAGCCCGCCGAAGAATAACACGGACCGCGCGCCGCGGGGCAGGGGAGCACCCGCCTGCGGTGCGCTTTTTTAGAAGGGAGTCTGTAAAGATGAGTAAGGCAGTTGTATTTTTTGCCGATGGCACCGAGGAGTGCGAAGCTCTGCTGGTGGTAGATCTGCTGCGCCGCGCCAAGGTGGAGGTTATCGTGGCCTCTGCCATGGGCCGCAGGGAGCTGGTGAGCAGCCATAAGATCCACCTGACCGCCGATGCACTGGCCGAGGAAGTGGATTATTCCGATGTGGACATGGTCGTTCTGCCCGGCGGGATCCCGGGTACACCCAACCTTGCCGCCAACAAGACGGTCACCGAGACCTGTGCCGCCTTTGCCAAGCGGGCCGGAAGGTGGCCGCCATCTGTGCCGCCCCCAGCATCCTGGCCTCTCTGGGCCTGCTGGAGGGCAGGAACGCCACCGCCCACGCTGGCTTCCAGGATCAGCTGGCCGGTGCCATCGTACACGATGAAGAGGTCGTGGTGGATGGCAACATCACCACCAGCTATGGGCTGGGCGGTGCCATCCCCTTTGCACTGGAACTGGTGCGCCAGCTGGCCGGTCAGGCCGAGGCGGAGCGTATCCGGAACGCCATTGCGTATCGGCACTGAGAAGGGGGATGCGGTATGCGCTTTATTACCTGCCGCTTGCCGGACGGCGTGGAAGACCCGGCGATCTTATCGGAGGATGGGCGGCAGGTCTGGCCGCTGAGCTGGCTGGGCCTGAGCTATGAGACCCTGAGCGAGGCCATCCCGTTTCTGACCCCGCAGGTGCGGTATGGGCTGTCGCTGGCCATTGCGGGCATTCCCGCTCTGCCTGTGGAGGCTGTCACGCTGGAAAGCCCCATCCCGGCCCCGGCACAGGATGTCATCTGCCTGGGCATCAATTATATGGCCCACTCCGATGAGGCGGAGAAATACTCTGCCGCTGCCTTTGCCACCAGGCACGAGGAAGCGATCTACTTTTCCAAGCGCGTGACCCGCGCCGTGCCGGACGGCGGCCCCATCGAGGCTCACACCGATCTGGTGAAAAAGCTGGATTATGAGTGTGAGCTGGCTGTGGTGCTGGGCAGGGATGCCAGGGATGTGCCCGCCGGTCAGACCCGGGACTATATCTTCGGCTATACCATCTTGAACGATGTCTCAGCCCGGGATGTGCAGACGGCGCACAAACAATGGTACTTCGGCAAGAGTCTGGATGGCTTTACCCCCATCGGCCCTGCATCGTCACGGTAGATGCCTTTGCCGACTACCGCCCAGGCTGGGCATCCGTAGCTTTGTCAACGGCGAGAAGCGGCAGAATTCCAATACCGCCCTGCAGATCTTTGACATCGACCATGTCATTGCCGAGCTTTCGCAGGGCATGACCCTGAAAGCGGGCACCATCATTGCCACCGGCACCCCGGCGGGTGTGGGCATGGGCATGGACCCGCCGCAGTTCCTCAAGCCCGGAGATGTGGTGCGGTGCGAGATCGAGGGTATTGGCACACTGACCAATCCGGTCAAGTGATTCCGAAACGCAATATCTAAGTGCAAATATCCGGATGGTATATAATTGATGACAAAATTGCTCTTATTCATATACTGTTCAAAATAAGTTCATTTGAAGTTCACACACTTCCGGTATACATAGGGCAACAAAGGCGCACACCGCGCCGCATCCCCTGTGCAGTAACAGCACGGCAGGCCGCAAAGGATGCCTGTTGTGTGAGAGGAAAGGAATTGGAACGCTATGAAAATTGGTTTTACAGAGCTGATCCTGGTGGCCATCGTGGCCTTCGTGGTCATCGGCCCCGATAAGCTGCCCGAGTACGCCCGCAAGCTCGGCAAGATGCTGCGGGAGCTGAAAAGTACACCGGTGCCGCTTCCGAGGAAATCCAGAAGAATGTGGTGGAGCCCCTGAACGAGATCCAGGCCCCCATCAAGGAAGCTGTTGCTCCCCTGACCGACATCAAGAAGGACATCGACGACAGCATGAAGGATGTCACCAAGAGCTTTACCAACATTGGTAAGACCAGCAAGGAAGAAGCCAAGAAGGCCGAAGAGGTCGAGGAAGTGGCCGAGCTGGAGGATACCGTGGAGGAGCTGCCCGAAGAGCCCGCTAAGGCGGAGGAGCCTGCCGCTGAGCCTGTGAAGGCAGAGGAAAAGGCAGAAGAGCCTGCTGCAGAGGAAAAGCCCGAGGAGGCCCCCGCTGCAAACGAAGCCCCTGCAGAGGCTGCTCCCGCTGAGGAGGCTGCCCCTGCCGAGGAGGCAAAGGTCTAAGTACATGGATACACCCGCGCCCGCGGTTGTAGGATAAAAACTGGAATCCAGCCCGCCAGAGCGGCGCGGCAAGAGGAAAAAGGAGATTATTATTATGAGAATCGGACCTCAGGAGCTTATCATTGTTCTGATCATCGTTCTGGTCATCTTTGGACCCAAGAACCTGCCGAAGCTGGGCAAGATGTTCGGCAAGACCATGAAGAACTTTAAGGAAGGCATGGACGACGTGGATGAGAACGGCGATGCCAAGCCTGCCGAGACCAAGACCGAGGAAAAGGCTGAGAAGAAGGACGAGGAGTAATTTGTGGCTACCAACGTGAAGCGCAAAAAGAAAGCCGAAGTCATGTCGGACGACGGCAGCATGACGCTGACCGGACATCTGAAAGAGCTGCGGAACCGGCTGATCATCTGCGCGGCGGTGTTTGTAGTGGCGTGATCGGCTTCCTGGCAATTTCGGATAAGCTGATCGACCTGCTGACGGCCATGGCAATGAATGCGAACTACACCTTCGTGTTCCTGGCCCCGCAGGAAAAGCTGATGCAGTATTTCCGGGTGTCCCTGATCGCTGCGGTGATCGTGACCATTCCGGTGGCGCTGTATCAGTCTACGCCTTTGCAAAACCCGGCCTGAAACGGAGCGAGAGCTTCTTCTTCCGGCTGGTGCTGCTGTTCGGTCTGGCGCTGTTCTGCGTGGGTGTGCTGTTCGCCTACAAGGTCACCCTGCCGTTCATGCTGAACTTCCTCGTTACGCTGGAGGGTACCGATTACATCACGGCATCCATCAGCATCGAGAGCTACATCAACCTCTGCCTGACCATGTTCATCATCTTCGGCTGTGTGTTTGAAATGCCTCTGGTCACCATCATTCTGGCCAAGATGGGCATTGCAACCCCGAGATCATGAAGAAGGGCCGCGGCGTTGCCATTGTCCTGATCTTCCTGGTCGCAGCATCATCACCCCGCCCGATATCGTGTCGCAGTGCTTCGTGGCTGTGCCCATGTGCCTGCTGTACTTTATCAGCATCTTCCTCAGCGGCATTTTCTATAAGCCAAGACGGATGATGACGACGAGGATGAGGATGACGAAGAGGAATCCTCTGACGAGGAGTAAGTTCTCCCAAGGCTTTCTGGCCCTCCACTGCGGGAGGGCCTTTTGCTTTGCCAAAAATCGAACGGATTTTCGGCTTTTTGCATAAATCCTGTTTCAGCCTCTGTCTTTTGCAAATGGATATGCTATAATGATAACGATGAGAAAACCGGCGGCCTGACCGCCGCAAAGAAGGGGTAAATGAATATGAAAGAGTACGCATTCGGCATCGACCTGGGCGGCACCACGGCCAAGGTGGGCCTGTTCACCACGGCAGGCGCTCTGCTGGAAAAGTGGGAGGTGCCCACCGACACCTCCAATGCAGGTGAACACATCCTCGGGAACCTGGCCAAGGCCGTGAAGGACAAGATGCAGGAAAACGGCATCACTGCCGAGCAGGTGGAGGGCGTGGGTGTCGGTGTGCCCGGCCCTGTGCTGGACAGCCGCATCGTGCCCATTGTCTGCGCCAACCTCGGCGGCTGGGGTGAACGGAACGTCTCTATCCAGCTGTCCGGCCTGCTGGACGGCATCAAGGTGCTGGTGGGCAACGATGCCAACGTGGCCGCGCTGGGCGAGATCTGGATGGGCTGTGCCAAGGGCTGCCGCAGCGCGGTGATGGTCACGCTGGGCACCGGTGTCGGCGGCGGTGTCATCGTCAACGGCAGGATCACCGAGGGTGCACACGGTGCAGGCGGCGAGATCGGCCACATCACCGTCAACCCCCACGAGACGGCGGTCTGCGGCTGCGGCAAGCACGGCTGTCTGGAGCAGTATTCCAGCGCCACCGGCGTGGTCCGCTGCATGAAGAAGCTGCTGGACGAGAACCCGGACACCCCCTGCACCCTGCGCGGCACCGACTTTGCCGCCAAGGATGTCTTTGATGCTGCCCGTGCAGGCGATGCACTGGCCGCCCGTGAGGTGGACGAGATGACCGACACCCTGGGCATGGCGCTGGCCTCCATTGCCTCTACCACCGACCCGAGATGTTCATGGTGGGCGGCGGTGTCGCCCGTGCCGGTGATGTCCTCTTCAACCCCCTGCGGGAGCACTTCAAGACCTATGCCTTCAGTTCCTGCCGCGAGACCCCCATCGTTGCCGCTACCCTCGGCAATGATGCCGGCATCTATGGTGCCGTGCGGCTCATCGTGGGAGAATAAGATGAAGCTGAATCTGCAAGTTACCCGGTTGCAGGATGGTGCAAAAGTGCCAGTACATGTTGTGGCGGCGGGAAAGCTGGATTTTCAGCAGACTGCCAGCATGGGATGCAGTCGAATTGGAAAACGATGGACACTGCATATTTCCCGAATCGTGTTGCACTGAAAACAGAAGAACAGGAATTGCTGGGTTTGATGTCTTACTCCTGCGATGATCGATTTCTGGCAGTAGAACTTGTCTATCTGGAAAGTCAGCCGGAAAGCAATGCAAATCTTCTGCATCAGAATGGACAGGAAAAGAAGTATCAGGGAATTGCAAAGGCATTATTTGCATATGCAGTACAGGAATCTATCAATCATGGCTATGATGGCGTGGTACTGTTCAAAGCAAAAACGGATACTCTTCTGGAATACTATCTTCACGAATTTGGAGCACGTCCGGTAGGGAGATATGACCCATTCCGGTTAGTACTCTGGGAAGATGCTGCACAAAGATTGATTGCAGAATACGAGGTGAATGCAGATGAATGAACCGATGGAAAGAAGCTGGGTCACACCGCTGAATGAGGAAGATCGGGAATATTTTTCCTATTTCCGCACAGTTTGTAAGAGGTACAATATCAATCCATCCAGAGCGACCCGTCTGGAATACGACTTTGTGACCCGTGTGGCAGAAAGTGAGTTTTACTTGCAGAAAGCTGCGACCTGATGAAATGGTTGAGCCCCATGCCCGCATCTCAATCGTGTGGGCATGGGGATTTTTATTTTATAAGAAGAAGGAGCTGAATCAATGAACTATACCCCTATTACAGAGGAAAATGTTGAAAAAGTAGCAACACTTTATATGAACCACTACAACCAGCATTCTGGCGGGTGCTGGACTTATGAAAAGGCATATAAGCGAATCCATCAAATGGTAACGATGGAGGATTCCCTCTGCCTGATGCAAGAAGATGACAACGATATTCCAACAGGGCTTGTCATCGGTTTTTTGGAAAGCTACGATGATTTTACATTCTATTATCTCGACGAGATCCTGATTTTCGGGGAGTATCAGAACAAGGGGTATGGCAGATTACTTCTCCAAGAAGTGGAACAGCGTGTGCGGGAACGCGGCGCACAGATGATTGAATTGGTCTGCCCGGATGATGCGCACCACATGCACTTTTACGGCGGCTTCGGGATGGCAGAAGCAACGAACCTGAGGCTGATGAAAAAACGATTGTAAATCTGCCGTGGTTATTTTTGAGGCAAAAACGGACGAACTGGAACAGCACTATCTCCGGGATTTTGGAGCGCGTCCGGTTGCATCCTTACATCCCGGCGGGTCGGGAATGTTTTTCTGAAATCATTGCAAAGCCCCGTGCCGGTGCGATATGCCGGACACGGGGCTTTTTCTATTTTTAAAATACAAGACAAAAAGTAAATTATACTTGACATAATGTCTGGTGAGTGCTATTCTGTATCCAGAGGGAACGAGTTCACCCTCACAGGAAATAGACGAGGTGACAGGATGCCGAAGAATCTGAAACTGAAAGCTGCCCGCGCGGAAAAAGATATGACGCAGGGGCATTGGCAGAAGCGGCTGGGGTCTCGCGCCAGACCATCAACGCGATCGAAAAGGGCGAGTACAACCCCACTATCAATCTCTGCCGCAGCATCTGCAAAATTTTGGGAAAAACACTGGATGAACTGTTCTGGGAGGAATGAGAAATGAAATTTTCACTGTACAGCAAGAAAAACCAGTTGGACGAGATGCAGGAGCAAACTCTGCGCAAAATTGAGGGGCGTGGCTTCTGGTTGATGTGGGGCGGCCTTCTGGCGGCGTGGATCGTGCAGACGATGTTCGGGCTGCGGACAAGGCTGCCGGAGAGTGGGTTGTATTTATGATCGGCTGCATCTATATGTGTGTTGCGTGTCTGCGCAATGGTTTGTGGGATCGTCACCTTTTGGATACGGCCCCGGCCAATGCCGTGTATTCTCTGGTTGCTGTGGTGGCGGTTACGCTGATCAGCGGTTTTTCCTATGGATACTGGGTCGGTGCTGTCATTGCCGGTGTTTTTACCGGTATCCTGTGTTTTGCATTGCTGCAGCTGTGCGCCGCACTGACACGCAGACAGCGCAAGCATCTGGACAACCCGAAGGATGAGGAATAATATTATACATACGAAGAGGGGACAGCCCTTTATTTTTCCACAACAAAAAGCGGAACCGTTGAAAACTCAGCGGTTCCGCTTTTGTCATCTCTGAATTCTTGGGTTACAGCGTGTCCTCGCCGGGCAGCTGGTTCCACAGGCGGTAGTACACGCCCTGCTTTGCCAGCAGCTGGTCGTGGGTGCCGGATTCCACAATGCCCTCGGAGCCAAGCACCAGGATGCGGTCGTAGTTCTTGATGGTGGTCAGGCGGTGGGCAATGGTCAGGGTGGTGCGGCCATGGGCCAGCTTTTCCAGGCTCTGCCCCACAAGGATCTCGCTCTCGTTGTCCAGTGCACTGGTGGCCTCGTCCAGGATCAGGATGGGCGGGTTCTTCAGGAACACCCGGGCAATGGCGATGCGCTGCTTCTGGCCGCCCGAGAGCTTGACACCGCGCTCGCCGACATAGGTGTTGAAGCCGTCCTTCAGGCCATGATAAAGCGCTCTGCACCGGCCAGACGGGCAGCTTCGATGATCTCCTCCCGGGTGGCATCGGGCTTGCCGTAGGCGATGTTATCCGCCACAGAGCCGCTGAACAGATACACGTCCTGCTGGACGATGCCGATGTCCTCGCGCAGGCTCTTGAGGGTGACCTGCTGGATGTCCTGCCCGTCGATGTAGATGTGGCCGCTGGTCACATCGTAGAAGCGGGGGATGAGGTTGCACAAAGTGGTCTTGCCGCCGCCGGATGGGCCGACCAGAGCCAGCCGCTCGCCTGCCTTGATGTCCAGACTGACATGATGGAGCACCTTGTTGTGGTCGTCCGGGTACTCAAAGCTGACATCGTCAAAGCGGATGGCACCGGGGCCGGGCTGCAGGGGTTTTGCATCTGGGGCATCATGGATGGGCACGGGGGTGTCCATGATCTCGGCAAAGCGCTCGATGCCGGTCATGCCGCGCTGGAACTGCTCGGCAAACTCGACGATGCGGCGGATGGTAGCAATCAGGGTGGTGACATAGAGCATGTAGGCCACCAGGTCACCGGCGGTGATCTTGCAGTTGACCAGCGACAGGCCGCCCGCCAGAATGACCACCAGATACATCAGCCGTCGAACAGGCGGGTGGAGGTGTTGAAAGCCGCCATGGCGTAGTAGCCAGCGTCTTGATGTGCTCAAAGTCCTTGTTGCCCTGCTCGAACTTGGCGCGCTCCTGCTCCTCGGCGGCAAAGGCTTTTACCACGCCCTGCCCCAGCAGGCTGTCCTCGATGGTGGCGTTCAGCTCACCGATCTGGATGCGCTGCTGCCGGAACCGGCACGCAGACGGCCGTTCAGATAAACGGATACCACGCCCATCAGGGGCACGCAGGCGAACACCGCCAGCGTCAGCGGGATGCTGGCCTGGCACAGGATGATGAAGGAGGCCAGGATCTTGATGAAGGCGATGAAAAATTCCTCGGGGCAGTGGTGGGCAAACTCGGTCACATCGAACAGATCGTTGGTGATGCGGCCCATGATGGTGCCGACCTTGGTGTTGTTGTAGTAGGTGTGGTCGAGCAGCAGCAGATGGTCAAAGGCATCCCGGCGCATGTCGGTCTCGATGTGTACGCCCATGATGTGGCCGATGCCGGACATGAAATACTGGGCCGCGCCGTCGATGATGCGGAGCACGAAGTAGATGCCCGCCAGCTTGAGCACAATGCCGGTGGTCAGGGTGATGCCCACGCCCATGGCCGAGTTGGTGATGGTGCTCATGATCTTGGGCAGGAAGATGTCACACAGTGTGGTCAGCGCGGCACAGAACAGGTCGAGAAAGAGCACTGCCTTGTGTTTTGCCAGATAGGGTAAAAAGCGGCGGATGAGCGCGCCGCTGCTGTTGTGATGCGCACCGGGGTCTTTGATGTTCTGTTTTGCCATGGTTCCTCCTTGATTTCAACTTCTCAGTCTGCGCGTCAGCGATGACGGAGAGGTTTATTTTTTGCTGTAATCCCGTTCGCCGTAGATCGCGGTGCCAATGCGCACCAGCGTTGCGCCTTCGCGGATGGCGTTCTCATAATCGCCGCTCATGCCCATGGAGAGGGTCTGCATCTCCACATTGGAATAGCCGCGCTCTCCGGCCTTTACGAACAGGTCGTGGACGGCGGCGAGATACCGGCGGTTCTGTGCATCGTCATCGTTGACCGGGGGAATGGCCATCAGGCCCTTGACCCGGATGTGCTCCTGCGCGGCAGCGGCATCCAGCAGGGGCCAGAGCGCCTCTGGCGAAACGCCGCTCTTGCTCTCCTCCCCGCCGATGTTCACCTCCAGCAGGACGTTCTGCACGATGCCCGCCTTGGCGGCTTCCTTCTCGATGGCGGTCAGCAGATGTTCACTGCCCACGCTCTGGATCAGGCTGGCCCGGCCCAGGACTTTTTTTGATCTTGTTGGTCTGCAGGTGTCCGATGAAATGGCTTGGCTTGCCGCAGTAAGCGCCTGCGTCAAAGTTTGCGCAGAGCTCCTGCACATGGTTTTCGCCAAACACGTCAATGGGCAGGGCGGCACTTGCGGCCACGGTTTCAGCGGTGCGGGTCTTGCAGGCGGCGCACAGCTGGACCTCGGCAGGGTCGCGGCCTGCCTCCCGGGCAGCAGCGGCCATCTTTTCACGGATGGCCAGCACGGCTCCCGCATCTCTTCCGGTGTTTTTTCTGCCATAAGGCATCAGTCCTCCTCGGTATATTTTGCGCGCTCTCCGCCAATGAGCTTCGGGCGGGTGCGGGCGCAGAGAATGTTTGCTTCACCGATCCGGTTCAGGCTCAGCCGCACCGGCACGGCCACCCGGCGCAGGTGCATCCCGATCAGGGTGCCGCCAATGTCGATACCGGCGTGGGCGCGGATCTCCTCCACGGCAATGGGATCTTTGCACTGCTTCCAGCAGGTGGTGGCCCAGCTGCGCCCGCATGGGGCCGGGGTACGACACACACTTCCTCCCAGCCGTATTGTTCGGCGGCTTCCCGCTCCATGATAATGGCCCGGTTCAGGTGCTCACAGCACTGTGCCGCCAGCCAGATGCCGCGCTGGGCCAGCACCGGTGCAATGCTGCATAGACGGCCTGCGCTGCCTCCAGACTGCTGTCCTTGCCGATGTGCCCGCCCACGATCTCGCTGGACGAGCAGCCCACCACGAACACGTCGCCCTTTTTCAGCTTTGCCTGTTCCAGCAGCTCTTCCACTGCCTGCCGGGCTTCTGCCTGGATCTGCTGTTTGAATGCGTCTGTCATATCAATTACCTCGTATCGATCGGTTGCCGCGATGACCCGATGTTCTGTATTCGATTGGGCCCAAGCGTTTACAACAATTTTTCCGGGATGCCAAGGGCTCCCCTGGCAGGGGAACTGGCACGCGAAGCGTGACGGAGCGGTTCAGACCCGTACAGAATAAAGCGCTTTTTCTCCCGCAATGCCAAAATACACCCGGTTCTCCACCGGGCAGAGGGCAGAGCTGCTGCCCTGAGGTTTGCCGGAAAAGCTCCACAGCCAGCTTCCGCTGGCGGTGGAAACGGCCTCGGCGCGGATGCCGTCGGCGGGCAGGGAGAACAGGTTCTCCTGCATCGATTCGCTCAGCCGCAGGGCCACACCGCGCAGGAAGGTGCTGCCTGCGTGGCGCTCCAGCCAGCTGGAGCTGGCCCAGCGGTAGCTGATGTAGAGGGTGCTGTCCTCATCCAGCGCCAGCGCGCCGGGATAGCCCGGCAGCCCGCTGAAGCTGCTCTGACAGCCCTTGCCCCCTGCAGTCAGGCTGCGGGCAGAGGCCGCAGCGCTCCAGATGCGGCGGCTGCCGAGGTCGGAGATGTAGAGGGTCTGGGTGCGCTCGTCCAGCGCAAGGCCGGACGCTCCGGCAATGCCGCCCACCACCTGCTCCACGGTGCGGGCAGCGGGATCATAAACGTATACCGCACCTGTTCCGGTGTGGGCCAGCAGCTCGGTGCGCAGGGCACTTTCCAGCCCCTGTTCCGCGCTCTCCTGCCCGACCATGGCAAAGTAGACCTTGCCGTCCGCACCGATTTCCACGGCAGAAAGGCTCCCAGCGGGGCTCCGTCGATCTGCGTGACCACCTGCTCCACCGAAGCGCCCCAGCTGTCGTGCCGGGCGCGGCATAGGGTGCCCCCGGCAGGGTGAGGACTGTGAGCCACAGATCTCCTGCAGCATCGAACGCAAAGCCGGTCAGCTCGCCCTCTACGCTCAGGATGACCGCAGCGTTGCCGCCGTCGGTGCGCACCAGATCGCTGGTGCGTTTTTTCAGGGAGGAGCCGTTCCACGCCGCCGCATAGACAAGGCCATCCCGGGTGCGGATGCAGTCCACACCCTGATACCCGCCCAGATCCCAGATCTCCCTGCGGTCGGTGGAAAGCTCTGCCTGCGCTGCGCCGGAGCCTGCCGGTGATCCGGGGCGGTGTAGGTTTTGGGCGGGGCCTCAACGGGCCGGAGCACCAGCGCCCAGACCAGCGCAGCAGCCGCGGCCAGCGTAAACACGATGCTCAATTTCTGGAACCTCTGGACACTTCCTCCCGCTCGCGGCACGCTGGCCTCCTGCGACGGCCGGCGGTGGGCCAGCGGGCGAGCGCTGGCCCGG
>ENA-OQCP01000940-OQCP01000940.1-human-gut-metagenome-genome-assembly--contig:-NODE-940-length-11994-cov-2.205781_pt1 | contig 11994 bp, 20 predicted proteins | sample MGYA00242760_ERZ504583 | MGnify/ENA primary metagenome ERZ504583 (study PRJEB26092, sample SAMD00036308) | human gut metagenome | host: Homo sapiens | study: EMG produced TPA metagenomics assembly of...
CGGCGGCATGTGGGCGCGTCGGTGGTGCGGCTGGCAAAGCTGCTGGGCCTGCCGGTCACAGCGCTGGAGGACCGCCCCGAGTTTGCGGAGGAGCTGCGTCAGGCGGCCGATGCTGTGCTCTGCCTGCCCTTTGCAGAGGGTCTTGCGCAGATCTCCGGCGGGCAGGAGACATACTTTGTGGTCGTGACCCGTGCCCACAGCTGTGATATTGCTGCCTGCGTTCTATTCTGCAAAAGCCCGCCGCCTATGTGGGCATGATGGGCAGCCGGAAGCGCGCGGCACTGGTGCACACACAACTGGCCGAGCTGGGGCTGCCGCAAGAGCGCATTGATGCCCTGCACGCGCCCATTGGGCTTTCCATTGGCGCAAAAACCGCACAGGAGATCGCACTTTCTATTCTTGCGGAGATCGTCTCCGTTAAAAACAGCCGCCAGCAGACCGAGGGCTTTTCCCCGGCGCTGCTGGCCGCGCTGGAACAGCGGACCGCCCCGGCGGTGCTGGCGACCATCGTAGGCCGCCATGGCTCTACGCCACGGAGGAAGGCTCCAAGATGTTGGTCCTGCCCGATGGCTCTGCCGTGGGCAGCGTGGGCGGCGGCATCATGGAGTACCGCACCCAGCAGCTGGCACGGGAATTGCTGGAGCCGGGGGCTGCCCCGTGCAGGCTGGCCGCCTTTACCACAGAGGGGGCCAGCGATGCCGCGGCCATTGCGGCCTGCGGCGGCTCCATGGAAGTCTTTTTGCAGCGTCTGGAACCGGAGGAATGAGCCATGAAGCGTGATGACCTGATCGTTGTCCGGGGCGGGGGAGACCTTGCCACCGGTGTTGTGCATCGGCTCTGGTCGGCGGGGCTGCGGGTGCTGGTGCTGGAAACAGCCCATCCTGCCGCCATCCGTCGGCAGGTGTCTCTCTGTGAGGCTGTTTACGAAGGCGAGACCGCTGTGGAAGGAATGCGGGGCATCCGGGTGGAGACGCTGGCGGATGCCGATGCCGTCTGGGCACAGAACGCAGTGCCGGTCCTGATAGACCCAACAGGTGCGTGTCTGCCGCAGGCAAGGCCTGCTGTTCTGGTGGATGCCATCATCGCAAAGAAAAATCTGGGCACCACCCGGGAGATGGCTCCGCTGACCATTGCCCTTGGCCCCGGCTTTGCGGCGGGGCAGGATGTGGACGTGGTGGTGGAGACCAAGCGCGGCCACAAGCTGGGCCGCATCATCCGGGAAGGATCTGCTGCGCCAAACTCCGGCGTGCCGGGCATCATCGGTGGCTATGGTGCCGAGCGTGTACTTCATGCACAGGCCGCGGGAATCTTCCGCAACCTGCATTCTATCGCTGATTTTGTGGAGGCAGGCGAGGCTGTGGCCGAGATCGAAACGCCGGACGGTCAGCGTCTGCCAGTGATCACACAGATCTCCGGCATCCTGCGGGGTCTGCTGCGGGATGCTACCCGGTGACCAAAGGGTTCAAGGTAGCCGATGTGGACCCCCGCCGTGCGGAGCTGGAAAACTGCTTCCTCATCTCGGATAAGGCCCGCTGCATTGCGGGCAGTGTGCTGGAACTGATCGCCGCAGCGTGCTGGAACTAAAAGAAACGGGACTGTTTTTGCAACAGCCCCGTTTCTTTGTTACTCTGTCAGTTTTGTGATGAGCATCTGATAGATCTCGTTGCCCTTGAGGATGAACTGCTTCTTGACCAGATCGGCACTCAGCCGGTCAGGCGTGCCGATATCCAGACAAAACAGCTCCTGATCCAGTGCTTTGATGGTGCAGCGGATGGAGCAGTGGCCGTCCGGCTTTTCGGTGATGCGGGCGCTGTACTCGGCTTCCTTGCGGGCCCAGGTCTGGCTGCGCAGAACCGCCGCCACCGCGCGCTCCCGCACACTGCGGGGCAGGTCATAGGCAAGTTCCTGTGCGACCTTGCGTCCTTTTTCGGTGATGGAATAGCGATCTTCCTTCAGCGTGACCAGCTGCTGGCGGGTGATATCATCCAGACAGGAGCCGATCTCAAAATAGTTGACCAGCTGCTCTTCCATCAGCGCGTTCTCGATCTCCGTCCGGGTGATCGGCCCGGCATTCTTTACCAGATAACACAACAGCAACCGGATCTCCGTGCTGTCGGTCAGTCCGCCGGGACGAACACCGGCGGTAAAAGCATCGTTGGCGGCCATCGTTCTGCACATCCCCCTGTCATTTCAAATTGCTGCCCGGCACTGCCTCAGGGCAGGCCGTAAAGAATCACTTTCTTATAGTATAAAGGGTTTCAGACAGGATTGCAAGCCGCAACCGCAAAATCTGTCTCAATGCGCTTGCGGCTTTCGGGGGTGGAATACAGCCAGTGGTCGATATGCCCCTCGGTGATGAAATAGCGCAGGTCGAACCGGTGGCTCTGGCCCAGGCTGTGGTTGACGATGACCAGCTTGATCTTCATTTTATCGGGCAGGATGTTTTTGATGTAGACGCTCACCGCCTGCCGGGGTGCAGGTCGGGGCAGGTCTCGGCAAGGCCGGCCAGATTGGGGGCGATCTCCACAAAGGTGCCGTATTCCTCCACGCTCCGCACAATGCCCACCACGGTCTCGCCCACGGTGAACCCGGCAGCGTTTTCCTCCCAGGTGCCCAGCAGCTCCCGGATGCTCAGCACGAACCGCCCCTGCACGTCCCGGTTTTTGATGGCGCACAGGATCTGCTGGCCCACACTCACCCGGTCGGCAGGGGAGGAGATGCGGCTGACCGACATGCAGTCGATAGGCAGCAAGGCGCTGATGCCGCACCCAACGTCACAAAAGGCACCAAACGGCTCGATGTGGGTCACAGTGCAGGGCAGGATGTCCCCGGGCTGTAAGGTGTCCAGATACTCTGCCTTGCACATCCGCTGTGCCTCGGCCCGGGAAAGCTGGTAGCAGGGCTGGCCGTTTTCCCCGGTCTCCATCCCTTCGATCACAAAGCAGGTGGGGCGGCCCACCCGCGTCAGCACCGCAATGTCCCGCACGGTGCCGCTCTCAGCCCCATCGGCACACTGGCCAAAGGGCATCACGGCCTTTACCCCGCCCAGGTCGAACCGGAGCTGGCGCTGGGTGTCAAAGGCAAGGGCAGTGCTCTGTAAAATTTCGCGGCTGGCGATGGCGGCGCGCAGTTCTGCGGGGCTGAGCCGGTCTGCGGAACGGTAATTGCCTTCAGTACGAAATGTCTGCATCATGGTTTGTTCCTCTTTCTGTGTTATTTTAGCGTTTTCCGCTGCACGTCGGCACACAAAGCAGGTGTCGGCATTAAAACTCTATGCGCGGACAATTGCATTTTATACGAGTTTGGTTTATACTATATCTGTATGTGCGGCATGGAAACCTGCTGCACAGGGTACTGCCCCGCAAAGGGGCGGCAGGAGGGAAAGAAACATGGATATCGCAGTGGGAGATACCATCCAGACCCGCAAAAAACACCCGTGCGGAGCTTCCAGCTTCGAGGTGCTCCGGGTCGGTATGGATTTCAAGATCCGCTGCACGGGCTGCGGCCGTGAGGTCATGCTGCCCCGCGCGAAAATTGAAAAAAACATCAAGAAAGTGCTCAAGCCCGGCGCTGCCGAGTAACCATTGGGTCATGTAAGGAGAACTGCACAGTATGTCAAGACTGCTTTCCCAAATGGAGCTGTCAGCCACCGGTTTGAAGAACTTTCCATCCGCCTGAACCAGCCGGAAACAGCGGCAGATCCTGCACTGTTCCGCCGCCTGATGCAGGAGTATCACGAGGCAGAACCTGTGGTGCAGGCCTATCAGGCCCTGACCACGGCGCAGGATCATCTTGCTCAGGCTAAAGCCCTGCTCGAGGGCGAGACCCTTGATCCGGACTTTAAGGAAATGGTACAGCAGGAGATCGGCGAAAAAAGTCAGGAAGTGGCGCAGCTGGAAAATAATCTCAAAATTTTGCTGCTGCCCAAGGATGTCAACGATGATAAAAGCGTCATCATGGAGCTGCGCGGCGGTGCGGGCGGCGAAGAGGCCGCGCTGTTTGCCCACAGCCTGATGCGGATGTACACCATGTACGTTCAGAGCAGGGGCTGGGAGCTGGAGGTTCTGAACCTCAATGAGACGGAGCTGGGCGGTGTCAAGGAAGCCATTCTTGCCGTAAACGGCGCAGGGGCCTATAACCGGCTCAAGTATGAGAGCGGGGTGCACCGTGTCCAGCGTGTGCCTGAGACCGAAACGCAGGGCCGCATCCACACCTCCACGGCAACCGTGGCGGTGATGCCGCAGGCCGAAGAGGTGGATCTTGTCATCGACCCCAAGGATCTGCGCATCGATACCTTCCGCTCCTCGGGTGCGGGCGGCCAGCACATCAACAAAACGTCCAGCGCCATCCGGGTCACGCACATCCCCACCGGAATGGTGGTGGAGTGCCAGAACGAGCGCAGCCAGTTCCAGAATAAGGATAAGGCGCTGGAGATCCTGCGCAGCCGCCTGCTGGCCCAGAAGCAGAAGGAACAGCAGGATGCCATCAATGCCAACCGCGCGGGGCAGGTGGGAACCGGTGACCGCAGCGAGAAGATCCGGACTTACAATTTCCCGCAGGATCGCTGCACCGACCACCGCATCGGCCTGACGGTCCACAATCTGGATAAGATCATGGACGGCAATCTGGAGAGATCATTGATGCACTGGCAACCCATGAACAGGCCGAAAAACTGCGTCAGCTCAACGCACAGACCGAATGAAGCTATGATGAAAAGAATAACGTGCTTGTGTTGATTTGATGATTGAAAAGTATTTATACTTTACATACAGAAAGAACGATGAATCGCATGAAAATGAAAACTGAAATTTTACCTGCTGAGGGCGAAGCAATCGCCAAAGCGGCTGATCTGCTGCGCAGAGGGGAGCTGGTGGCCCTGCCCACCGAGACGGTCTACGGCATTGCCGCCGATGCGCGCAACGGCGCGCAGTCGCAAAGATCTTTGTGGCCAAGGGCCGCCCGCAGGACAACCCCCCTGATCGTCCATGTTACCGGCCCAGAGATGCTGCCCGGCCTTGTCAGCGAGGTGCCCGAGCGTGCCCAGCTGTTGATGGCCGCGTTCTGCCCCGGCCCTCTGACCATCATCATGCCCCGCGGCCCGGAGGTGGCCGCGGAGTGCTGTGCCGGTCTGGACACGGTGGCATCCGGATGCCCAGCCACCCTGTGGCACGGGCTGTCATTGCGCAGAGCGGCTGTGCCTTTGCGGCCCCCAGCGCGAACCTTTCCGGCAAGCCCAGCCCCACCAACGCACAGGACGTGTTCACTGATATGGATGGCCGTCTGCCCTGATCCTGGATGGCGGCGAGTGCGATGTGGGTGTGGAGAGCACCGTGATCTCGTGGTAGGCGAAAAGCCACCCTGTTCCGCCCCGGTCATATCACGCTGGAAGATCTGGAGCGCGCTCTGGGAGAGGAGGTCGAGGTCTCCAAGGCCATCCTCGAAAAGCTGCCCGAGGTGCTGTTGTCCGCAGCCCCGGCATGAAGTATAAGCATTACGCCCCTAAGGCAGATGTCACCCTGCTGGACGGCACCTTTGAGCAGTTCAAAGCCTATGTGGATGCCCATGCCGACCAGAACCCCAGCTGTCTCTGCTTTACCGGCGAGGCCGAAAAGCTCGGCTGGCCCTGCGTGGAGTATGGCAGGGAGGGCGACGGTGCCGATCAGGCAAAGCATATCTTCCGCAGCCTGCGCGCACTGGATGAGCAGGGGGACGGCGTGGTCTATGCCCGCTGCCCGAAAAAGGACGGCCTGTCCATGGCAGTGTACAACCGCCTGATCCGAGCGGCAGCGTTCCGGGTGATCCAGCTATGATCACGCTTGGGATCACCGGCCGCAGCGGCTGCGGCAAATCGACCGTGACGGCGGTGTTTGCCGCCCATGGTGTCCCGCTGGTGGATGCCGACCAGATCTCCCGCGAGATCCTGCTGCCCGGTTCTCCGTTGCTGCCAGTGTTGGCCCAGCGGTTCGGGGCAGATATCCTGTATGCCGACGGCAGCCTGAACCGCCGCCTGCTGGCAGACCGCGCCTTTGCCGCGCCGGAAGGAAAGGCCGCTCTGGATTCCCTCGTGCTTCCGGAGATCATCCGGCGGGTCTGCAGACTGAAGCAGGCCGCCCGAGAAGCCGGAGCACCGCTTTTTGTGATAGACGGAGCCGTGATCGTGGGCACCGATGCGGAAAAAGAGTGCGATCACCTCTGCGTGGTCACTGCGCCCTTTGCCACCAGTGTGGCCCGCATTGCGGCCCGGGACGGCATCGCCCCGGAATGGCGGCACGGCGGCTCAACGCCCAGACCCCGGAAGAAGTCCTACTTGCCAGGCCGATCTTGTCCTGCGCAACGATGCTGACCTTGCTTCTCTGGAAGCGGCGGCAGCGGCGCTCTGTGAGCAGCTGCAGGCTGAGGGTGCACGGAAAGGGGGCGCGGACACTTCGCTTTGAAAAAGTTTTTGAAAACGCTGGTGCTGCTCTTTCTGCTCTGCGTGGTCCTGCTGGCGCTGCCGCCGGTGCGCCGTCAGGTGGAACAGCGGCTCTACCCGCGGAAATACAACGACCTTGTGGAGCAGTACGCCGCCGAGTATGACCTTGACCCGCTGCTGGTCTATTCCTTCATCCGCACCGAGAGCGGCTTTGACCCGGGCGCAACTTCCAGTGTCGATGCGCGCGGCCTGATGCAGATGACGGAGGAGACCTTCCTCTGGCTCCGCAGTAAGCTGGGCCTGGGGGAGGAGGTTTCCTTTGGCGACCTGTACGACCTGATGTGAGCATCCGCTTTGGATGCTATTACCTCCACCTCTGCCTGGTGCGTTACAACGGCGATATCTCCACGGCCGCCGCAGCCTACCACAGCGGGTGGGGCACCGTGGATGCCCTGCTTCAGAAGGAGGAACATTCAGAGGACGGGTTGACCCTGTCGGGCTTCCCCTATAACCAGATGCACCACTATGTGGAAAAGATCACCGCCTGCTATGCCAAGTACACCGAGCTGTACGGGGTCTGAGCAGGCTGCAAACCCGCTTGAACCGCTTGCGCCGGTTTGAAATATTTAGGAATACCGAAAGAGAAAGGCAGGAGAAATTCTATGGCAGAAAAAACTCCGAACCAGCAGCTGGCTGAAAAGCTGCTCTATAAGCCTGCTTACGTCGCCGATAAGGACGCTGACGTGAAGCAGAAGGCCCACGACTTTGCCGAGGGCTACAAGAAGTTCCTGGATGCAGGCAAGACCGAGCGTGAGGTTGCCGCCGAGAGCGAGCAGATGCTCAAGGATGCAGGCTACCAGCAGTTCGACCCGAAAAAGACCTACAAGCCCGGCGACAAGATTTACTTTGTCCAGTGCAACAAGGCTGTGGTGGCTTCCACCATCGGTACCAAGAGCTTTGAGGATGGCTTCCGTCTGGTCATTGCCCACACCGACAGCCCCCGTCTGGACCTGCGCCCCACCCCGCTGTATGAGTCTGACCACCTGAGCTACTTCAAGACCCATTACTACGGTGGTGTCCGCAAGTATCAGTGGGGCACGATCCTCTGTCCATCCACGGCGTGTTCACCCGTGAGGATGGCTCCACCGTCACCGTCCGTGTGGGCGAGGATGAGAACGATCCCGTCTTCTGCATCACCGACCTGCTGCCCCATCTGGGTGCCGAGCAGAACGCCCGTCCCCTGAAGGACGGCATCAAGGCTGAGGAGCTGAACATCCTCATCGGCTCCGACGCTGTTGATGACGAGAACGTCAAGGAAGCTGTCAAGCTGAACACCATGATCCTGCTCAACGAGAAGTACGGCATCACTGAGAAGGAGTTCATGCGTGCTGAGATCGAGATCACCCCGGCCTACAAGTGCCGCGACATTGGCTTTGACCGCTCCATGGTGGGCGGCTATGGCCACGATGACCGTGTGGACGCTTATCCCGCACTGATGGCCGAGATCGAGACCAAGAACCCCGCTTACACCACCGTCTGCGTCCTGACCGATAAGGAAGAGATCGGCTCCGATGGCGTGACCGGTATGCAGAGCATGTACGCCTTCCACTTCATGCAGGAGCTTTGCCGTACCGCCGGTCAGGATGATATCCTGGCCTTCCGTCACAGCGTCTGCCTGTCCGCTGACGTGACTGCTGCCTACGATCCCACCTGGCAAGTGCATTTGAGCCCATGAACGGCACCTATGCAGGCCGCGGCGTTGCCATCTTCAAGTACACCGGCGGCGGCAGCAAGGGCTCTGCAAGCGATGCCTGCGCTGAGCTGGTCAGCGATATCACCCGGATGCTGGACAACGGCAACGTTGCATGGCAGATCGGTGAGCTGGGCCGTCTGGATCTGGGCGGCGGCGGCACCATCGCCAAGTATGTTGCAGACCGCGGCATCCCCGTGCTGGATATCGGTGTGCCTGTGCTGTCCATGCACGCTCCCTTCGAGGTCATCCACAAGAACGACCTGTACATGGCTTACCGTGCCTTCTCCCTGTTCAACAACGCACAGTAAGCGCGATCCAGAATGAATGCCCCGGCAGGTTTTGCGCCCGCCGGGGCATTTTTGCGCTATTTTAAGAAAAATGCTTGACCTTCAACCGACTTTATGGTGTAGTGTAAGGGCGGAGGTGAAGCAAATGAACATCAAACAGGCTTCAGAACAAAGCGGTGTGTCTGCCCCGAACATCCGCTTTTACGAAAAAGAGGGGCTTCTCACACCGGCGCGCAGGCAGGGCAATGACTACCGCGATTACACCGCCGGGGATGTCCGCACCCTCAAGCTCATCCGAATGCTTCGGATGCTGGATATGCCGTTGCCCACCATCAAGGCGGTGCTGCGCGGGGAACAGCCCCTGCAGCAGGCGCTGCAAGCCAGCAGACTGCGCTGGAGCAGCAGGCGGCGCAGCTGGCAGCAGCCATGCAGTTTTGTGCCGACCTTGCCCGCCAGCAGCCGCAGGCAGATACGCTGGACGTGGATGCCTGCCTGACCCGCATGGAAAGCCCCACCCCGCAGCAGGCTTCTTCTCCGGCTGGCTGCAAGATTACTGCACGCTGACGCGGGTGCAGCATCAAAAGCACTTTTTCTTTATTCCGCAGGGCAGCATCAACACCCCGCAGGAGTTTACGGCGGCGTTGCAGACCTATGCAGAAGAGCGGGGAATGCAGTTCGCCCTGACCAAAGAGGGGATGTACCGGAGTTCTCGCTGGATGGCATTCCGTATAAAGCTTACCGCAATCCGGGCAAATACCGGGACGAGATCTGCTGTGACACCGTGCATCCCGAGCAGCTGGACACCGGGCTTCCCTCCCGGCGGGAAAAGCTGCTGCGCATTGCGCGTATCGTGTTGCCGCCGGTGTGCGTCTTTGCGGCTATCATGGCAGCGGGTGGGCAGTCACCGGCGGCACGGACTGGCTCTGGCTGGCGGCGCTGGCATCCGGCGGGGTACTGCTGGGGCGCTGCTTTGAAAAGTGGCTATAAGGCGCATTACCCCAGCGGCAGCGTCGGCTACGGTCAAAAAAGTGTAGCCGTTGTCCGTATACCACCGTATGATATCCGGCAGCGCCTCGGCGGTGGTGCGGGTGGTGGCGGAATCGTGCATCAGAACAATGCACTGGGTCTGCTTGCCGGTCTCACGCACTACATTCCGGTAGATGGTCCGGCACTGGGCTTTCCGCCTACGGCATCCTCAGCGCAGACGTTCCAGTCCACATAGGCATATCCTTTTTCGGCACACTGCTGTTTCAGCTCGGCCATCACTCCGCGTCCGCCATAGCGGCGGCTGACCGTGTTGGTGCTGCCGCCCGGAAAGCGCAGGTAATGCAAAGCGGTTGTGTTGACATAGGGCGAGATGCGCTGTTTCAACAGCTCGATATCCTGCCAGTAAGCATCTGCACTCTGGTAGATGTCGCTGTATTCATGGGATGCGGAATGCAGCGCGATCTGGTGGCCTGCTGCCGCTGCATCCGCAATGAGCGGCAGGTACTTTTCATTGTAGCCCGTGGCCACCACAAAAAAGGTGGCCTTGACCCCGGCGGTGTTCAGCGCATCCAGAACCGCCGGGGTCGTTTTGCTGGGGCCGTCATCGAAGGTCAGGCAGACCCATTTCTCCGGCATCGGCTCCTCCTGCGGCAATGAGCTTGCAGGGGCCGCCTCCGGAGCAGGGGAGGCAAAGCCGGTGTCCGTACCGGGGTCAGGTCGCTTTCCTGGCAGCCGGGCTCCGCCGGCACAGCAAAGAACAGCCCCAGTCCAAAGCCTGCCGCTGCGCCTGCCAGAAGCAGAGCTGCCCCGCGAAATAAAAACTTCCCGTTTGCTCTCAGCCATGAAACCATCTCCCAAACCTCCTTGACAGATCGCATTGGATCTGCAGTATCTCTTATAGGATATGACCCGCTGAAAATTTGTAGAATACAAAAGCAGGCAGAGGAATTGACATTTCCCGCAAAAATTGATAAACTAAATAAGTTCTCCGTGCAGGAGTGGCGGAATGGCAGACGCGCTGGTTTTAGGCACCAGTTCCCAGTGAGTGAGGGTTCAAGTCCCTTCTCCTGCATACACAAAACGGCAGGCCCTTGGATAGAATCCGGGCCTGCCGTTTTTGTTTGCGGCTTTGGTTGGAAAGCATAAGAAAAGCCCACAATCTATCGCTAGACCGTGGGCTTTCTTTTATGCAGTAAAGCAATCCAAATCCGAACCATTTTCCTTTGATGCGGCTTGGGCCGCTTCCTCAAACGTGATGGTCTGTGTACCTTCTTTATAGTTAAAGGTTATCAAAACCTTATCATCGTACAGATAAATCGAATTGATGAACGTATCCACCAACGCTTGCCTCTGGTCTTTCAGGCTCATGTCCAGTTTACGGAAGCGCATCAGCCAGAAACGGATAAATTCCTCTTTGATTTTTGGCTTTGCCAGCTTTTCTTCCGCAATGCGGGCTTCAAGCTCACGCTTGGTTTCTTCGAGCTGTTCCAACCGTTCCTTGGTGGAACTGGTGAGGATTCCGGCTTGAATTGCGTTGAGCATATTCTGGATACCCGATTCTGCATCCCGGAGCTGTTTCTCATAGAGAGGAAGGTTGGTGTTCTCTCGGTCTTGCAGCTCCATGACCTTGGCGATAATGGATTCCATGGCGGCATCGTCCCGGACAAGCTGCATGGTCTGGTTCACCACCAGATCTTCCAGCCACTGTTTGCGGACAGTTTTCTTCTTGCAGCCCTTCTTCTTTTTGGCCGTGGCACATTTATAGTAGCGGTGGACTTCTCCCGTCCGGCTTGTGCCGCTTTCGCCAAACATCAGCGCACCGCAGCAACACAGTGCAGCTTGGTTGTCAGCAGGTAATCGTCCTCTGCCTTTCTTCGGGCAGGGGCTTTCTTGTTTTTGGCAATCTTTTCCTGCACATCATCGAACAGTTCCAGCGGCACGATGGGCGGAATCGCATCCGGCACGACCACATCCCGGAATTTCAGTTCTCCGATATAACGCCGGTTTTTGAGCATGTGCTCCACGCTGTTGTAAGTAAATTCGCCTCCGACCGGGTTCTTGATGCCGTTTTCATTCAGCCAGTCCCGAATCTCTTTCATCGTGAGGCCATCCCGATACTTCGTGAACGATTCCAGCACGAAAGGGAGGCAAGCGGTCGATGTGAAATTTCCGCTCGGAATCCAGCGTATATCCAAACGTTCCACGACCACCGTTGCAGCGGCCTTTCAGGATGTTCTCTGTCTGTCCACGGACAACCTTTTCGGCAAGGTCGGCAGAGTAGTATTCTGCATAGCCTCCAGAACCGATTCCAGAATGATACCCTCTGGCCCCTCGGAGATGATCTCCGTAGCCGACATGAGCTTGACACCGTTCTTCTTCAGCTGGGTCTTATACCGGGCACTGTCGTAGCGATTCCGGGCAAAGCGGTCAAGTTCCAGACCAGAACAATATCAAACAGCTTCTTGTCGCTGTCCTTTATCATCTGTTGGAATTGAGGGCGATTATCCGTCTTGGCAGAGATGGCGCGGTCAATGTAGTGCTTGACGATAGTGATG
>ENA-OQCP01000941-OQCP01000941.1-human-gut-metagenome-genome-assembly--contig:-NODE-941-length-11992-cov-2.232954_pt1 | contig 11992 bp, 11 predicted proteins | sample MGYA00242760_ERZ504583 | MGnify/ENA primary metagenome ERZ504583 (study PRJEB26092, sample SAMD00036308) | human gut metagenome | host: Homo sapiens | study: EMG produced TPA metagenomics assembly of...
ATATTTCGATACAATATATGATAATTTTTGTATTCAAAAATTGTTGATATCTTTGTGCCCGTACACGAAGACTGTGAAGAACGAATGTTATTTTGATTTACTCTCCATAGTTTCAGGTGTTTAAGTTCTGTTTATACCTCGAAATGATAAATTGAAAGGAAACAAATTAATTTCATATTAAAATAAAACATAGAAAGATTATGGGAAAGAAAGTAGTTACATTAGGTGAAATCATGCTGAGGCTGTCTACTCCGGGAAACACCCGTTTTGTGCAGTCCGACTCTTTTGATGTGGTATATGGCGGCGGCGAGGCCAACGTGCTGTCAGCTGTGCAACTACGGACATGATGCTTATTTTGTAACCAAGTTGCCGAAACATGAAATAGGCCAGTCGGCTGTCAACGCATTGCGCAAGTATGGCGTAAAGACGGATTTCATTGCGCGTGGTGGTGACCGTGTAGGTATCTACTATCTTGAGACCGGTGCTTCCATGCGTCCCAGTAAGGTAATCTATGACCGTGCACACTCTGCCATTGCCGAGGCAGATGCGGCGGACTTTGATTTCGATGCCATCATGGAAGGTGCAGACTGGTTCCACTGGTCAGGTATCACTCCCGCCATCTCCGACAAGGCCGCCGAGTTGACCCGCCTGGCTTGCGAGGCTGCCAAACGTCACGGCGTTACGGTGTCGGTAGACCTCAATTTCCGTAAAAAACTCTGGACCAAAGAAAAAGCCCAGTCCATCATGAAGCCTTTGATGCAGTATGTGGATGTCTGCATCGGCAATGAAGAGGATGCTGAACTCTGTCTGGGCTTCAAGCCCGATGCAGACGTGGAAGGCGGCAAGACGGACGCTGAAGGCTACAAGGGAATCTTCAAGGCGATGGCGGAGGAATTCGGCTTCAAATACGTAATCTCTACGTTGCGCGAGTCTTTCTCCGCTACCCACAACGGCTGGAAAGCAATGATTTACAACGGCGAGGAATTCTACGAGTCAAAGCGTTACGACATCAATCCTATCATCGACCGTGTAGGTGGCGGCGACTCTTTTTCAGGTGGTATCATCCACGGCCTGCTGACAAAACCCAACCAGGGTGCCGCCCTCGAATTTGCAGTAGCCGCTTCCGCCTTGAAGCACACTATCAACGGTGACTTCAACCTTGTTTCTACCGAAGAGGTAGAAGCGCTGGCAGGAGGGGATGCAAGCGGACGAGTACAACGCTAAGCTCATTTACGATTTGACGATTTACGATGTACGATTGAAATTACTTCTACAGTGAACTCGGAGGAATTGAAAATACGATTGAAGGTGTTCTCTTTGAGAATAATCAAGATGGTAGATTGTATGCCTAATCGGATTTCGTCAATGGCTATAGCTAAACAAATAGTACGTTCAGGGACTTCACCTGCTGCCAATTATAGGGCAGCTTGTTTGGGAAAGTCTGATAAGGATTTTCTGAATAAACTGAAAATGGTAGAGGAAGAACTGGATGAAACTATACACTGGTTGGAAATTATTGCTGAAAGTGAGATGATTCCTGCTAATAAACTGCTTGGGTTGCAACAAGAGGCGCATGAATTGTATAAAATAATAGTGAGTTCTATTGTCACTACAAGAAATCGGTTAGCAAAGGAAGTTTGAATCGTCAAATCGTAAATAAAAAGAATAGATATAAAGTAAAGTAATATTAATCGTAAATCGTAAATCGTCAAATCGTAAATAAAAAGATGAGTAAATTTGATAAAATCTCAGTATTGAATAAGATTGGTTCTACCGGCATGGTGCCCGTCTTTTATCATAAGGATGCAGAAGTTGCAAAGAAAGTTGTAAAGGCTTGTTACGATGGAGGTGTTCGTGCGTTCGAGTTCACGAACCGTGGTGACTTTGCCCACGAGGTGTTTGCGGAAGTTGTGAAGTTTGCGGCCAAAGAGTGCCCGGAGATGGCTATGGGTGTAGGTTCCATCGTTGACCCTGCTACTGCGGCGCTGTATTTGCAGTTGGGTGCATGTTTCGTTGTAGGCCCGTTGTTCAACCCGGAGATTGCTAAGATTTGTAACCGTCGTCTGGTAGCTTATACTCCGGGGTGCGGCAGCGTTTCAGAGGTAGGTTTCGCGCAAGAAGCAGGTTGCGACCTCTGCAAGATATTTCCGGGCGACGTGCTTGGTGTCAAACTCGTGAAAGGTTTGCTGGCTCCGATGCCTGGTCCAAGCTGATGGTGACCGGTGGAGTGGAGCCGACTCAGGAAAACCTGACCTCCTGGATTAAGGCGGGTGTGTTCTGCGTAGGTATGGGTTCCAAACTCTTCCCGAAGGATAAGTCGCTGCTGAAGACTGGACTTATGTTACGGAAAAATGTAAAGAAGCGTTAGGTTATATTGCCGAAGCAAGAAAATAAATAAGAAATTCATTTTGTTTAAAGGTGTTTAAAGGGGACAGCCATCGAAGCGTTTCGGCGCTTCGGTGGCTTGTTTTTTACTGGAAAGTATACTCCCGATGAACAACAAACTGTTTATAAGTGTAAACTATACCCTTAAACTCTAAAACAATGTTATAAAACGCGCGAAAAATATGCCGGCGTTTTGTGCGTGCGGATAAAACACTTACCTTTGCAGTGCAGTTGGGAAACTGCATTTGGATTTGATAAATAACAAAACAGTTTTCAATAAAGGATATTAGTTATTAGGTAAAAGGATTGAAAATAGATTTTTTTCATAAGCTAAATGTTTTGAATAAATAGGTAAATTAGGTAAAGGTAAAAATTGGACTTTGAAGTTTTCAGAATAGGTAATTGAAGTTTTATTTTTCAGGTAAAGAGAAAGATTGATTTTTAGGTAACATTGACGCAGTTTAAAAGAAAAGCCTTTAAGGCTTTTCTTACAGGGGCGAGGGGTTCGTGAGAGCTTGCTCGTTTTTTATTCCTATATTCTTCGCATTTTTTGTATATTTTGTCCGGACTCTACTTCTTTTTTGTATCTTTGTGTCGGATACCCATTAAAAACAAGCAGCAACTCTAAAGCTTAAATAGCTCTGAATTTGGAACATATATTGAATATATTCGATTGGCTTTTATACATATGGTTTGCAATAAACATACTGTATCTATTGGTTTACAGTCTGGCGTCACGCCGGCGTGACCTGCCTCTGCCCCCTCCAGCCAAGGAACACAAGCGTTTTGCCATACTGATTCCTGCCTACCGCGAAGATGCCGTGATACACGAGTGCGTCCATTCATGTCTGGAGCAGGATTATCCCGCCGACTGTTTTGATACGGTTGTCATTTCGGACCGTATGCAGCCCGAAACCAACGCTTCCCTCGCTGTGCTTCCTGTCCGCCTGGTTGAAGTGCATTTTGAGAAAAGCACCAAGTCCAAATCTCTGAATGCCGCCATGGCTGCCATCGGCAATGACTATGACATCGCTTTGGTGCTCGATGCGGACAATGTCATCCCTTACGATTATCTGAGTGATATTAACGACCTCTTCGCCAATCCGGAAGTCGAGATTGTGCAGACCCACCGGAGTGCCAAGAACCTGAACAATGACATGGCCCTGCTCGATGCCATCAGTGAGGAAATCAACAATACCATTTTCCGTCTGGGGCATGCCAAGCTGGGCTTGTCGGCTGCCCTTATCGGTTCCGGTATGGCGTTCCGTTATGACTTGTTTCGTGATACGATGGCTGACATCAAGGCTGTGGGCGGTTTCGACCGTGAATTGGAGCTGACCCTGCTCTATCGCGGCAAGCGTTTTTATTATCTGCCCGAAACCTTTGTGTTCGATGAGAAGATACAGAACACCGGCGATTTCTCCCGTCAGCGCCGCCGCTGGCTGTCGGCACAATGGCACTACTGCCAGACTTTCGCCAAGTTTCTGTGGAAGGCGCTTGTTGCGCGTAACTGGGACTTCTGCGACAAGCTTTTCCAGCAGCTTTCCATTCCCCGCCTGCTGTTGATGGGCTTCACGTTCCTCTTCTCCGTGTTGTTTACGGTTTATCGCTGGACATGGGGGCTGAAGTGGTGGCTGCTCTTGGTGTTGCTCGCTGTCGCACTGCTCGTTGCCGTTCCCAAAAGGTTCTGCACCAGCCGCCTGGCAATGGCCCTGCAAAAGATACCCTATACATTCCTGCTGATGGCAGGAAACATCTTCAAGCTGAGGGGAGCAAACAAGACCTTTATACATACCAGGCATGGGGTGGCGGAAAAATAGAAAGGGATACACAATAAACAAGTCTATAAGCAAACAAATGATATACGGAAAAATCACTTTAGAAGATTGGCGTACAGTCTGTGTAGAGGGAGAAGAGCCGGAATCTTCTTTTGAAAGTTATAATCTGAGACTTTTCTTTTTCGGAACTTTGTATAATCGGGACACCTTGCAGGCAACTCCGGATGATACCAATGCCAAGCTTGCTGCTGATGCGTTTCTATCCGATCCGGCATATGGCTTTTCACGCCTGGACGGTTCGTTCACCATAGTATATTATTCAGAAAATGAATGCGGAGTGGTGCGCGACCATCATGGCACGCATTATCCCGTCTATTGTCACATTGATGGTAATTTTGCCACTTCCTGGCAATTTTTAGAGGACCAACTGGAAGAAAATTTCGAGCCTAATCTGGTTTCATTGAGTACATTCCTTCAGCGTGGCATTTTGAAGAAGAATAATTCGCCCTATTCGATGTTCATTCTTTAGGTGCCGGCGAAAAGTTCTACATGTTGACAGAGCTTGGTTATCTGATGCCGGTTTGGGCTTCTGTAAAGTTAGAGACACAAGCGAAAGTACATTCCATGTTTGATTCGCTGAAGGAAAGAAATCCCAGCTTATATGAAAAGGTGGCAGATGACATTTATTGTCTGAAGCGCGACAGCGTTTTTGAGCATGAACCAAGGTGGCGACTGAACGGAATCCGGATGTAGAAACCTACTCCCGCCGTTATGGAGAATTGCATGCGCAAGCCATCCGCCGGCGTATCGGCCATAGCCGCAGGGTAGGTATCCTGCTGAGTGGCGGCTATGATTCCGGTTCAAACCTTGCTGCGCTGCGCAGCATTTACGACGGCCAGATTGACTCCTATTCCGTGGGCTTTAAAGGAGATGCCTGGACGGAGCTGCCCATGGCCCGTCTGATGTCTGAAACCTTTGGTACCCGCCACCACGAGTACGAGATTGACGGTACGGAAACCAGTGCCTTGCCCGACATTGTCCGTTTTCTGGGTGAGCCTTTTATGGAAGGCGGGCTGATGGTAAACTATTGTGCTATGCGCATGATAGGCGATGACAAGCCCGACGTGATTCTGGGAGGTGACGGCAGTGACCAGTATTTCGGTACTTCCGGTCGCGAAGTGGCGTTGCATTATCTATTCGCCCGCATAGGATTGCGTCCCTTGCTGCGTGGCATCAGCCGTCTGCTGGAGCATGAAACCTTTGATACCGGTGGAAAGCTTTCCCGCATCAATTTCCATTTGGATAAGATACTTCATATTCTGGAAGGGGAGCGTTTCGGCTTCTCCGATTCTGCCTTGTGTGCCCTTCTGCAAAATCCGAAAGAAGATTTTGAGCCGGTAAAATCACTACGGCCCGATATCCACAGTTTCGAGCATCTTTATGCGCAGCATGCCATTCTTTCCGATTTGGAGACTGTAATCAACCGTATCATTCTTTTCAAGGCTTCCAGCATGGCACGCATGTTCGGTAACAATCTGACGTATCCTTTTATGGACCTGGAGCTTTTCCATTTCCTGCAGGAGCTACCGGTAGGGTTGAAGTGCAGGGGCAACAGTGTACTGGACATTGCGCGGGGTCGTTCCGTTTCTAAATATCTGTTAAAGCACCATTATAAACCTTTACTTCCCGAGCCATTACCTTGAAGAAGAAGCAGGGCGGTTTTGCACCTATGCCACTGTTCTTCCGTGATAGGGCCCGACGTGCTTTCTTTAAGGAATTCATTCTTGCTTCCGGCATTATGGACAACTATCTGCGCCGTGATGCAGTGGAGAAGTTTCTTACAGATTATGAACAAGTTGCAGAGAAGGAGGGCGGTTGGTTCTGGCATAGGCAGAACAAGGCTTTGCAATATTTCAATCTGTTGACGCTTGTTGTGTGGTGGGAAGAGTTTGTGGAAGGCCATGAGGTGAAATTCTGAAAATATGATTGAAAGTATGAAAGTTTCCATTATTGTTCCGGTTTATAATGTTGCCAAGTACATAGAACGGTGTCTGCTGTCTGTGTTGAACCAGACCTGGCCGGATTTGGAAGTTATTCTTGTGAATGACTGCACTCCGGATAACTCTATGGAGATAGTCAGACGGGTGGTGGCTTCGCATCCGCGCGGAGCGGTGGTGAGATGTCTGGAACATGAAGAGAACAGAGGGCTTTCTGCTGCAAGAAACACCGGTATTTTAGCGTCTGTTGGCGATTATCTGTACTTCTTGGATAGCGACGACTATATTTCTGCGAATGCAATAGAGCTTTTGGCAGATGCAGCGGTGCAGAAGCGACCGGATTTTGTGATAGGCAATTACGAGGTGACCGGCGCCAGACGTTGGGCTCCTCCTTTATCATTAGGCACCGGGTTTTATGAAGGGAATGCTCTTGTACTTTCCACTTATGTGCAGGGAAAATGGTATGTCATGGCATGGAACAAGCTGGTGAGTCGTCCCCTCGTTTTGCAGCATAAACTCTACTTCCAGGAGGGCATTGTACACGAGGATGATTTATGGTCATTTAAGTTGGCATGTATGTCTCAAGTATGTATGTCGTCAATGAGACACTTACTATTATTCCATGCAGCCAGATTCCATCATGCGAGCGCCGTCTATGCGTAATTTGGAATGTCGTGTGCTGGTGCTTGGTTATATCTACGACTTTATCCGGTCTTCCCGGTGTTTGCAGGATAACCGGCTGATATATATATACTTTGAGAGTCTGAAGGCGAAATATTTTGACCGTATTCTGTATTTCACGAAAGACACATCCTTTCATTATCAGAGTTATTTGGTATTCAGGAACAAAAAGTATGCGTCTTTGTTGGAGATGACGGGCCTGCGTCCCGAATGGAAGCTGATGTTGCAGAACATCCATTATGTGCTTCCTACGTATGCCGGCTATCTGTATTTTAAGGCTTTTGTAAAGTCAGCCTACTATTTGTTGGTGTTGTCTATAAAAATGAAGGCAGTGTTTCATGCAAAATGAGCGAATATGAATAATCTTCCGGAAATATCCGTTATAGTACCCGTTTATAAGGTAGAAGAGTACTTGCCCCAGTGCATTGACAGTATTCTTGCACAGACCTTTACGGATTTGAGCTGTTGCTGGTAGATGACGGGAGCTGACTGTTGCGGGGAGATTTGTGAAGAGTATGCCGGGAAGGATATGAGGATACGGGTGTTCCATCAGGCTAATGCAGGATTGAGCTGTGCCCGGAATACTGGTTTGATGAATGCTCGTGGAAGATATGTAACCTTTATTGATTCAGATGATTATGTAAAGCCTTATTATCTTGAAAGGCTGTACGGTGCATTGCCTGCCGATAAAACGAAGGAGGGAGTAATAGTCGGTTCTCTTGATGCGTATCTGCCAAATGGGGACTGTCAACGTTTCACGTTCCCGAACAAGATATAGCTTCGGAACAGATGTATCTTATATTGACAGACTTGATAGACAAGCGTGTTGCGTACGCAGGCAGCAAGCTATACGACCATCGGATTATCAAGCAATACCGGGTGGGCTTTGTTCCTTTTGTTTCCGGACTGGAAGATATGCTGTTTATGTTGGACTACCTGATGTATGCGGATTTTATGGTTATTCGTGATTACAATAATTACGTTTATAGAGTAGGGTATTCTGTAGATGTGTTGTCTGTGCGTATAAACAGCTTTCCGGCAGAATATGCAGCATTCTCCAATTTTTTGGAAAGGGTCTATGTGTATCAAAAGAAATTTAATTTGGAGGATAGCTCACTGGATAGAACATGGAATTCATTGACTGTCTTTTTCCATAAAGTGATTTTGGCCATCTATAAACCAGAGCATAAGTATACCCGGCAGGAACGGTTGTCTTTTTTTACATCAAGTCCTTTTATCAGACAAAGAATGGATAAGACGATTTTTTCTTCCACAGTATAAAGCGGATGTGTTGGGCAAATTCTTGCTTTGCAGGGTGGGGGCATCGGCTTTTGATGGGTGGATGCGTTTTCTTGTCAGGTATAAAATTCAAGAAAATGTTTGGAGCGAAATAACGGAGGGCATTATGAATATCTTGTTATACATCCTCGTCATGTTCATCCCCAACGGGGAGGGATTGAAAGAGTAAGTGACCTTTTGTGCCGTGAATTCATAAGACGGGGACACCATGTTCTTTGTTTACATAGTGTGCGGGATGAAAGCCGCATGGATTATGCATATCCTGCATCCTCTTATTTTTTCCCATATCAGGTTCGGGAAGTAGAAAAGAACGGGTTGTTTTTCCGTAGTTTCCTGCAAGAGCACCGTATTGATATGGTCATAGACCAGGACCCGCAGACTTATTATACATTATATTCCTTCTCTAAAACCTTGCGGGACGTGGTATATTATTTCCGTGATTACATTATAATCCTTCTTGGCATATATCATCATTGGGAGAGTTTCGTAATGTGGGTATCAGGAAAAAACACAATCATGGGAAAAATCAGAAAGGTGGCCCGTATCCTCAAAATTCCCATGCTTAAGTATGATTACAAGCGTACATTACAATCAGATTATGGAGGCATTTTTCGATATACAGATGCATTATGTTTACTTTCCTTGAAATTTCTTCCTGATTTGTGGCAGATATATTCAAAAGATTTGAGCCGGGTGATTGCCATCCCCAATCCGAATACATATCCTGCTCAAGAAAATACAGATTTTCTCAAGAAGAAGCAGATATTGTATGTAGGCCGGATAGAGTGGCGCCAGAAGCGTGTAGGACGGCTGATTGATATCTGGAAGCGTATATATAAAAAATTTCCCGATTGGGAGTTGGTCATTGTGGGAGACGGGCCGATAAGGCAGACATTGGAACAGAAAGCCTTAAAGATGGAACGGGTTGTTTTCACCGGTTGGCAAGACCCTGAACCATTTTACCGGGATGCAAGCATCCTATGTCTGACGAGTGACTTTGAAGGGTGGGGAATGGTATTGACCGAAGCCATGACATTCGGGGCGGTTCCGGTGGCGTTCAATTCGTATGCAGCTATCACAGATATTATTGATGATGGGAAGAACGGATTGTTGGTTCCTCCGTTCTCGCATAAGGAGTTTGCCCGGAAGTTGGGCTCATTGATGAAAGATGAAGAACTGCGCAGGGAGATGTCAAAAAATTGTGTGCAGTATGTGAGGCGCTTTGACATACAGAATGTGGCGGACGAGTGGGAAAATGCCTTTGACCGACTGAAATCAACAGCTCGTCAATGATGCCTTTTCAGTATCCGGTGAGCGAATGCACGTATGCCCGGAGTGAAAAGATAGAGCAACGAGCAGGTCAATATCCCATAAGTGGAAATCAGAATCATTCCATAGAGAATCCAATGTGTAAAAGAGCTTTCCGGTGTAAAGTCATTGCTTGGATAGAGATGGTAGCATACTATTCCCGGCAGCAGTATAATCAGCAGATGCTTGATGTAGCCCATCCAATAGTGAAGAACGGGTATTTTGAATCCTTGCGAATAAAGAAAGTAAGGTTTCCAAATGACTATGATGAGAAATAGACTGGTTATGTTGCCCATCAAAATTCCCGGCAGTCCCCAAAAATGTCCGGCAATGATGGCAACAGTCAGGTTGATGATTACTTCCGCAATGGGAGCCCAAGTATCTTGAAATAAACCATACCCATAGGTAAATTGGTCTATGGCACCTCGGGTGTAGCTGATGAACGAGTTGATGATAATCAGATACAGAATATGTTGGGGCAATACGTATTCACTTCCTAGCCATAATGAAATAAAAGCGCCGGTCAGTCGAATCAGGGCAAATGAAATGGTTCCGGCTATCAAGAAACGGATACCCATCAACTCCCAGAATACTTGCTGGATACGTTTGGAATCACCTTCGGCTATCAGGTTACCTACTCCTGCATTGGTACTCCCTAATAGGTTGCTGATAAATATACTTATCTTATCAATAATGAGCGTATAGTTCCCATAGTAAGCCACAGTTTTGAGTGAGACGAAGGCATATACCAGAAAGGGAGTGGTTTGGAACTGTACGAAACTGCCCAGTTTATGGACAAAGAGCTGTTTGGTATACCGGGTTACTTCCGGATATTTCTTGAAAAGCAGCTTTCCTTGTTTCACTTCGCTTTTCAGCCAAGGGTATACCTGGTTGACTTTCCAGTTCAGGATAATGGAATAGACAATGCCCAGCAGAAGTTCCAGGCTAATCCATAGGTAATAGTTGCCCGTATAATAGACTAATCCCATTTGCAGACAAGTCTTTATCAGTACGGCACTTTGAAAATAGGCTGTCACTACATAGTTCTTCTGGTCTGCTCCCAAAAGGGTTTGCTTGTAATTGGCAAAATATCCTATTAGTGAAGTGGTCAGATACGAGAAAAATGCAAAATAGATGACGCCTAAATCAAAGACATTATTGGGGAATATCAAGGGCAGGAAGCATGCAAGCACATCCTGCACTTAGAATGATAAAACCGATACGGCGGTAGATGAAACCGAAAACGGAAATTATTTCATTGATTTTCTTTTCATCGTGTTCAAAGAGGGGTTTATACAGAACGTAGCCGATGGCTGTGCTGATACCCAATTCTGCAAGGTTCAGAAAACCCAAGAGATTGTTCAGTGTACCTATCAGCCCCATAAAGTCTGCGCCCAATGCATCCAGAAAGATTTTCTGGAAAAAAATGATAGGGCTAAACTCAGGAAATAAAAAATGAGATTAACCCGCGCATTGAGCATGATTTTTTAAGGCGTGACTCCTGAGGCATAAGTTTTTTGTTATTACCAGCAAAAGTACACAAAAAAATAGTATGCTCCCTTTTTTTGTGTATTTTTGTAGGTAAATGGTTGAATAATGAATTTATGGAGAAATGGCTGAGTTTATTGTTCCGGTATACAATGTGGAAGATTATCTGTCTGAATGTGTAGATAGCTTGTTGAATCAGGATGTTCCGTCAGAGCTATATGAGATAATACTCTATGATGACGGGTCTACTGACGGAAGTCTGCGGATAGCACAGAAATATGGGGCTGATTATGCTAATATCCGTGTTTTTACCCATCTTAATTCCGGAGCGGCTGAAACTCGGAATGAAGCCATTGAAAAGGCGGTCGGCAAATACATCTGGTTTGTTGACAGCGATGATTTCATTGCTCCCGGCTTGTTGTCTCGTTTTTATGAGAAGACCCGCGAAAGCCATTTGGACATGCTGATATTCAATAATGTGGCTTTTGAAGACGGCAAATGCAGGCGTTTTGTCGGATTTGACGTACCTGAATCACCGATAAAGACGGGGATAGAGCTCTATCAGGATTTCTATTACAATCCGGTACTGACCAATCGCTTGATACTCCGTGACCTGCTGATAAAGCACCGTTTGCGTTATATTCCAGGGAATAAGGCAGAGGATTGTGTGCTGAATCCTCTTTGTTTTTATCATGCCAATGCTGTCTGTTCACTTCCGGTCGATGCTTATTATTATCGGATGCGTAGTCAGTCGGTGTCTCATCATGTTGATAATCAGAAAAGAATTATAGAGTCTTTATTGGAAGGGCTCGAAAACCACAGTGACTATGTGAAAGAACATCCGGCCCCTGATTTCTGGATGAGGGTTTGTGTACACGATATACGACGGGTACACATTTGGCTGGATACAGCTTGTGATAATAGAAAAGAGAAAGGCGAGTTCATTGGCCGGGAGAGATTGGCTCTAAGGTCGGCGTTAGAGCGATTGCCTTTCCGGTTGTCCATTGATTATGCTGTCTTATGTCTGGCTTCGCTTTCCCCTCTGTTGATACTGGA
>ENA-OQCP01000942-OQCP01000942.1-human-gut-metagenome-genome-assembly--contig:-NODE-942-length-11992-cov-2.058239_pt1 | contig 11992 bp, 13 predicted proteins | sample MGYA00242760_ERZ504583 | MGnify/ENA primary metagenome ERZ504583 (study PRJEB26092, sample SAMD00036308) | human gut metagenome | host: Homo sapiens | study: EMG produced TPA metagenomics assembly of...
TGAAGGATGTGAAGTACGAATACAAAACCAATTGAGGGATTAGGGATTAAGGATAAGGGATTAGTAAGATGAGATATAGTCCTTATCCTTATCACTAATCCTTATCACTAAACGCTAATCACTTATTACCGTGGATTTATTCAACTATTCCCGACGGGAAACATCAGAAGTAAACATCGGAGCCACCCCTATGGGCGGCTCCAATCCTATCCGCATACAAAGTATGACGAACACCGCTACGCAGGACACAGAAGCCAGTGTGGCGCAAACCAAACGTATTGTCGACGCCGGAGGAGAGTATGTACGCCTCACGGCCCAAGGCATCAAAGAGGCTGAAAACCTGATGAATATCAACATAGGCCTACGCCAGGACGGATATATGGTGCCGCTTGTGGCCGACATTCACTTCAACCCGAAGGTAGCGGACGTGGCAGCACAGTATGTAGAAAAAGTACGCATCAATCCGGGAAACTATGTGGATGCAGCACGTACTTTCAAACATTTGGAGTATACCGATGAAGAGTATGCTCAGGAGTTGCAGAAGATACACGACCGCTTTGTCCCCTTCCTTAATATCTGCAAGGAGAACCATACTGCCATCCGCATCGGCGTGAACCACGGTTCATTATCCGACCGCATCATGTCGCGCTATGGCGATACACCGGAAGGCATGGTGGAATCTTGTATGGAGTTTCTGCGCATCTGCGTGCAAGAGAATTTCACGGATGTAGTCATTTCCATCAAGGCATCCAATACAGTGGTCATGGTAAAGACAGTACGCCTGCTGGCAACCGTCATGGAGCAGGAAGGTATGCGATTCCCGCTGCATCTCGGTGTAACGGAAGCCGGAGACGGAGAAGACGGACGCATCAAATCGGCCTTGGGCATCGGCGCCCTGCTGGCAGACGGCTTGGGTGACACCATCCGGGTTTCCCTGAGCGAAGCTCCGGAGGCGGAAATCCCCGTAGCCCGCAATTGGTGGACTATATCGTGCAGCGCCACGACCATCCTTATATCCCCGGAGCAGATGTGCCGGAATTCAATTATCTCTCTCCCACCCGCCGCGAGACTGCTGCCGTACACAATATCGGCGGAGACAATCTGCCCGTGGTCATTGCCGCACGCCTGGACGGGGACATGGACTTCAATCCGCAATTCGTGCCGGACTATATCTATACGGGACGTTCCATCCCCGAACAACTTCCGGAAGGCATGCAATGTATTATCGATGCCGATGTCTGGATGGAGCACAGTAACGGCGGAACGGAACCGGACAATGCCTGGCCCGCCTTCAAAGGAGACCAGCTTCCTTTCCTAAGCAGCTGCGGCGCTTCTTTGAAATTCCTCTTCATCACGTATATGGGATTGAATGACGAAGCCATCGCCTGCCTGAAGTATCATCCGGAAGTCGTATTGGTTTCGCAAAGCAATCATCAACCGATTGGGAGAACAACGCGCCCTGGTACACCAGATGATGAAGGAAGGCCTGAAGAATCCGGTAGCATTCTTTGAACACTACGCAGAGAGCGAATTGGAAAATCTGCAAATCAAAGCGGCGGCAGACATGGGAGCACTCATCTTCGACGGTCTGTGTGACGGTATCCTTCTCTTCAACCAAGGAGAAACCATAAGCGGCAAAGTAGTGGATGCCACTGCTTTCGGTATCCTGCAAGCCGGACGTGTACGTACCAGCAAGACCGAATACATCTCTTGTCCCGGCTGCGGACGCACCCTCTACGACCTGGAAAGTACCATTGCCCGTATCAAGGCAGCCACCGGCCATCTGAAAGGACTCAAGATAGGAATCATGGGATGCATTGTCAACGGTCCCGGAGAAATGGCCGATGCTGATTATGGCTATGTAGGCGCCGGACGAGGCAAAATCAGCCTCTACAAGAAGAAGGAGTGCATCGAAAAGAACATTCCCGAAGAAGAGGCGGTGGAAAAGCTGATAGAACTCATTAGGGACAATGGCGACTATATAGAGAAATAAAAGAACTATAATATGGATTATCAGAAAATACTGAAAGGTATTCATCAAGAAATAGAGCCTTATGCCACTATTGGCAAGCAAGCTGATTACATTCCGGCACTCGCCAAAATCAATCCGGACCAGTTCGGAATGTGCATTCACACCATACAAGGCGAAACCTTCATGCATGGAGAAGCTACTACCGGCTTCTCCATACAAAGTATTTCGAAAGTATTTTCCCTTGCCATGTGCCTAAGCCTTGAAGGAGACAATCTATGGAAAAGAGTGGGTAAAGAACCCTCGGGCACTGCTTTCAACTCGCTAGTGCAACTAGAGGTAGAAAAAGGTATTCCCCGAAATCCATTTATCAATGCCGGCGCCATTGTGATGACCGACATTCTATTGAGCCATTTAAAGCATACAAAAGAGGAATATATCCGTTTTGTCCGTTCACTCAGCAGAAACAACCAGATTGATTATAATGAAGAAGTAGCCCTATCCGAACGCGAAAACGGCTACCTGAATGCGGCAATTACCAATCTGTTGAAATATCATCATAACATAAACAATGACATAGAACGCGTACTCCGCTTCTATTTCCTGCAATGCTCCATAGAGATGAGCTGTTATGATTTGTCTAAGGCATTTTACCTTTCGCCAACCATAAACAAGCCTTTGCGTTCGAAAACATCACTCTGACCTCCTCTCAGGTAAAAAGGATCAATGCCATCATGCAAACATGTGGTTTTTATGACGAAGCCGGAGAGTTCTCTTATCTAGTAGCCTTCCTGGAAAAGTGGTGTAGGAGGCGGCATAGCTGCAGTTTATCCACTGCGTTATTCAGTCGCAGTATGGAGCCCAAGACTGAACCAGAAAGGGAATTCCGTTATGGGCATCAAGGCTTTGGAACTGCTGACCACACAGACACAGGAATCTATTTTCTGAAAAATTTCAGCGTAGATATTTATCAAAGTCCACCTCTTTGAACTTAAAGTTATGATGTTCGGAGGGGTGGTAGGCTTTATTCCAAGTCGAATAGGTCTTCACATCTATCTCCCTTGTCTTCCGGTTAAAAGTTACAATACGTAAGTAGCCTTCACCTCCCAATCTACTGCCTTCCACACCACGCTGATAGTTTGCCAGCATCTGATACACTTTATTTCCCTCTTTCCCTATAGAGACCAGCGTGCCGACTCCGCTTTTCAAGACATGCCCACAAAAGACAGCTATCACATTGCGATGTTTGAGAAGCAATTTCTCCCAGATTCCAGCACCATCGTTCACTGTGCGCCCAGACTCTTTGCCGATGCCATATCCTTGAGGACGCCACCAGTCTTTCCCGTCATGCAACGTACTGTCACAATACAAATAGGCGTGTGTATTCAATATGACAAGCTTATCCGGATGAATACCCACTATGGAATCGGCCCATTGCAGAGCCTCATCAGAAGGTCCGAATTCCAGATTCAAGACCATCCAATCGGTATCGCCCGACCTGAAATTTATGTAATAGTTATCCAATGTCTTTCCATCCGCACTGCCTCCCCAATAGTTCTTCTGCATATAATCGGAAAGAGGGAAATACTTGTTGGCCATTGCAGTGTTATGCACGTCCGAAAACTTACCGGGCTTACTGCCAATATCGTGATTTCCCCATACGACAGAATAAGGTATTCCTGCTTGGCTGACACGATGAAAAGCTTTCTGCATATATGCCCATTCCACCGGAGAATTATCTTGTGTCAAATCTCCCACTTGGAACACGGCATCTATTTTCTTACGGTTAGCAACCAACCAGTCCACTTGCGAATCGAAGACCTCCGGACATTGCTCCAGATAAGTCTGCGTATCCGGCAATACCACAAAAGTACTTACCCGACCGGAAGTGGTGCAAGAAGTTAAAAAAGCGCCCCCTAAAAAGAGCGCTCCGATAACAGACAATATCCTCATCATTTTTTCTTCTGATTAAACAGCCACTCCATAAAACCAGGATAGTTGAAAGCCGGATTCCAACTACCATGATTACAACCAGGAAATTCAATATATTCCACATCGGCACCAATAGCTTTCAAGGCCCGATATGCTGCACGCGATCCTTCAGGAGTTACTACATTATCCGCATCTCCATGAAAAATACGGAACTTGACCGATTTGCCAGCCTTCAACCGTGCCGGATTCACTGTTCCACAAATAGGTATTGCTGCCGCAAAAATCTCCGGATAGCGGACAGCCATGTCAAATGTACCCATTCCTCCCATAGAAAGTCCCATAACATAGATACGGTCTTTGTCTATCTGCGGCATGGCCAGATAGAAATCCAACAACTCTTTCAACGTACGGAAAATAGGAGAAACAGGCACTTCCAACGGCATATCTGCCGGAGCAAAAGATGAAGGGCGCTCCGTATATGCCCAATATCCGGTTTCAGGACACTGCGGAGCCAAAATAAACGCCGGATACTTTTCGCGGTTTACAGGATTAAGCCACATCTGCCCACCATGAACCAATTGTTTCTCATTATCATTGCCACGCTCTCCGGCACCATGCAGGAAAAGCACCAGAGGATACTTTTCATCAGGTTTCATCACCTCTGGACGCAACAAACGATACAACAACGTATCTCCACGGGAAGAGATATAAGTTCCTTTTGAAAGGTTTCTTGTGCAAACGAAGACAAGAAAAAGAATAATCCACAAAGGATGCCGATTATACGTTTCATCTTATTATTTATTTTACATGTTTAACTTCCGAACGTAAAGATACACCATTTTCATTGAAAGCCTCCACACAAAAATAATAATCCTGATCAGCAGTAAGGGTTTTCATCAATAAATCAGTCTTATCATAGACCATCCAAGAGCTGTAAAGTTTGTCCGGTGCAATGCCCCAAAGTATGTTGTAACCTTGTGCACCTTTCACAGCCTCCCAACGGATGGAGATGTCACGACGGTCCTGCTTGGCGGTCAAGTACCAACTTTTGGGTTGTTGCGGTGCCTTCCCCGTACCCAATCCAAAGACGCGAAGTTCAGATATAGCCAGATTCGGTGTCGGTATATCTATATTTTTATAACGGATATAACGGGCAGACTTGGGTAATGCCAGTTCAACATAATCATTCGGAGTATCCCTATAACTTTCCTTACGGTCCACCAATATATCCCAATTCTCACCATCAAGAGAACCTTCGATGAGATAACGGTGATGGAGTCCTTCGTAGCGACCGTACATATTACTTTGATAATCGTGATAGTTTATCTGAACAGCATACACATCAGCAGGTTTCTCTAAATCAATCATCACCCACTGCCGTTCGTCATTAGCCTCGGCAAGCCAAAAAGTTTTAGTCAGTTCATCCGTTAGGGCATCTGCCTTAAATTCGTCTTTTGTAGTAAAAGCCGTCACCGGCTTGCCATACGAGAGCAACATCCAGCCACGGAACTGTCCAGCCTTGCCCGGTACGGCAGGTGCATAACGGGGATAGTCTCCGAAACGGGTATCTACATACATAATGCCATCTTTATCAAACCCTGCCGGAAACATACAAAGGCGACGTTCCCAATTCACATTGATAGAGAGTGACATCGAAGCAAAATGCCAATACTGCCCCCCAGGACCAAGCACGGTACTTCCATGTCCGGCACCGTTCATATAACCACCCGGCTTGTAGGACACCGGATTATGCTTTTGGTAAGTATAAGGCCCCATCGGATAATCGGCCACATAAACACCATCGGCATAGACATTGAATTCCGTTCCCGGAGCACCGTATTGCATATAGTATTTCCCATTATGCTTCGTCAGCCAAGGCCCCTCAATATATCCGCCCAATACAGTATCCGTATGGTTTTCACCGAAACGTTCCCAGCCATGTTTAGGCATATCCAAATTGAAGAGTTCTTTCGTTTCTCCCTTCTTGATGAAACGCCGGTTCTTGTCCAGTTCCATTCCCCTGATAGGATACACATTGGAAGAACCCCAGAACATATACGCTTTACCGTCATCGTCAATAAACAAATCGGGATCTTGCAGATTATGCAAAATTGCCGGAACAGCTTCCCAGTTTCCTGAAGCCGGATTATCCGTATAAAGATACTCATGGAACCGGAAGGATCACCGGTCACATAAAGTACCGAATCTTTGTAATTATGTGCCGCCGGAGCATTACACCCTTGCGGATACCAGTTCCTGCCCGGACGTACAAACTCCCAGTTCAGCAAATCCCTGGAACGCCAATAACCGTGTGAACGGGTGACAAACATATAATATTCACCCCGAAACTCCACCACGGCAGGATCGGCACCGGAACGGTAGGAGATACTCTTATCCGAATTATAAATCATATACGTGTAATCGATATTCAAAGGATTACAATAAGTATCCATACGCATGTCCTGTGCAGAAAGGAAATTCGCCAAACACAACAGCAGCACCAGACCACTTAATCTTTTCATCATATTATCCACATTTATATTTCTAAATATTCATTTATACATCACGAAATATGCACTATTATTTGCACAGAGATTCAGGAACATCATATTCTTCCTGCAGGCGGGCAAGTTCCGCTTTCAATTCTGCAGCAACCTTCTCCATCCCTTTTTCACCATACAAATTATGCATTTCTGCCGGGTCCTCCTTCAAATCATAAAGTTCCCACTTGTCATCCACATAAAAATGCATCAATTATAGCGCTCCATCTTGACACCGTAATGTGCACGGACACTATGAAAACCGGGGAATTCATAATAGTGATAGTAAAGTGACTTCCTCCAGTTTCGTGGAGTATTTTCTCCCTCTACCAACCGACGAAATGACACTCCCTGCATGTCTTCAGGAATCTCAATTCCACACATATCGAGAAAAGTGGGAGCGAAATCAATATTTTGAGTTAATCCTGTTACCTGCGTTCCAGGCTTAATATGTCCCGGCCAGCTCATTACCATCGGCATACCGAAAGACTCCTCGTACATAAAACGTTTATCAAACCAACCGTGCTCGCCCAGATAGAACCCCTGGTCTGTAGTATAAACGACAATCGTATTTTTATCCAATCCGGTACGCTTCAAATAATCCAATATTTCTCCTACACTCTCGTCCACGCTTGCCACACAAGCCATATAATCCTGCAAATAACGCTGATATTTCCATTCTGCCACCTCTTTGAAAGTACGCTGTTTCGAATAAAATTCATTGTTCCGTTCACGATAGGCATCCATAAAACGGCGGCGCTCATCCGGCTCCATCGTACCAAGAAAAGCATGAGGCCACGGTCGAATAGCAGACTGTCGCTATTCATACCCGCAACCATCTTCAAGTCGTGACCTTCGTACATATCACGGTATATATTCATCTTCTGCATTTGTGCCGCATAACGTCCTTCGTATGCATCATAATAATTGTCGGGTAAAGGGAACTGCGTGTGTTCGTACAAATGATAATGCCGTTCGGCAGGCACCCAATTACGGTGAATGGCTTTGTGATGCATCATCAGGAAAAAAGGTTTATTCTTATCCTCGCGCCCACTCATCCAGTCTTCACAATATTGAGTGATGAGGTCAGTTACATATCCTTTATGCCGAGTGGTATCTCCCTCGGTAATAAAATACGGATTATAATAATCTCCCTGATCATTCAAAATCATCCAATGGTCAAACCCGGTAGCTTTGAAACAAGATGCCACTTGCCGATAATGGCTGTTTCATAACCGTTTGCTTGCAATATCTTCGGCAGTGTCTGCTGCGAACCGTCAAATCCTTTATTTCCATTCCTCATAAAACCATTCTTATGACTATGCTTACCAGTCAGTATGGCTGCACGACTGGGACCGGAAATGGAATTGCAACAGTAATTATTCTGAAATACCGCCCTTCATGCCCAATACGGTCAATATGGGGAGTAGGAGCTATTTTACCTATGGGATGTCCATATATATCATTGCTTGTCGGGCATGGTCATCACTCATGATAAAAATAATGTTAGGACGCTGTTTCCTATTCCTTGTTTCTGTTCTTGTCCTTGCATCCAAACCGAAGGAACAAAGGGCAACAAGGCAATTCCCCAGGATAGTTTATTTTTCATGTATTCATTATTTGTTGTAATTTATCAAAGGCGTAACACCGTTTTATAATTTACTGATTATCAGTACAGTTAGAATACAGTGCATTCAGTATACAAGTGTTTCTTAAGCCCTTATGATTTGTAAATAATGCAGAATAGAATTAGACGAGTGCCTCTTTACAGTTTCAAAGTAACCAATACGGGAGCATGGTCGGAAAGATAGCCATTGTCCGGCTTATCGCCAACTGTGCGGTAACGCTCCACCTCTACAGAAGCATTTACGAATATAAAATCTATCAGCCTGCGCTTCTCCACCGGAATACGTCCGAAGTCATGAAAGCTCCATGTCGGTCCGTAAACGACCTTTGCCGTGGAACAAGCGTTCCTCATTCCACCTTCCGTCAATATAGTGACCGGCTCGGAGTCTACCGTTCCATTAAAGTCTCCAGTGATAATTACCGGAAGCTCTCCCGCTATTTGCTTTATCTTCTCGAGTATTAACTTAGCGCTTTCTCGACGTGCCACCTCACCTACATGGTCAAAGTGGGTGTTGAAAGCAGCTACTTTCCTGCCACTCACCTTGTCTTTCAACACAGCCAAGTCACGATACGTTCGCATGCCGCATCCCAGCCTTTCTTTCCGATGGAATCGGGAGTCTCACTCAGTCCGAAATCTCCGTTCTTTAAAAGTTCAAAACAATCTGTCTTATAAAAAAGGGAGCAATATTCGCCTTTCTCTTTTCCATCTGCACGACCTACGCCAAGGGCAGTATATTGAGGAAGACGCTCCTTCAAGTCATTGAGTTGATTCTTTACCACCTCCTGCATGCCCACAATGTCCGGAGCATAATAAGCAATCATCTGTGCTACATTATCCTTACGGTATTTCCAGTTATTCATACTGTCCGCTACATGATCCAGACGGATATTAAACGACATCACCTCCACCTTAGCTTCCGGTTGCTTGCCGCACGAGGCGACAAGCAATACGAAAGCAACCAATACACTATTGAAAAGCACGTTTTTCATGGTTATAATCCTTTTTAATCTATATAAAATTTACCAAAATCAAATCCTGCCAAACCTAATCAGCCTTATTCAAATAAGGAGACGTAAAGCCTAATCTCTTCAATCCCTTCTGTACATCGGGATGACTCATGAAAAGCTTCCAAATTAAACCGGTGCGATAGTTCTCTATCATCACAATAATCGGTCCCTGGTCAATGGCAAGATACGAAGGCGCAAACCAATCCTCAGTCAGATTAAATGCATCTTTGAACCCATATTCACCCCAAAGACGGTCACCCAGTTCTTCATAGAAATAGCGCATGGCCTCCAAAGAATATTCCGGTGTATAAGGGATGGATGAAAGGGCCGCAGTAGCGTAATCACGCCGCGATCATTTCCGGGGCTATGGCCGAATAGCCTTTATCACCGTCACTGGCTGTCAATCCCCAGCATTTCTCACCGTAACCCTTATATCCCTTCGGATTGTCGATACAATAGGCACGGTTAATCAAGGTATGGGCCTTCATTTGTTCCTCGTAGTCAGCATAGCGGTCCTTCAAGCCATGCGGATCAAGCCCCATGTAAGAGTAATGAGTAAAGAACAAAGGACCGCCCTTACCGTTATCGTTTCCGAGAGGAAGCCTGATGCCATAATACTCCCGACCATTCAGAAAAGTATTCGCATTGACCCAGCCTTTATGATAAACACTCTCGGCAATCGGATAAGTAGGAGAAGACGCACCTAAAATATAAATAATGTGGCACTCGTTATGACCTTTAATCTGATGGTTCATCGCCCACCCGTTATAGGGTGACCAATGCCAATACATCACATCTTGCCCCTGAGTGAAAAAATTCCACTCTGCTTGGCGCCACAGATTATTAATCATTCCCCGGATACGGTTTTCCGTCGGATTATCCTTTATAAAATACTGATGGGCAGCCAACAAACCTTCGAACATGAAAGCGGATTCTACAATATCGGCTCCATCATCCTTACGGCTGAAAGGAATGGTCTTACCGGTTTTACCGTTCATCCAATGTGCCACATGCCGTGATAACTGTCGGTATTCTTGTCGCTCAAGAAACGAACAATCTTCAGTATACGTTCAGCACCTTGTTCACGGGTGATAAACCCGCGTTCTATGCCGACAATGATAGCCATCACTCCGAATCCCGACCCACCAATGGTAGCTGTCTCGGCACCACCGTTACTCCGTTCATGCGCCAATCCGGATTCAGGATGGGCAAAATCCCAAAAGTAACGGAAAGTTTGCTTCTGAACGAGGGTCATAAGTTCGTCGTCAGAAAGCCGCTTCTGCTTTTTCTGTCCCGAAATCAAATTAAAAGGTATAGCAAAAGTATCAAATATATTAATATTCTCATCATAATCATTCTTTTAGTTTAAGCACGGACTCTGAAAGCCAAGCTTCTTCAGTCCTTGTTGGATTTCCGGTATAGACATAAATAAATTCCAAAGGAGACCTGTTCTATAATTCTCTATCATACAGATTATCGGCCCTTGGTCAATGGCTATGTACTGAGTATCGTACCAATCTGCCGTCAAATTAAAGGCATCTATAAAACCATAATCTTTCCAAAGTTTGTCTCCCATCTTATAATAGAAGAAATGCAGCGCTTCCATTGACTCCTCCGGAGTATAAGGAAATGCAGACAAAGCAGCTGTTGGAGCAATGACCCCTTTATCATTAGTAGGTGAATGAGCTGAATATCCCGTATCGCCGTCACTTGCCGTCAACCCCCAACAAGAAGCGCTATAACCCGTATATCCTTTAGGATTTTCCTTACAATAATTGTAATTAATCAACGTATGATTGCGATTTTGCATCCAGTAATCGGCATATTGGTCTTCCAGTCCTTGTGGGTTAATGCCTAGAAAAGAATATTGAGATAAGAACAGCGGTCCCCCTTTATCCGAACCTAAAGGAAGAGTGATGCCATAATAAGATTTTCCATTCCTGATTCCTCCATTTTTAGCCCAGCCCGCTTCATATACAACTTTATCGATAGCATGTGTTGGAGACGAAGCAGCAAGTATATAAGTAATCAGACACTCATTCCATCCTCTTATTGCCAGGTTCTTCTCAAAACCGTAATCGGGACTCCAATGCCAATATAGTACATCTTCACCATTTTTCCGGAACCAAGTCCAGTCAATAGCTTCCCAAAGACGGGTTATGTCGGCACGCAACCTGCTTTCTACTTCCGTATTTTCCTTGAAATAGGCTCGAGCGGCAAGCAAACCTTGAAATAACAAGGATGTCTCAACCAAATCGGCACCGTTGTCTTTCTCACTGAAAGGTTTGGTTGCTCCCGTTGCGCCATTTATCCAATGTGCATAAGCACCATGATAAGCCGTACATTCCTTATCAAGAAAAGTAACTATCTTCTGCACTCGTTCAACAGCTTGCTGACGGGTAATAAAGCCCCGTTCAGCAGCTACCAGCATGGCCATCACGCCAAAGCCGGTACCACCGGTAGTAACGACATCGCCCGAAGTAGTACGTTCGCGCGCCATTCCGGAATATTCATGCCCAAAGTCCCAGAAGTACTTAAAGGTCTGCTTCTGTACCAATGTCAACAAGTCCTCATCAGGGATACGCTCAAACTTGTCTGTATCATCCATTCCAGTCTTAATCATACAAACCTTGCCATTGGAAAGCAGTGTCCCGGAAGTGGATTTCACCCCCGGATTGACAATCAATTTATACGATGACAAGACTTAAAGCCTCCCTTAGGAGTCACCGATACTTTTTTCTCTTGCAGGAACTCATAATCGCAGCTTACAGGAAGCTCCTCATGTTTCAAAGCAATATTGTTACGGGCTGAAGCCTCATCTACAGCATCCGAGAACTCCAAAACAATGGCTACATTGGGAGCAACATTCTCAAATGTCCTGTTGGTTTGTTGGTCACCCACAATGATATTCTTCAAC
>ENA-OQCP01000943-OQCP01000943.1-human-gut-metagenome-genome-assembly--contig:-NODE-943-length-11982-cov-1.436103_pt1 | contig 11982 bp, 17 predicted proteins | sample MGYA00242760_ERZ504583 | MGnify/ENA primary metagenome ERZ504583 (study PRJEB26092, sample SAMD00036308) | human gut metagenome | host: Homo sapiens | study: EMG produced TPA metagenomics assembly of...
CTTCTCCTACTGCTCGCTGCATAGGGCAATGGTTCGGTTGTCGTTTCTTGATTTGTTCCGTGTTGCGTATAGGTTTGCCTGTCCGAAGTGAACTATGTCCATTTCGGCTTCAAGGCTATTCGTCATGTATTTTTCGACGGACATGCTTATCCGGATTGAAATCATCATTGAATACGACGGCAGGCATCATGCCTCGCGATGGTTGGCTGACAGTAAACGTCGGGAAGCGTTGGAGGATGAAGGATGGCTGTATATCCAGGTGACGGCGGAAAATCTCAGGATGAGGATTCTCAAAAGGAATTGGCGGAACGCGTGGCGCAGAGGATGTCATTGCGTTTGGGGAGCCTGTGCGGCTATGTGGGCGAATGACGATTGCTCAGATAGCCGATGGTCGGAGGAAGGGCAACCGTCTGTGAGGCTTGGGCAAGCCATATCTCGCTTATGAATGGCGGAATCGGGCTGCGGCATGATGCTATTTCGCTTATAGATGGCGGATGAAATCCACAAAAAAGCCTTAAGAGGTATGAATATTACCCCCTAGGGCCTTAGCGATTCAAGAAGACTGCCATCTATAAGCGAGATAGCATCGGTCGGGTGAAGAAATCCGCCATCCATAAGCGAGATGGCGGATTTCTGCGGCTCACTGCACGGCGGCGAGGGCTTGGTCGAGGTCGGCGATGATGTCGGCCGCGTTTTCGATGCCGCAGCTCAGGCGCACCAGTCGATGCCGACGCCGGCTTCCTCAAGCTGTTCCTCGGTGAGCTGGCGATGCGTGGTGCCGGCCGGATACAGCGTGCAGCTGCGCGCATCGGCCACATGCGTGGCGATGGACACCATCTTCAGATGGTCAAGGAACGCGGAAACCGTCTCGCGCCCGCCCGGCACACCGAAGGAGATCACGCCGCAGGTGCCGTTCGGCATGTACTTCTGCGCCAGCGCATGGTACTTATCGTTTTCAAGTCCCGGGTAGCTCACCCAGCTCACGCGCGGATCGGCTGCGAGCCATTCGGCCACCTTCTGCGCGTTGGCGCAATGGCGTTCATGCGTACGCCCAGCGATTCCAGGTGCATGCCCATGATCCAGGAGCTGATCGGCGCGGGCGTGGAGCCGAAGTCGCGCATGAGCTGCGCGGTGGCCTTGGTGATGTATGCGGCCTTGCCGAATTCCTTCGCGTAGGTGACGCATGGTAGGAGTCGTCCGGAGTGGTGAGGCCCGGGAATTTCTCCGCATGGGCCATCCAGTCGAAATTGCCGGAGTCGACAATCGCGCCGCCCACGCAGGATCCGTGGCCGTCCATGTACTTGGTGGTGGCGTGCGTGACGATGTCCACGCCGTACTGGAACGGACGGCAGTTGATCGGCGTCGGGAAGGTGTTGTCGACGATCAGTGGCACGCCGTGACGATGCGCTGCGTTCGCGAACTTCTCGAAGTCGAGCACGATAAGCGCCGGATTGGAGATGGACTCGCCGAACACGGCCTTGGTGTTCGGCTGGAACGCGGCCTCAAGTTCCTCTTCGGTGCAGTCCGGGCTGACGAATGTGCATTCGACGCCCATCTTGCGCATGGTCACGTTGATGAGGTTGAACGTGCGCCGTAGATGGCGGAGGAGGCGACGATGTGGTCGCCGTTGTTGCAGATGTTGAACAGCGCGAAGAAGTTCGCCGCCTGGCCGGATGAGGTGAGCATCGCTGCGGCGCCGCCTTCCAGCTCGCAGATCTTCGCGGCTACGGTGTCGTTGGTCGGATTCTGCAGGCGGGTGTAGAAGTATCCGGATTCGGACAGGTCGAACAAGCGGCTCATCTGTTCGCTCGACTGGTATTTGAAGGTCGTGGCCTGGATGATTGGGGGAGTGCGGGATTCTCCATTGCCCGGCTGATAGCCTCCCTGCACGCAGATGGTGTCGACGTTTTCGCTCATATGTTCCTTCTTTCGATTCCGCGCTTCCGTGCGCCGCGCAGGTGTTGCGCCGCGATGCGAACAAACAAACACACTGTATCACTGCATTGATAAATGGCTTGATTCCAATGGAAACGCCGTATAGTTTAACGAATTGACAAACTTAGGTAATTCAATTTATTATGTAGACCAAGACGGGCGGAAAGCCCGCTGCGAAATAAAGCTTTACGTAAGTAAACCAAGCAAAGGAGCATTCCATGGGTCTGTGGGATATCGATAAGATCCGTACGTCGGTCGCGAAAAGGGGCCGCAGGAGGGTCTTGCCTTCCATTACTACGATGCCGACAAGGTCGTTGCCGGCAAGAAGATGAAGGACTGGCTGCGTTTCGGCGTCGCATGGTGGCACACCTTCGACCAGGAGCTGGTCGACCCGTTCGGCACCGGCACCGCCCAGCGCCCGTGGTACGGCAAGTATTCCGATCCGGAGGACGAGGCTCTGGCCAAGGTCGACTACGCCTTCGAGTTCTTCCAGAAGCTCGGCGTCGAGTACTTCTGCTTCCATGATCGCGACATCGCTCCGGAAGGCGACACCCTGCGCGAGACCGACAAGAACCTGGACAAGGTCGTCGACAAGATCGAAGAGAACATGAAGTCCACCGGCATCAAGCTGCTGTGGAACACCTCCTCCCTGTTCACCAACCGCGCTTCGTCTCCGGCGCCTCCACCTCCCGTTCGCCGACATCTACGCGTACGCCGGCGGCCAGCTGAAGCACTCCCTGGAGATCGCCAAGCGCCTTGGTGCCGAGAACTACGTGTTCTGGGGCGGCCGTGAAGGCTACGAGAACCTGTGGAACACCCAGATGAAGCGCGAGCAGGAGCACATGGCCAAGTTCTTCACATGTGCCATGACTACGCGAAGGAAATCGGCCTGGATGCCCAGTTCCTGATCGAGCCGAAGGCCAAGGAACCGACGATGTTCCAGTACGACTTCGATGCCGCCACCGCCATCAACTTCCTGCGCACCTATGATCTGATGGACGTCTTCAAGCTGAACCTGGAAGGCAACCACGCCAACCTGGCCGGTCATACCTACCAGCACGAGATCCGCACCGCCCGCGAGGCCGGTGTGCTCGGCTCCCTGGACGCCAACCAGGGCGACAAGCTCATCGGCTGGGATATGGATGAGTTCCCGACCGACCTGTACGAGACCTCCACCGTTATGTGGGAAGTCCTCGCCGAAGGCCAGATCGGCCCTCACGGCGGCCTGAACTTCGACGCCAAGCCGCGCCGCACCTCCTTCGCCGCCGAGGATCTGTTCCGCTCCCACATCGCAGGTATGGATGCATTCGCTGCAGGTCTCTTGGTCGCAGCCAAGATGCACGAGGACAAGGTCATCGAGAACCTGCAGGCCGAGCGCTACAGCTCCTTCGATTCCGGCATCGGCGCAACCGTCGAGAACGGCACCGCCTCCCTGGCCTCCCTCGAGGAGTATGCTCTGGATATCCCGCAGTCCAAGCTCATCGAAGCCACCAAGTCCGATCACCTCGAGTCCGTCAAGGCCACGATCAACAACTACATGATCGACGCCCTGGCCGAGGCGTGAGCCGAATAGGGAGTTTCCGTTAGGGCTCCTGATTCATCGCTGGATCAAGCAGTGAGGCTCGGCTGTGACAGAGCCGGATGTGGTGTGCCGAAGCGTCGGCGTTCCGGCACACCACTCATCTTTCCTTCCTTCTTCCTAGAATTTCCTTCGCAGGCAAGTCGTCTGCCGGTTATGTCGCCGGTGTACGGCTTGTTTGCGTTTTTGGGCCAAACGAAAGTTTCGATTGTTCGCAATGATGCGATGCTCACGAACGTTTCTGAATAAGGTGTATTTATGACCGCGACTATTACCATTACCAATCCCATTCTTCGTGGAATGAATCCTGATCCGAGTTGGATTTGGATGATGAGTTCCAGCGAATTGTGTTGGTGACTTCTACTTTTGAGCTTGTCCCAGGTCTTCCCATTTACGTTTCCGAGGATATGACGTGCTGGAAGCATGTGTCGAATGTGATAGATGCTGACTTGGCAAGGCGCCTGCTTATTCCTTTCGTGGATGATTCGGGCGGTGTCTATGCGCCGACGCTGCGCAGGATTCATGGCAAATATGTGATTGCATGCACCATTGCCCGTCTTGATGATCGCCGTGCTATGGAAGGTGGTTGCACAGAAAGCGAGCTGATGCGGTTCCACGCCGCGGAGGGCAATTTTATCCTTGAAGCGGATTCTATCGAAGGGCCATGGCATGGCCCGTTCTGGATTGAGGGCGCTGAAGGCATCGATCCAGACATATTCGAGGACGGGGATGGCAACGTGTACTGGACCCAGACCCGTCCTGCGGTCAATCCGCAATGGGAAGGCCAGACCGAGGTCTGGACCCAACGCATTAATCCGGAGACTTGGACTTTTGTCGATGACGGTCTTCCTGCGGGATCGGGCAAGACCGTAATATGGCGCGGATACGGTATGGAATCGGTGTGGGCTGAGGCGCCGCATCTCTATCGCGTGGGTGATTATGTGTATCTGATGACCGCTGAGGGGGGCACAAGTTTCGAACATAGCGAAATGGCCATGCGCATCTATGCGCCGCATGGACTGCTTCGGGCGTTCGAAGCTTACGAACGGGAAGCATCCGAATTGGGTGAGTGCATTCCGCAGGTTCGTGACGGGGAACGCTGCTATCTTGGCACCGCAATCCGTGCCTTCCACGCGGATAAGAAGAATCCGATTCTCACCCACCGACATCTGGGTTTGTCGGAACCGCTGCAATGCGTGGGACATGCGGACCTGTTGCTTCATCCGGAACTGGGATGGTGGCTGGTGTGTCTCGGCGTGAGGGAGACGCGGGGAAAGCATGACGGCGAATTATTGAGCTACTTGGGAAGGGAGAGCTTTGTCGCTCCGGTATCCTGGGAACATAATCCGGCCGATTGGAAGCTGGACGGCAACGGTGCATTAGACACGCATGAGGGTGACCCCGGATGGCCAGTGACTTGCGCTGGTCTTGGCCGCTTGGCCGACGAGATCACGGTTACTACTGAAGACGATGGCATCGCCATCGAGCCTAGGGTGAAATCCTCGCTCGCCGGTGACGTGGAACCTGCACTGGTGGATGTGGCTGATGGCTCGACGAACGATGTGGTGGTGCGCGATGAGCGTGATGTCAGCTACCGCAGAATAGCGAAACTGCCGACGCTCATGCCGATTCCCATGTCCGGTTCTTTAGTGATCCGGCAGAATTCCACACATTACGCGGTGTTTTCGATGCATGGCACGGATGTGCGCTACGAGATGGTGAATGGAGACGATTCGCAAGCTGGGTCTGTTGCCGTACAGGCTGACGGAGTGCGTCCGGCGGTACTTTTCGACGACAACCGCTTGTCGGTCATCGTGACTGGCATGCATGGTCTGGTTGATTCTGCGACGTTCGTGCGTCAGGGGCAGGTTCTGCTGAGTGTCGATGCTCGTTTCCTCAGCACCGAATGGGCCGGTGGATTCGTCGGTTGCATGGCCGGCTTCATGGCATAGATTCTACGGAATTTCAGGATGGTTCACTGCTGATGTTCGACGGGCCGTCTTAGAACGAGTTGAAAACGGGTCGAAGGCTAGGAGCGCTGTGTTCTCCCTCCGGTTGTGCCTGTGAGGTTTGCCCCGCTGATTAACCCTCGAGTTGCTGTGTGCTGTTGCGTACCACTAGCGATGTCGGCATGATGATGTGCGGTTGAAGCACGTCATCGGTGGACAGTGCTTCGACCAGCATGCGTACGGCGGCCCTTGCCATATCTTGGAGCGGCTGCCGTACGGTGGTCAGCGCCGGGCCAAGGAATGCGGCAGTCTGCACATCGTCGAATCCGACCACGGATAAATCCTCGGGAATACGTAATCCCAGCTGCCTTGCCGCCTCGTAGACGCCCATGGCCTGCAGATCGCTGCCGGCGAAGATTGCGGTCGGACGATTCGGTCGTTTCAACAGGGAGATGGACTGTGCGTAACCGCCGGAAGTGGTGAAATCGCCTTCGGTGATAAGTTCGGGATCGGCTTCGATTCCATGTTCCGCAAGCGCTGATGTATATCCGTCCAGACGTGCTTTGGAACACATCATCTCCTCCGGTCCGGTGATGATGCCTATGCGGGTATGTCCGAGTGCGAGTAGATGCCTGGTGGCGATTACGCTCCGGTCCAGTTGTCCGCTTGCACCGACAGCGTGTCTGGATCTGGATTACCGAATGGATCGAACAAGACGAAGGGAATACCTCTGGAATGCAGTTTGTTCCGTTCGATACGTGTCAGACTGGAGAAGACAAGAATGGCGCCATCTGTCTGCCGACGCAGCATGTTGTCAATCCAGGATGAGTCCGGGTGCTGGCGATTGCCGCCTTCGGTGGTGATGACGTTCAAATCATGCAACTTGGCTTCGCGAATGGCGCCACGGAGTACTTCAAGGGCCCAAACATATCAAATCTTGGAACACGATTTCGATAATTCGTTGGCTTTTTGCACCTGTCGCTTTACGGGAATACCCATACCGTTTCAACACCGCGTTGATGGTTTGCCGCGTCTCTTCGGAAACGTCGCTCTGCCGTTGAGCGCCTTGGATACGGTGGAAAGGGAATAACCGGTCTCTTTAGCTATGTCAGAGAGTCGTACCGTAGCTTTCTTTGTCGTATTGCGCATGAGTCACTCCTTCTTCTTTTCATCATATCCGAAAATGCGAACGAAAGTTTCGGTTTACGTTTTTCGAAACTTTCGATATGTTGGCAATGCTTAAAAACGTTGTAAAATCAACGAAAAATAGTTAGTTTTCTGATTTTACAAAAAACTTGACTTTGTGTGATTTGTTTCGGTAGTCTATAGATACAACGAAAACGAAATGGAGACTTTCGAAGGGAGTCAAAGGCTGATTCTCTGTCTGCTAGGGGAGCTGCAGCAGCATTCGTTGCGGTCATGCTTCCCGATTCGACCCATTCGAGAGAAGTCGTTCCTGTCGTTGCCATCATTTTGTCGATGATGATTTGGTCAATAAGGAGAAGACAATGAAGTTCAAAACCATTGCAGCTGCCACTCTTGCGGTGGCGACCATGTTGGGCATGGGTGCCTGCGGCTCCAGCGCCGGTGCCAAAGACGATAAGACCATTACGTTCTGGCATAACGCAACAGCTGGTGACGGCAAGCAGTATTGAGGATCTGGCCAAAGCGTTTGAGAAGAAGACTGGTGTCAAGGTTCAGATTCAGGCCATCCAGAACGAGGATTTCGAAGGCAAGCTGACTACCGCTATGCAGGATCCCGCCTCCGGCCCGGATGTGTACATGACCCTTGGTGGTGCCAAGACCAAGGACATGGTTGATGCCGGCCAGGTAATGGATATTACTGATAAGATTAGCGATACCGTCAAAAAGCAAATGTCTTCCTCATTGGAATCCGTGTCTTATGACGGCAAGGTCTATGGCGTTCCGGTCACTGTCCAGCCTGGTGGCATCTGGTATTCCAAGGATTTGTTCAAGCAGGCTGGCATCGATGCCGTGCGACCACTTTCAGCGAGCTGAAGACCGATGTGCAGAAGCTTCGCAGCGCTGGCATCGAGCCGATCGCACTCGGTGGCAAGGATGCTTGGCCGGTCGGTCACTGGTACTACTGGTTGTCCATGCGCGAATGCTCTCCGAAGCCTACGCCAAGGGCGTTAATGACAAGGACTTCTCCGACTCCTGCTGGGTCAAAGCCGGAGATGATCTGAAGGATTTGTTGGATGCGAATGCTTTTAACGAAGGATTCCTCACCACGACGGCCCAGCAGGGCGCCAGCTCGTCCGCAGGTCTGCTGGCCAATCATAAGGCTGCGATGGAGCTCATGGGCACATGGGAGCCTGGAGTTCTCAAGGACCTGACCCCGGACAAGAAGCCAATGGCTGACCTTGGCTTCTTCGCCTTCCCGACCGTGGACGGAGGAAAAGGCGAGGAAGGTGCTTTGATGGGCGCTGTGACCGGTTTCTCTGTCAATCCCGAGGCTCCGGACGCTGCTGTTGATTTCGTCAATTTCATGGCTGAGAAATCAAATCAGGAGAAATACGCCACTGCGTTCAGCACCATTCCGGCTTCCGCCGAAGCTTACGATGCGGTTACCGATGAAAATCTTAAGGCTATCCTCGAAGCTATGAAAAAGTCTGATGGCATGCAGCTGTGGATGGATACCGCTCTCGGCGGAAATATTGGCAACGCTCTTAATTCCGGAGTGGTGAATCTGCTTTCCGGACAGGGGACTTCGGCTGACATCGTCAAGGCGATGAAGGACGCAGCGGCCAAGGCTGACAGTGAACATGGCTGGTTGACGGCAAGAGTGGATAGACAGATCTTCATCTGCCCTCCTTCCTATTCGAGAAACGTATCTGGTAGTGGAGAAAACCATGTCAAGTACAAGCAAAGACGCGGTGACGCTGCGCGCTAAGCGGTCCAAGAAACCGTCCGATGGCAAAATGCGTCGTAATGTTGAGATTTTCGTACTGTCCGCACCTGCGATTCTTCTGTTCGTCTGCTTTGTGATTCTGCTATCGTCTTGGGTGCTTATTACGGCTTCTATCAGTGGAAGGCTACGGCCTTCCCTCCAAGACAGGTAAATTCGTTGGTCTCCAGAACTACATCACAGCGCTTAAGGATCCCGCGTTCCAGGCGGCGATTCTGCATACCTTCGAGGTCGTGATCGGCTCGTTGGTTATCCAGGCTCCGCTCGCCATCCTGTTCGCATTGCTGCTGAACCAGAAGTTCAAGGGGCGTGGTCTCATCCGCACCCTCATCTTCGTGCCGTATGTCGTTTCCGAGGTCATCGTCGGCACAGGATGGAGCCTGTTGCTACAGAAGAAGGGCGCCATCAATGAGATTCTGGCCAACTTCGGCATCAATGGTCCCGATTGGCTGGCCGACCCGAAAATCGCTATTTGGACGCTGCTGTTGCTGATCAGCTGGAAATACGTCGGTTTCGCCGTAATTCTGATGCTCGCCGGCATGCAATCCATTCCCGATGAACTGTATGAAGCAGCCAAAGTGGATGGGGCGAGTTTTTGGCAGATGCAGAAAAGCATCACGTTGCCGTTGCTTGCTCCGACGTTGCGGATCTGGGTGTTCCTTTCCATGATTGGCTCTCTGCAGCTTTTCGATCTGGTCTATATCGTGTGGGGCAAGTATGTGTCGACCACCGCTGGTGTGTCCACCATGGCCACCTACATGGTGCGTGAAGGTCGTTCAGCCGGCAACTATGGCTATGGTTCCGCCGTTGCTCTGATCATCTTCGTGATCTCTTTGATCATCGCACTCGTCTATCAGAAGTTCGTGCTGAACCGTGACTTGGACGGTGCTGTTACTGAACAGAAAGAAGCCGAGAAGCGTGCCAGGAAGCGCGCAAAAGAAGTGCAGCATCGTGAGGTTGCTGCCCTGGCAAGTGAGGTGAAGTGATGACTGCCGCAACAATCGCAGGACATTCCAACAAAAGCGAGTACAGCAAGAAGAATGGTTACCGCATGTCCTCCAAGACGCCATGGGGCAACCCAATCGTCTACTTCTTCTCCCTGGTGCTTGTGGCTATCTGCGTTACCCCGGTGCTGTACATCATCTTCGGTGGTTTCCGTACCAATTCGCAGATCACCAACCATCCGTCCGGGATGCCGAACCCATGGATCCCCGACAACTACAAGACGGTCGTCGAAAGTGATATTTTCTGGACGGAACTGAAGAATTCTACCATCGTGGGTATCGCCACCATGGTAGGCGTCGTGGTGCTTAGCATCATGGTGAGCTTTGTCATCGCCCGATACAAATTCCGCTATGCGCCGCTTATGTACGCGTTGTTCTCTGCTGGTCTCATGTTCGATGACCGTTGGCATTACACCTTTGTATCTGCTGATTCGCAATCTGGGTCTGGCCAACTCCCTGTGGGGTCTGATCCTTCCGCAAATTGCCTTCGGACTTCCTCAGACCATCATCATCTTGGTGCCGTTCCTACAGTCGATTCCTAATGAGCTTGAGGAGGCCTGTCTTCTCGATGGATGCTCCCGCCTTGGCTTCTTCTGGCGCATGGTCATTCCGCTGTCCATGCCTGGCGTGGCCACCACTGGAATCCTCACCTTCGTGGGAAGCTGGAATGCCTACATGCTGCCGCTGTTCGTGCTCAGTGATGCCAACAAGTACACATTGCCACTTGGCGTACAGATGTTCAGCTCTGAACACTCCGTTGACACCGCACAGGTGTTGGCCTTCACCTCTCTGGCTATGATTCCGGCCCTGATCTGTTTCACCATCTTCCAGAAGAAGATCGTCGGCGGCCTGACAGGTGCGGTCAAGGGCTGACGGAATGTGACAACCCACGCCCGGAAGATGTTCCTTTCCGTCTTCCGGGCTTCATCTCTTATGCAAGAGGTACATTATGAAGATTTCCAACCCGGTGCTCACCGGTTTTCATGCCGATCCTTCAATGATTCGCGTCGGTGACACTTATTACATTGCCAATTCCACTTTCGAATGGTTCCCAGGCGTTCGCCTGCATGAGTCCAAGGACCTGGTGCATTGGAACATTCTTCCAAGCCCGTTGAGCCGGTCCAGCCAGCTTGATATGAGAGGAAACCCCTCTTCGGGAGGCATCTGGCTCCTGACCTAAGCTATGCGGATGGCAGATTCTGGTTGATCTACACTGATGTCAAGGTGGTCAATGGTGCATTCAAGGATTGCACTAATTATTTGGTCACCGCCGAGGACATCCACGGGCCATGGAGCGAGCCGGTTCGCATCAACGGGGTCGGTTTTGACGCCAGCCTGTTCCATGACGACGACGGCCGCAAATACTTGGTGCAGCAGACATGGGATTTCCGTGAATACCACCACCAGTTCGACGGTATCACATTGACGGAATTCGACGTCGACACCATGAAGCTCAAGCCAGAAACGGCCCGCACCATCTGGATGGCACCTCGGTGAAGATCACCGAAGGTCCCCACCTATACAAGAAGGATGGTTGGTACTACCTGTTTGCCGCAGAAGGCGGCACGGTGTATGAGCATCAGGAATCTGTGGCGCGTTCCCGTACCCTTGACGAATGCTCCTTCGAAGTTATGCCGAATGGCCCGTTCATCGGTAACTTCGACACTCCTGACACCTATTTGCAGAAGCAGGGCCATGGAGCGTTGGTGGACACCCCGTCCGGCGAGTGGTATTACGCCTCCCTATGCGGTCGTCCGTGGCGTCATGATACCGAACCGGCCCATGGCACCCGCGGATGGTGCACACTCGGACGCGAGACCTCCATCCAGAAAGTCGAATGGGATGAGGACGGTTGGCCGCGCGTGGCCGGAGGTCACGGCGGACAGCGTTACGTTGATGCTCCGAAAGATGCCATCGAGACTTTGGCCCCAACGACGCGTGACGAACATGATGAGTTCGATTCCGGCGAGCTCGGTCCGAATTGGAACACTTTACGCGTCCCGTTCACCGACGCCATGGGCACGGTGGGCGGTGGCAAACTGGCATTGCGTGGTCAGGGCTCGCTGTGCAACCTGTTTGACTTGTCTCTTGTAGCTCGTCGCTGGCAGGCATTTGATTTCGACGCCGAAACCAAGATGCGTTTCGATCCGAAGAATTACATGCAGATGGCAGGCCTGACCAACTATTACGATGACCTATGCTGGTCATGGGGCGTTTGTCACTTGGGATGAGAAACGACATGCAAGGGTCGTCGAAGTGGCTCAGAACGATTTCAACCAGTACACGTCGTTCCTCAAGGATGACGCCATCGTAGTGCCCGAAGACGCCGAAGCGGTATGGCTGCGCACCAAGGTCCGCACGGAATACTATTCCTACGAATATTCCTTTGACGGGGAACATTTCACCGAGATTCCGGTCAAGCTCGATGCGAAGATCCTGTCCGACGATTACGTGAACCAACGTTACGGCGGCTTCTTCACCGGCGCGTTCGTGGGACTCGCCTGCGTCGATCTGTCCGGCTACGACGCGCAGGCCGAATTCGACTACTTCGACTATCGGGAGCTTCCCCGACAAACCCAGTCATGA
>ENA-OQCP01000944-OQCP01000944.1-human-gut-metagenome-genome-assembly--contig:-NODE-944-length-11945-cov-2.610086_pt1 | contig 11945 bp, 17 predicted proteins | sample MGYA00242760_ERZ504583 | MGnify/ENA primary metagenome ERZ504583 (study PRJEB26092, sample SAMD00036308) | human gut metagenome | host: Homo sapiens | study: EMG produced TPA metagenomics assembly of...
CTCGCTGGAAGCAATCAAATCGTCACCCGTATTTACTCATATTCATCTTCCTTTGATGTTGACTACAGCAGAATTATGACCGACTCATTTGATTTGCTTGCTCTCAAAAAAGTTAAACAATGCCGCATAGAATGTCGCCAGATTTTTTCACATTCTTATTATACCGATCGTTCCGAAAAAGAAATTGATGATTTGTCCTCGCTGGTGTCAAATTATGTTGATAGATGGCAAGCATTCCACGAAGCGGAAGCACAAGGTTACGAAAAGCTCAAATCTGATATTGAAACCTGCAAATTGCAACAAAAAAATCTTTCGAAACAGTCTTAAAAAATTTGATAAACTACTACTCAGCAACCGATGTCCTGTCTTCTCAAGTTTGCGATAACAAGTTACTTGTGTTTTTGCTTCGCCGTGGTTATATTGATGAAGAATACACTAATTATATCAACTATTTTAAAGGAACAAGCATTACAAAGGATGACATGAATTTCATCCTCAGCGTCAAAACTCAGACCGCCTTGCCATTCGATTATACTCTAAATAAAACTGAAATCGTTATCAATAGATTGCAGCCATATGAGTTTGAACAAAAAGAGAATTCTTAATTATGCACTTTTGGAGCGGCTTTTTGACCTTCCGCAAGAATCCGAAAAGTTTGGTATACTTTTTTCCCAATTTCACAACGGAAGTGACTTCTGTTGGAACTTCATTGATTCTTTCATCGATATCACAAAGCATTTAGATGTTTTTGTGCAGTCCCTGGCATCTTCATGGAAAGGTATTTGGCTATATATATTTAACAAGTCTGAGCTTTCCTATAAAAGAAAAATTAGATATCTTTCACTTTTAATCACTTATATTCCGTCTTCTGAGTTACAGTCACTCAATCAGAACAATTCAATGGCTGCGTTCATTGAATCTCATCCTGATAGTTTACAGATGCTTCTGGCTGTTCCTGCAGAAGATGTCATTTCCTGTATCGAATCTCTAAACATAAAATTCTCAAACGTTCATATAGATCAAGTTCCAACCTCTATAATTTCATATATCTTTGATAACGACTGTTATATAATCAATCGGGTTATGACACGCCTCGCTATATTACATTATGACTGCTCTCTTAGTGATTATTTTATTTCACAAAAGCCATACACTGCAATTCTTTCATTAAAAAACACACCTGTTAACGAGTATGTACAAACGGATCTCGTTTCTTTTGTAGAAAACGTTCTTGCAGGCTCTACTGCATCCGATGATGTGTCCGCGATAATAGTAATGCTTGAATCATCTGTTGGCAATGCGGATTTGTGTGAAAAATCATCACCTATGAATCATTTCGTCTTCCTGAATTTTGCTGTGAATCCAAAATAGATTCACAAACATCTGAAATTTTAAATCTGTGGAACTTAATTGTTTGTCAGAGAAAAATCATTTCCTCTTTTCATAACGTCACTGTATACTGGAGTCACTTCGGCTTAACTTCTGAACTTTTATCTTTTATTATCAGTGAAAAAGAATCTCTTTGTTCTCAATCAGACCTTTCTGCTGATAATAAATTGATTCAAGATATCATCAGTTCAGATATTGATGATAATTCGTTTTCTTATTTCATTCATCGATTCTCTATCGAAAGTCCTGATTTCCCATTTTGGGATTTGTCCGAAAGTAAACTTTCTATTATGATAGATTGCAACTACTTTCCATTTACAATTGACGGCTATTTGAAGTTGAAAGCAAAGTCTAAAGCTTTGTCACTTGAGTATATTTTGAAAAATCAGCATGAGTTCATAAAAGTCATTGATTCTATCGAAATAGATCAGCCCTTGTTTGAGGAATTGATTTGCTCTTCCAAAGCTAATCACGCTATAAAATCCGTATTGCTCAAACATTTTTCTAAGGAGTTTCTTGACTACTTCTATTGCTCTTTCTCTCGTGAATTCTGATTTTCGGTTCACAAACGAAACATTTAATATCGTATGGCCTTTGCTGAATTCGGAAAGCAAGAAAATGTTTTTTCTTCAGCATCTCGACATTTTGAATGCGGATGATTTTGAACGCATTTTTACCGAACTGTCTTTCCTGTACCCTGATTTCAGCAATCGAGATTCAAGACATATTGTAAAACTTACGAAATCGCCAAATGATAGACAGCTTGCTTCACGACTTAAGGAAACAGGATATATTTCCAATATTGAGGAAACAGAGAAGGACGACTACCTTCGTTTGAGAATTCGTTCCATCAAAAGATGATGAATACAATGCTTAATGTCAGCTTTTTCGTCTTTTAGTTTAGTCTTTCTGTGCTAATGGGTCACTGCGGAAACCGTAATTTGACCTCTGCCATTGCACTAGGATGGCACAGTGTATCCTTCGATACGAATATCCTGATGATGCAATCGAGCGTTCACTCTGTTTGGTGATTTTTGTGTGAAAAGCATAGGGAGATTCCATCAGGGTAGATGGAACAAGCTTATCTTTTTGACAAAAGTGGTTTTCTCTACCCAATTCAAATGCAAAGGCAGGTACCACCTCCATGGTGATACCCTGCCTTTACTTGTTCTTGCTTACTGTTCCGAGTAGTGCCTTCTCAGAACTTCCTGTAAACAAAAAATGTACCGAACCCTTTTTCATAAAGAATCGGGTTCGAGTACGAACTGTATGGTGGACGGTACAGGACTCGAACCTGTGACCTCCTGCACGTCAAGCAGATGCTCTACCAGCTGAGCTAACCGTCCAGATGTCGTATCGACTTGAGTATGATACCACATTTTTCGCGCAATTGCAAGGGCTTTTTTGAAAAAAGTCTGCCTTTTCCGTTTTTTGCCCCGGAGGATTGGCGCGAAAGCCCCTTTGCGAGGGCTGGCAGGGGAGAGGTGCGCTCAGAGCGCCCGGCGGATGATGTCATAGAGGATGGGCTTCATGTTGTCGATGTTGTCGGGCTTGCCCTCCAACACGGAAGTATAGCACACCGACATGCACATGCTGCCCAGGGCGGTGATGCGCTGGTAGATCTCCCGCTCGGTGCGGCCCGCCATCTCGGGGCTGCACATCACGATCTGGAGGACCTTGCGCATCAGCGGCTCGGCCTCGCCGCTGGCTTCGATCTGATCCAGCCCGGGCCAGACAAAGCTGCGCTCCAGGAAGCGGAGCATCAGGTGTCCGCGCGCAGGGCTTCGATGATATGGTCAATGACAAAGATCATCTGGTCGGGGAAGCTGGTAAGCTCGGCGGCGTGCTGCTCGGCGGCGGCACAGGCGTTGTCCAGCAGCTGGTAGCTCACCCGGGCCAGCAGGGCCTGCGTGACCGAACCCTTATCGGCAAAATAGAGGTAGAACGTGCCTTGCCCACCTTGGCGCGGGAGGTGATATCCTCCACGCTGGTCTTGGAGGTGCCCCGCTCCAGAAACAGCTCGTAAGCTGCGTCCAGAAGCGCACGGCGCTTTTCCTGTTTCTTTCCTTCCACGGTGCTCATAGCTTGCTGCATCCTCTTTTCTGACGTTGTTTTGTCGTGTAAACAATATTTTAGCAGGGAGAAGGGAAGAGCGCAAGAGCAAAAGCCCCCGGACAAGCTATACAATTTTTGCTTTGTGATAAGAAAACTGACTTTTGGTCATTTTCTATCTTGACACCTTGCGTCGATTGGTTATAATAGTGCTTGCTCAGAAATGACCGCAGGTCATTTTAGGGCAGATCCAATCAACTTTCGTATGGAGGGTTCCCATGAAAAAGATCGCACAGAGCATCGTGCGTCTGCGCAAGCTGATCTTAACAGTAGCGGTCCTGCTGTTGATCCCTTCCGCAATCGGCGCGGTTGCTACCCGCATCAATTATGATGTCCTGACCTATCTGCCGCAGGAGCTCGACTCCATGATCGGCGAGGTAGCGCTTGAGGACGACTTCCATCTGCCTCCACCGGCATGATCACGGTGGAAGGCCTGCCTACCAATGAACTGATCGCCATGAAGAAGGACATTGATGCGGTGCCGGTGTCACACAGACCTTCTGGCTCAGCGATGTCATCGACCCAGCATCCCCACCGAGATGCTGCCTGCGGATGTCCAGCAGTTCATGTTCGGTAAAAACGATTCCACCATGCTCATCGTCCGGTTTGATGCGCCCAGCGCCAGCGATGAGACGATGAACGCCGTCAAGCAGATCAAACAGGTGCTGCGGCACGACTGCTACTTTGGCGGCATGAGCGTCATTCTGCAGGATACCAAGGCACTGATCAATGAAGAGATGCCGCTGTACATCCTGTGCGCTGTGGGTGCCAGTATGCTGGTGCTGTTCCTCTCGCTGGAGAGCACCATCACGCCCGTGCTGTTCATGCTGGGCCTGCTGTTCCCCATTGCGTACAACTTTGGCACCAACATCTTCCTGGGTCAGATCAGCTACATCACCCAGCGCTTTCCACGGTGCTGCAGTTGGGCGTGACGATGGACTTCTCCATCTTCCTGCTCCACCGTTATCAGGAGGAAAAGGAACTCCGCTCCTCCAACGAGGAAGCCATGGTGACCGCCATCTGCAAGACCATGACCTCCATCACCGCTTCCTCCCTGACCACCATTGCGGGCTTCCTGGCACTGTGCGCCATGCGCCTGACGCTTGGCCGCGATATCGGTGTTGTTATGGCAAAGGGTGTGGCGCTGGGTGTTATCTGCACCATCGTCGTCCTGCCTGCTTTGATCCTGACCTTTGATCAGCAGGTTGAAAAGTACAAGCACCGCACCATCGTGCCCAAGCTGACCAAGCTCAGCTACTTTGTTTCCAAGCACGCAATGCCCATCGTGGTCGTCTTTCTTGTGCTGCTGGTGCCCTTTGTGGTGGCCCAGCAAAAGACTGAGGTCTACTACACCCTGTTCGACTCGCTGCCCCAGGATCTGACCGGTATCGTTGGCACCAACAAGCTGGGCGAGGACTTTGGCATGACCACCTCCCACTTTATTCTGGTGGATGAGGACCTGACCGCAACGCAGGTGTCTGACCTCTGCGATGAGCTCAAGGATGTGGACGGCATCACCCAGGTGGTGAGCCTGGATTCCATCACCGGCCCGGGCTTCCAGACCGAGCTGCTGCCCGACAGCGTGACCGAGATCCTGCAGTCCGGCGGCTACAAGCTCATTCTGGCCAACAGCTCTTATAAGACCGGCACCGATGCCATCAACAACCAGCTGACCGAGATGAACGACCTTATCAAGGCGGTTGACCCCAACGGTGTCATCACCGGCGAGGGTGCCATGACCAAGGACCTGATCGAGGTTGCGGACGTGGATTTCAAGAATGTCAACGTCTGGTCGATCATGGCGGTCGCTGCCATCATCCTGATCTCCTTCCGGAGCCTGTCCATCCCTGTGCTGCTGGTTGCCAGCATCGAGGCCGCCATCTCCATCAATATGGGCATCCCGTATTTCACCGGTACCCAGCTGCCCTTCATCGCCAGCATCGTCATCGGTACCATCCAGCTGGGCGCGACTGTGGACTACTCCATCCTGATGACCACCCGTTATCACGAGGAGCGCAGCTATGGCCGCACCCCGCAGGAAGCTGCCCAGCAGTCGCTGGAGCACTGCAGCCAGTCCATCCTGACCAGCGGCCTGACCTTCTTTGCCGCAACCGTCGGCGTGGCCGCCATCAGTAAGATGGAGCTGCTGCAGAGCATCTGCCGGCTCATCTCCCGCGGCGCACTGATCAGTATGGCTGTCATTCTGGTCGTTCTGCCCGCCGCCCTGATGCTGCTGGACTGGGTCATCCGCCACACCACCATGCACTGGCTGGTCCCTGAATCTTCCAACGCCAAGAAGTCTGATAAGGAGTAATTACCATGAAAAAATCGCTTCGTTTCGCCAGTGCGGCGCTGGCGCTGACTCTCGCCGCAGGCATGACCCTGCCCGCCTTTGCAGCCGCCAAGGCCGATTATTCCAAGGACGAGACCGTCTACGCCGTGATGAACGCCGACGGCTCCATCAAGTCCACCACCGTCAGCGAGCACCTGTACAGTGCTTCCGGCCTGTCCAATGTCACCGATGAGAGCACCCTGACCGATATCCAGAACACCGAGAGCGATGCCGCGTTCACCCAGGACGGCGAAAAGCTGGTCTGGAACACCGACGACACCGACGTGTACTATAAGGGCAATACCGACAAGGCCCTGCCCATCACCGCAAATGTCACCTATACGCTGGACGGCGTGACCGACAGCCTTGAGAACCTGATCGGCAAGAGCGGCCACCTGACCGTGACCGTTGACCTGACCAACAACGAGACCGGCACCGTGACCGTCAACGGCAAGGAGCGCACCGTTGTCACCCCGCTCATCACTGCTGTGGGCGTGATCTTTGGTCAGGATGCCACCAACCTGAGCGCCGAGCACGGAATGCTGGAATCTGCCGCCAAGAGCAGCGTGGCCGCTTTCGTCTGCCTGCCCGGCGTAAAGGACTCTCTGGACGGCCTGCTGCCCGATGACCTGTCCACTGTGGAGGATTATCTGCAGGACAGCGTCACCGTGGAAGCCGATGTCGAGAACCTGACCGCGCCGCAGGTCATGCTGGCCTGTGCCACCAACGCCGATGCGCTGGGCACCAATGCCTTTGACCTGAGCAGCATCAACGAGCTGACCGATGGCATCGGCCAGCTGAACGATGCCATGAACCAGCTGATGGATGGTGCCGCCCAACTGGTGGACGGTGCTTCCCAGCTGGCCAACGGTACCCTGGCCCTGCTGGACGGCGCTTCTCAGCTGAACAGCGGTGCTTCTGCCCTGGACGATGGTCTGGGCCAGCTGACCAACGGTCTGGATACCCTGAGCTCCAATAACGCCGCCCTGCAGGCCGGTGCCCGGCAGGTGGCCGATGGCATTCTGGCCTCCGCCAACAGCACCCTGATGGAGGGCGGCTGATCGACACCCCCATGACTTGGGACAACTACGCTTCCGTTATTGACGAAGTGCTGACCATGAACGAAAAGACACTGGCCGCTGCCCGCAAGAAGATGGTGCGCACCGTCTGGGAGCAGGAGCCCAGCTTCAAGGACAGCCAGCTGGACATTGCCCTGTATCTCTCCGCAACCAAGACCAACCACGACCTGGAAGCTGCTCTGCGGCTGATGCAGAGCTACGACCCCTCCATGTTCAGCGCCATGCTTGATCTAAGCACTGCCAGCGCCAAGCAGACCGTGCATGACGAGCTGAAGTATCAGGCTGAGAACAGCAGGATATCGCAGATGTCCGTGCCTGAAGAACAGCCTGGCGCAGATCCAGTATTTCGTGTCCAGTGTCAACCAGTACACCAACGGTGTTGCCACCGCTGCTGACGGTGCCCACTCCGCAAAGGACGGTGCCGCCCAGCTGGCCGATGGCACCAAGACCCTGTATGACGGCGTGACCACCCTGAATGATGGCGCAGGCCAGCTCAGCGATGGCACGGTCCGGCTGAACGATGGCCTGAACCAGTTCAATGAGGAGGGCATCTCCAAGCTGACCGGCGCTCTGGACGAGGAGCAGATTCATGGCCTGAAGACCGTGCTGGACGAGATGACCAGCCGTCTGGAGGACTACACCAGCTTTGCCGGTAAGTCCGAGGATGCTTCCGGCAGCGTGAAGTTCATCTATAAGACCGGTGAGACGGTCGCCGCTGCGGATGTTACCGCCCAGACCACCGCCGATGTGCAGGAAGGCAACTTCTTCACCCGCCTGTGGCAGCGGATCGTGAACCTGTTCAAGTTCTGAAAAAACGGCGTGCCTGCTTGACAAGCCGCCGGAGATTGACTATACTACAAATAGATTCGTCAAGAAAAATGACCGCTCAGGCATTGAAACGTTGAGGCGGTCATTTTTATGCCAATTTTAAGGAGACCACAGCATGGCAGAGAGGGAATTGTATCCGGACGGGGAACAGCGCCGCCGCATCATGGATTTTATTATGGCGGCTGGTCAGACCCTTTTGGAGAACGGGGCAGAGGTGTTCCGGGTGGAGCAGACCATGGAGATCATGGCGGCCAGCTTCCACCTGCGGGAGTTCCATGTCTATGTGCTGACCAACGGCATTTTTGCCAGCGCAGGTACGGCGGAGATGAGCGAGGTGCGCAACGTGCCCACCCGTACTACCCACCTGGGGCGGGTGGCGGCAGTAAACCAGCTTTCGCGGCAGATCGCGTCCGGGGAAGTGAAGACCGTCGCCGAGGCCGAGACCCGTCTGGCTCAGGCCAGGTGCATCCCTTTTCCAAAGGACTGGGTACAGCTTGCGGCGGGCATGGGCGGCGCATTCTGCTTTGCGCTGATCTTTGGCGGCGACCTGAAAGCAGGGCTTGCCGCCGCTGCGGCCGGTGTTGCGGCCAACGCCTACCTGCTGTTCTGCGGGCGGCACGGCGTGGGGGCGGGTTCCGAACCATCTCCACCGCCGCCTCATCACCCTGTGCTGTATTCTGGGCTGCGGCCTGCTGGCACTGAGTCCAGCCACGCCATCATCGGCACCCTGATGATCCTGACCCCCGGCATCGCCTTTACCATGGGCATCCGGGATTTTGTGCAGGGCGATTACCTGTCCGGCACCATCCGGATGATCGACGCACTGCTCATTGCGGCCAGCATCGCCATCGGCACCGGCCTTGTGCTGAGCTCTATGCCTTTTTGAAGGGGGTGGCCGTGGTATGACAGAGCTTCTTTTCACCGGGGAGCAGCTGGGCCGTCTGGCCCTGCAGTTCCTGCTGGCCGGGGCGGGCACCTGAGTTTTGCCATCCTCTTTGCCTGCCCCAGGCGCACCCTGCCTACTGCGGGCTGGTGGGCGCAGTGGGATGGCTGGTATACGAGATCGCGGAGCTGTTCGGGATGGAAGCCTTTGCAGCCTCGCTGCTGGCGGTCATTCCGCTGACGCTGCTGGCCCGCATCCTTGCGATGACCCTCAGAGCACCGGTGACGGTGTTCCTGCTCACCGGCATCTTTCCGCTGGTGCCCGGTGCGGGTATCTATTACAGCGCCTACTACTTCATTCAGGGCGACAACGCGCTGGCGCTGGCAAACGGCATCTCCACCTTCAAGATCGCCGTGGCGCTGGCCGTGGGCATTGCGCTTGTGCTGGGCATCCCCCTGCCGCAGAAACGCCGATAAAACAAAAACGAGACCGCCCGGTGGGCGGTCTCGTTGGTTATGCAGGAGCATTCAACGGCAGAACGCAATGGAGAGGCAGAAATACCGAGCAAAAATGTATATATACATTAAGAATAGGCCGCTGTATGTATAAATGTTTTCAAAAGGGTTTCATTTGTTCCGATTTTTTGCACAACACTTGACTTTTTTATTTGTACAACATATACTAATTCTGTTCCTGGATGACACGGTGAAGCGCATCGTGCCGGGAAAGTGAAAAAATATACAATCAACAGAGGAGTGTTTGAATATGAAAAAGATCAATCGCCGCAGCTTTCTGGCTGCCGCTGGTCTGACCGCTGCCGCTCTGGCTCTGACTGCCTGCGGCGGTTCCGCTCCAGCACCGCTTCTTCCACTGCAAGCAGTGCAGCTGTTTCCACCAGCGCTGCCGCTGAGCTGACCACCGTTGAAGCTGGCAAGCTGACCATGGCCACCAACGCCACCTTCCCTCCGTATGAGATGACCACCGACTCCGGTGAGATCGAGGGCATCGATGTGGACACCGCCAAGGCAATCGCTGAGAAGCTGGGCCTGGAGCTGCAGATCGATGATATGGACTTCGACGCAGCACTGCTGAGCGTGCAGCAGGGCAAGGCCGATATCGTCATGGCTGGCGTTACCGTGACCGACGAGCGCAAGGCTGTGATGGATTTCTCCGACAGCTACGCCACCGGCATCCAGTCCATCATCGTTCCCGAGGGTTCTGATATCACCTCTCCCGATGATCTGGCTGGCAAGAAGATCGGCACCCAGCGCGGCACCACCGGCTACATCTACTGCTCTGATGACTTCGGTGATGATGCTGTGGTCGCGTACGACGACGGCCTGACCGCTGTGCAGGCTCTGAAGAATGGCCAGGTCGATGCAGTTGTCATCGACAATGCCCCTGCAAAGGAGTACGTTGCCGCCAACCCTGGTCTGGTCATTCTGGACACCAGCTACGCCGAGGAGGACTACGCCATCGGCATGGCAAAGGGCTCCGCTCTGGAGGATGCTGTCAATGCCGCTCTGGAAGAGCTGAAGGCTGACGGCACCCTGCAGTCCATCGTGGACAAGTACATCACCGCTGAATAATTCAGCTGTATCTTGTATCACGGGGAGGCGGCCCCATCTGGGGCACCTCCCCTTTTTTGGAAAGAACAGGTTACAAAATTCTAACAATTTTAGAAAGCGAGGATGCGAATGGCCGCACAATACGAACTGCTGAAAGAGCTGCTGAATAGCGGCACGAAGCTGGGCTTCGGGCAGGAAATGTTCTTCAAATTCTATCAGGCGTTCATCCTGAACGACCGCTGGGTGCAGTACATCCAGGGCGTGGGCACCACTCTGCTGGTCACCGCCATTGCGTTGGCAATGGGCGTGGTGCTGGGCAGCGTGGTGGCACTGGTGCGTGTTGCGCACGACCAGCAGCGTCCCGGCCGCAGGAACCGGTGCTGGGCTTCTTCAACGCCGTCTGTCAGGTGTACACCACCATCATCCGCGGCACCCCTATGATGGTCCAGCTGCTCATTATGAGCATGGTCATCTTTGCCAACAGCCGCAACTTTACCATGGTCGGCGCACTGGCACTGGGCATCAACTCGGGCGCTTACGTTTCGGAGATCATCCGCGGCGGCCTGATGGCGGTGGACCCCGGCCAGATGGAAGCCGGCCGCAGCCTGGGCCTGAACTACATGACCACCATGGTGGTCATCGTCATTCCGCAGGCCATCCGCGCGGTGCTGCCTGCACTGGGCAACGAGTTCATCATCCTGCTCAAGGATACCTCGCTCATCACCGTCATCGGCGGCAAAGAGCTGCTGTATGCGGCGCAGGGCATTATGAACCGTACTTACGAGGCCATGTTCCCCCTGTTGGGCGTTGCAGTGGTCTATCTGATTTTAGTCATGATCTTTACATGGCTGCTGTCGAAGTTTGAGAGGAGGATGGCGCAAGGTGACCGCTAATCATGCTGAAAAGATCCTGGAAGTCCGTGGTCTGACCAAGACCTACGGCGGTGAGGTCAAAAAGGGCGCAAAGCAGCCCACCCCCACCCTGGATGTCCTGAAGGGCATCGATATCGACATCTACCGCGGCGATGTGGTCTGCCTGATCGGCCCCTCCGGCTGCGGCAAGTCCACCTTCCTGCGCTGCCTGAACCGGCTGGAGATCCCCACCGGCGGCTCCATCAAGTTGAAGGCATCGAGGTGGATGATGCCCACATCGATGCCGTGCGCCAGAAGATGGGCATGGTGTTCCAGCACTTCAACCTCTTCCCCACCTGACCGTCAAGCAGAACCTCTGCCTGGCCCCGGAGCTGCTCAAGCTCAAGAGCAAGGAGGAGCTTCCAAGCGCGCCGAGGAGCTGCTGGCCCGTGTCGGCCTGTCCGATAAGGCCAATGTGTTCCCCAAGAGCCTTTCCGGCGGCCAGCAGCAGCGCATTGCCATTGCCCGCGCTCTGGCCATGGACCCGGATGTCATCCTGTTCGACGAGCCCACCTCCGCCCTTGACCCTGAGATGGTCGGCGAGGTGCTGGAGTTGATGAAGGAGCTGGCCCACACCGGCATCACCATGCTGGTGGTCACCCACGAGATGGGCTTCGCCCGCGAGGTGTCCAACCGCGTCATCTTCATCGATGAGGGCAGGATCCAGGAGGATGAGCCTCCGCAGGAGCTCTTCTCGAACCCCAAGCATCCTCGTCTGAAAGCTTTCCTTTCCAAGATGCTGTAATTGAAGCTGAAAAACTGTATTGAAAAGACCGCCAGAGCAAGCGTTTCTACTTGCTTTGGCGGTCTTTTTGCTGTGAGGGGGTTATCCAAGAATGACAG
>ENA-OQCP01000945-OQCP01000945.1-human-gut-metagenome-genome-assembly--contig:-NODE-945-length-11943-cov-2.571936_pt1 | contig 11943 bp, 19 predicted proteins | sample MGYA00242760_ERZ504583 | MGnify/ENA primary metagenome ERZ504583 (study PRJEB26092, sample SAMD00036308) | human gut metagenome | host: Homo sapiens | study: EMG produced TPA metagenomics assembly of...
CCGGAGCGGCTGGGCCGGACGCTCCAGTTTTCAGACACCGGGCTCCACCCCGGCCCAGCCCGACCACTCCCGGCATCTGGATGCGCCCGGCTGGGTGTGCCTGTCCTTGCGGCGGGCATCCCCACCCTGATGCAGGCCGAAGAGGGCCGGGATCTGGTCGTCACGCCCCGGGATCTGGACGGGGTCATCGCCCACGGCGCGGCCCTGCTGGGGGCTGCCATCAACCGGCCCTGCAGCCAAAGCTGAGTGTGGCGCAGTTGTGCTGGCTGGTGGGGTAACCCGCTCAGCCCCGCATTCGCTCGCCGGCTCCCTGATAGGGGTCAGATTTATGCTGCTGCCGGCCTGCCCCTCCTACTGGGAGAGGCAGCAATCCGTTCGCATTGACGGAGCGGTTCTCTCATATCTATTTTGCAGAAGGGGGTGAGGTTCCATGCGCAGGCGGGAAATGGCAGGGTGCGGGCATCCCCTGCCTTTTGCGGCAGCGGCAGGCCTTGCGCTGGGGCTTGCGCTGTTTGCGCACCAGCTGCTCCTCACGCTGGCAGCGGTGGTCATCGGGCCGCTGCCAGCCGTGCAGACCGCCCTTTACCTGAGCCGGAAAGACCTCTCCGAGAATGCCGCACAGGCCGTGAGCAAACCCGCGCAGGAAACACAGGCAGAGCCTGCACAGGAGCTCCCGCCCTGCCTGCCGGTGACATTGAAGCCTACCTTGTCCCGCTGGAAGGCGATGAGCCCGCCCGGAGGGAGCCGGGGTCATCCTGGAAAAGAACTATCCGCAGGGCAGCGGGGAGAAATACATTCCCTGCGGCAGCGGCAGCATCAAGAACAACACCAGCGTCTCCAGCGCCGACATTGCCACCGAGATCACCAACCGCTCCCCTTTGCGGTGGAGTGGAACAGCCCCGACCCGCAGATCCTCATCATGCACACTCATGCCACCGAGGATTACCGGCTCTCGGCAGGGCTGTGGTACCGCCCGGGGGACGGTTCCCGCACCACCGACCGGGACTTCAACATGTGCGCCGTGGGCCGGGTGATGACAGACACCCTCAACGCCGCCGGGCTCAATACCCTGCACGACGAGACCCTGAACGATTACCCCAGCTACACCGGCAGCTATGCCAACAGCCGCGCGGTGGTACAGCAATACTTATCGCAGTATCCCAGCATCAAGATCGTGCTGGATGTCCACCGGGATGCCATCGAGACTGAGAACGGCTCCCGCATGGCCCCGGTGTGCACCGTCAACGGGCGGCAGGCGGCGCAGGTGATGATCATCTGCGGGTGCGACAACGGCACCACGGTCAGCCTGCCCAACTACCGGCTCAACCTCCGCTTTGCCGCCGCCTGGGAAAACGCCATGGAGTGGTCGTTCCCCGGTTTCACCCGCCCGGTCCTGTTCAGCTATCGGTTCTACAATCAGGATCTGACCCCCGGCAGTCTGCTCATTGAAATCGGCGGGCACGGCAACAACCTGAACGAGGCCCTCTACGCCGGTCAGCTTGCCGCCCAAGGGTTGATCTCAGCATTAAAACAGTAAAACCTCCCAGTCCGCATCTGCTTCTTCGGCAAGTACGACCTGCCCTCTTTGCCAAGGGCTCCCCTATCAGGGGAGCTGGCGAGCGAATGCGAGACTGAGAGGTTTATTTTATTTTTGCTTATTCGTATACGATGCAGCCCAGGATCTGCTTGCCCAGCCGAAGGATCTTCTCGTTCTGCTCCCGCACGGCATCGGTGCGGGTGACCGTGCAGTCGGCAGCCAGCACAATGGCATCGGCAGCCACCACATGGGGCACGGTGGCAGCGGCCTTGAGGATGCTCTCGGCGGCGGTCACGCTCTGGCCGCGCAAGGGTTCCGTGGCCTGCAGGGCAGCAGCCAGTGCTTCCAGCTGGTCCGCAGGCAGGTCGCCGGTGACAGAATATTCTTCGCCTCCGGGGCGCGGCTGCGGATGGTCTGAGCCATCAGGCAGAGCATCTCAGCGTCCGCGCTGCCATCGGGGCGGCCCTCCATCTGATAGAGCTTTGCATCCAGCTTTCCGGCTTTCTTGGTGCGGTCGCTGGCCAGCGCGCCCAGCACGGGCAGGCCGGTGGAGCGGTTCAGCTCGCTGGCCGAGTAGACCATGCCGTCCAGCAGGAACCTGACCACGACCACGCCGCAGGCAAGCACACCGCCCAGCAGGAAACCAATGAGCAGGTACTTTGCCACCGAGGAGGCAGCGCCGCCGCCCAGTGCGGGCTCCTCCGCACTCTCCCAAGTACTCTTAGCAGAAGCCAGATTGTCATCCAGCGCCTGACGGGCACTCTGCAGTTCCACCAGCTGGCTCTGCAGATTCTGAACATCTTCATTGCTCGTCTGCTGCAACGCACGCAGTTCCGTGGAGACCCCCTGTGTCACGCTCTGATCAATCACGCGTACACTGTGCTGCACACAGCAGCTGCCGCTTTATCATGGATCAGATCCAGACGACCCAGCAGCGCGTTCAGAATTTTCTCTGCGGTCTGCTGATCTGCAGCATACGCCTGCAAGGTCATCACGCCGTTATACTCGCCACTGTCGTTCTGGGAAGTTCTACCGTGACCACGCCCTTCAGGTAGCGCACATCTACCCCTACGGCATCAGCGGCAGCATTCATGGAGTCACCGCTGACCAGCTGTTTCTGATATGCAGCCAGCAACGCACCGGTCGGGTCAACATTCTGATACGCAGAACCCGGCTGGATTTTGTAGCCGCTGTCAATATAAAGGTCAGCCTGCGCCGTCCAGACATTATAAACGTCCAGATTTTTTAGCAGCGACTTTTCTGCATAGTCCTGTGCCTGTTTCAGTGCTTCCTGCACACTAGACTGCGCATCCTCGTTGCTCTTCGCCGTCAGCTCGTACTGCTGCACAGCAAACTCATAATCCTTCTCTTTCTGCTGATACTCAGCCAGAGCCTCTTCATAAGCAACCTGATCTTCTGCCGAAACAGCGCCGCCGCGCAGGATCTTTACCCCGGCAAGGCCGCCAGCGATCACAGCACAGACCACCGCGGTCAGCAGGATGGGTTTGAGCTTGTGCAGAAGGGTCACCATGAGCGCAACGAGGTCGATTTCTTCCTCATCCTGTGCGCCGGTGGGGTAAGTGGTTTGATTTTCGTTCATGCTCTACTCCTCAGGACAAAGCCAATCTTCATGTTTGTTCCGTTTTGTGCAATGCACATACTATAACAGGATAAATAATAGCATCCTTTCCGTCAGAATTCAACCGTTTTTCCGCAAAAAGCCGATTGACAAACCGGTGCTGCTGTGCTATTTTTAGAATCACTGAAAAGCAAGGATCGGGAAAAGTAACGCATTCCGGACGCTACAGAGAGCGCGGCAGAAGCTGAGAGCCGTGTGCGGGCCAGTGCGCGAACGAACACCCGGGAGCTGCAAGCTGAACACGGCATTCTGCCGCCAGTAGGTGCGCCGCAAAGCCCAGCGTTACCAGGGCAGCGCTTATTGGAGCGCGCGAGCGACCGGACACTTCCGGTAATTCAGGTGGCACCGCGGACATTACAAGACAGCTTGTTCGCCCTGAAAATTCAGGGCAAAGCTGTCTTTTTATTTTTATATCGGAGGAAAGAAAGATGGAACGTACTGAGATCGTCTCGCTGTACAAGAACACTCCCGCCGACGGCACAGTGGTCACCGTGTGCGGCTGGGCCAAGAACATCCGTGATTCCAAGAACATCGGCTTCATCGCCCTGTCGGACGGCGGCTGCTTCAAGACCCTGCAGGTCGTGCTGGAGGCAGGCAAGCTGGCAAACTACGAGGAGGTCATCCACACCGGCCTGTACAGCAGCCTGCGCATCGTGGGCCGCATTGTCCTGACCCCGCAGGCAAAGCAGCCCTTTGAGCTGAACGCCGACAGCGTGGAGATCCTGGGCGACTGCCCCGCAGACGAGTACCCCCTGCAGAAAAAGAAGATGAGCATGGAGTATCTGCGCACCATGCCCACCCTGCGCCCCCGCACCAACACCTTCAACGCCGCATTCCGCGTGCGCAGCGTGGCTGCCTACGCCATCCACAAGTTCTTCCAGGAGAACGGCTTCGTCTACTCCCACTCTCCCCTGCTGACCGCTTCCGACTGCGAGGGTGCCGGTGAGATGTTCCAGGTCACCACGCTGGACCTGCAGAACGTTCCCAAGAACGAGGACGGCACCGTGGATTACAGCCAGGACTTCTTTGAGAAGCCCGTCAACCTGACCGTTTCCGGCCAGCTGGAGGCCGAGGCCATGGCCATGGCCTTTGGCAAGGTGTACACCTTCGGCCCCACCTTCCGTGCGGAGAAGAGCTTTACCACCCGCCACGCCGCCGAGTTCTGGATGATCGAGCCCGAGATGGCCTTCTGCGACCTGAAGGCTACATGGACACCGCCGAGGCCATGACCAAGTTCGTCATCCGCTATGTGCTGGACAACTGCCCCGATGAGATGGCCTTCTTCAACCAGTTCATCGACAAGGGCCTGATCGAGCGCCTGGAGCTGGTGGCAAACAGCGAGTTCGGCCGCATCACCTACACTGAGGCCATCGAGATCCTGAAGAAGAACAACAAGAAGTTCCAGTTCCCCGTGGAGTGGGGCGTGGATATCCAGACCGAGCACGAGCGCTACCTGACCGAGGTCGTGTTCAAGAAGCCTGTCTTTGTCACCGATTACCCCAAGGAGATCAAGAGCTTCTACATGAAGATGAACGCGGACGGCAAGACCGTGGCCGCAGCCGATATGCTGGTGCCCGGCATCGGCGAGCTGATCGGCGGCAGCCAGCGCGAGGAGAACTACGACAAGCTGGTGGCCCGCATGGACGAGCTGGGCATGGACAAGACCAACTACGAGTGGTACCTGAACCTGCGCAAGTTCGGCGGCGTGGAGCACGCCGGTTACGGCCTGGGCTTCGAGCGGATGATCATGTACCTCACGGGCATCCAGAACATCCGTGACGTGCTGCCCTTCCCCCGCACCGCTTACGGTTTCTAAGGATTAAATTCAACCCTCTCAGTCAAAGCCTGTCGGCTTTGCCAGCTCCCCCGAAGGGGGAGCCTATTGCGGCTCTTGGATAAAGGCAGCATAGCCTCTCCCTCGGGAGAGGTGGCATTGCGGAGCAATGACGGAGAGGGTTGTTTTCAACAAGGAGATAAATACAAGTGGAAAATATCGCTCCTGCCCTGTTGGACTGGTTCTACACCAACCGCCGCATCCTCCCTTCCGGGAGGACCCCACGCCCCTACCATGTCTGGCTGAGCGAGATCATGCTGCAGCAGACCCGGTCCTCGGCGGCACTGCCTACTACGAGCGCTTCCTTGCCGCCCTGCCGGATATCCCCGCGCTGGCCGGATGTGAGGAGGAAAAGCTGCACAAGCTGTGGGAGGGGCTGGGTTATTACAGCCGGGTGCGCAACCTGCAGAAGGCAGCGAAGATCGTCTGCGCCCAGTACGGCGGGCAGCTGCCTGCTGATTACAACGCCCTGCTGGCCCTGCCCGGCATCGGGGAGTACACGGCGGGGGCCATTGCTCCATCAGTTTCGGCCTCCCGGTGCCCGCCGTGGACGGCAATGTTCTGCGGGTATTTGCCCGGCTCTACAACGACCCCCGGCTGGTCACCGACCCGCAGGTGAAGCGGGAGTTCACGGCACGGGTCATGGAGCACCAGCCGCCCGCAAAAGCCGGAGACTACAATCAGGCCCTGATGGAGCTGGGCGCGCTGGTCTGCCTGCCCAACGGCGCACCTCTGTGTGAGCAGTGCCCGCTGGGCACGCTCTGCCGGGCCCGGGCCGCAGGCACCGCCCTCTCCCTGCCCCAGAAAACGCCCCCAAGGCCCGGCGCATCACACCGGTCACGGTGGCGCTGGTACTGAACGAGGGCCGGGTGCTGCTCCAGCAGCGGCCCGCCAAAGGCCTGCTGGCCGGGCTGTGGCAGCCGGTGCTGTGGAGGATACCACCCTCACCGCCGCAGAGACCGCCGCCCGCCTTGCTGCCCTGGGACTGGACTGCACAGGGTACATTTCACCCCCCTGCCTGCGGCCAAGCACATTTTCACCCACATCGAGTGGCACCAGAGCGGCTATTTCCTCACTGTGCCGGAGCAGCCCGCCCCCGCAGGCTGCGTCTGGGCCGGAAAGGAGCAGCTGGAGGCCGCGTACACCCTGCCTGGTGCCTTCAAGGTCTACAAAAAGCTGCTGCTGACCAAATTGCTGTGATCGCCCGGATTGATGAAATTTCTGCATTTCGGATTGTAATTTTTTGCTTTTCCGGGTATAATAGCCTTATCAAAATGAACTCCGGTTCCATGAACCACCGTTCCCCACCAGAAAAGGAGTGTGTCCTATGAAGAAATCCTGTCTGATCGCTGTTATCGCCACGCTGGCCGCTGTGGCCGGTGCGCTGGCCGCCGTGGCTGTCTATCTGCACCGCCGTGAGAAGGAGCTGGACGAGTACGAGCGTCTGCTGTTTGGCGAGGATAAGGCTGAGACCGTTGAGCCTGCCGCAGAGCAGCCCGCAGAAGATCCTTCTGCCGAGGATGCCGCAGAATAAACCAAACATCGAAAAACGCACCCGGCTTGTCTTTTTTCGACTGGTCGGGTGCGTTTTTTCATAACGGCATCCCCTCTCAGACGCTTTGCACCTGAAAAGGGATGCGCCTAAGGAGTACATATCCATGAAACGATTTTTATTGTGGGTCGTTGGTGTCATTCTGGCGTTGCCGTGCTGCTGGGCGCGGTGATGACCGTGAGCTATTCCTTTACCGGCGAAGGGGCCCGCCCGGCGGCAGACACGCAGTTCGGCGGGCAGGCGCTGGAAGTGAACGGCTCCTGCTGGCAGGTGCCGCTGCTGGGCGGCGTGTTCGATAAGGTGTTCACCAGCCCGGAGACCCTGACTGTGCAGAAACTGGGCGTGCTGTATGACGCACACCCGGCCCTCGCCCTGCCCGATTGGGCCAGCTACACCACCCTGACCATTGAAACCGACATCGGCAGCATCGTGTTTGCTGGGTCGGCCTCTCAGTACGAGGACTTTCTCTTCCTGCCAACGGGGATTACAAGGCAAAGCTGACGGTCTGGCGGCTGCCGCAGGACTATCTTGCCACCCAGTTTGAGGGCGGCTCCACCGGTGCCATCCGCAAGAACCTGGGCGTGGAGCACCCGGCCAAGCCCACGCTGGTACAGCTACTCCTTCCGGTTCACCCTGCAGGCCAGCGCGGAGGTCGCCCTTTCCACCGAGCGGCTGGAGCAGGGCGGTGTGGCGGCGCTTTCCATCACCGGCCTGACCGGCGAGACCGCTCCCGCTGTGGAGACCGACCTGGGCAGCGTTCAGTGTGTCCGGCTGGGCAGCGGCTGGCGCGCTACATCCCCGCCGCCTACAACGCTTCGGCGGGTGGGCACACGGTCAACGTTACCGTCAACGGCGAGACCTTTGCCCGGACGCTGACCGTTCTGCCCAAGGATTTCGGCACCGTGGAAGTGGAGCCGGAACCTGCATCCACCGAGGCTGCCAACACCGAGTTCCGGAACAACATCTGGCCCCTGTACGAGCAGCCCGCGCGGGAAAAACTCTGGCCGGTGCCTTCCTCTGCCCGGCAGAGAACTACATGACGTTGGTGGATTTCGGTCAGGTCAAGGTGACCGGCGGCCAGCAGGGCAGCCGCTCCAACTCCACCCGGCTCTACACCATCCCCGGTGAGCCCTGCCGTGCCCCGGCGAATGGCGTGGTGGTGTTTGCAGACGATCTGGCCCTCACCGGCAGCACCGTGGTCATCGACCACGGCTGCGGCGTGCGCAGTTATCTGTACGGCCTGCAGGAGCTCTCCGTGACCCGCGGCCAGACCGTGGAGCGGGGGCAGGCTGTCGGCGTGCTGGGCGAGGAGCTGACCATGGACTTCAAGCTCGGCAGCAAGAGCGTGAACCCCTGGCCCCTGTTCCAGACCAGCGGCGGATTATTCTGGCGGGAGAAGGGCTGATCCTGCAAAAAATTTGCAGAAACCTGTAACGCTTTCTCCTTTTCTGCGTTATTGGGGTGAAAGGCCATGAAAAAGGAGGGCAAAAGACGATGAAAACGAATTGTGATATCATCCGTGACCTGCTGCCGCTGTATGCGGAGCACATCACCAGTGAGGCCACCAACGCACTGGTGGAGGAGCATCTGGCCGAATGTGAAGCCTGCCGCGCCGAGCTGGAACAGATGGAGCAGCCGGTGCCGGTGCGGCCGGAAGCACAGCCGGATGCGCCCCTGCGCAGGATCAGGGCCGCCCTGCAAAGAAGGAGCATCCGTGCAGCAATCGGTTCTGTGCTGGCAGCCCTGTGCGCTCTGGCAATGATATTCTGGATGGGCACTGCCCGCGTCCCGGCCACCACAGAGCAGGCTCATTTCTGGACCTACAACCGCAAAGAGAATGGCGCAGACATCTGCATTCTGGAAGTGCAGGGCGAGGGTGTCTGGCTGGATATGGAGGACACCTTCAGCTGGGGCAAGCCGCAGATCACTGTGCGGGCCATGCGCTACCGCTTTCCGGGCGTGCATCGGGCACTGACAGCCTGGTGGGTTCTGATCGATCCTCTGTATGGGTCATGGTGTCTCGCACCCAGCTGCTGACCGTGGACTGCGCAGACCAGACCCTGTACTACCGCGATGGACAGCTGGTAGACCGCTACATCGTGCAGGAAAACCCGGACGGTACCTTCGACTACGCCTACGGCACCGACCAGGAATATGCACTGACTTTAAGAAGGCTGAGCCTATGGACATCGACAGCATTTACCGGCTCTATTTCCGGGATGTGTTTCTGTTCCTGCAGGGCCTGACCCACAACGAGGCGCTGGCCGAAGAACTGACGCAGGAGACTTTCTTCAAGGCTCTGGACGGCTGAAGGACTACGACGACCGGCAGGATGTACGGGCGTGGCTGTTCACGGTGGCCCGCAACGCCTATTATTCCCACTGCCGCCGGACAAAGCACACTGCCCCGCTGGAAGATGCCGAAACCGCCCCCGCCGACACTCCGGACATTGCCCAGCTGCTGGTCGATCAGGATGCGGCATTCACTGTACATCAGTGCCTGCACACACTGGACGAGCCTTACAAAGAGGTGTTCAGCCTCCGGGTATTCGGCGAGCTGCCCTTTGAGCACATCGGGCTGATCTTCGGCCACAATGCCGCATGGGCCGGGTGACCTACTACCGGGCCAAGACCCAACTGCAAAAGATGCTTTCCGCTTCCACCTGACATTTCCTATCACAGCAGAACACCCCCGGCCCAAAGGCGCGGGGGTGTTCTTTTTGTGCGCAGGACTCAGGCCGTTTTGCCTGCTCAAGCTGACCAAAATAAAAGGGGGTTAGGGCTTCGCTGATTGTTGCGTTGGCAGCTCCACCGCAATGGTAGTGCCCTTCTCCGAACTTTTCTCCACCCAAACGGAGCCGCCGTGGAGGTCGGCGATCTCCCATACCAGTGAGAGCCCCAGTCCTGCGCCGCCGTATTCCCGGCTGCGAGACTTGTCCACCCGGAAGAAGGGCTGGAAGATACTGCGCTGATACTCCTCCGGGATGCCGCAGCCGGTGTCGGAGACGCGGAGCAGGAGCTTTTCCAACTCCTGAGTGACAGAAACCCGTACCGAGCCGCCCGGCCGGTTGTACTTGACAGCATTCTCCGTCAGGTTGAAGATCAGCCGGTAGATCAGTGCATCGCTGCCGGTCATAATGCCGTCGCCTCCGCCGTCAGCGTGACACCGAGCTTATCTGAGAGCGGCGCAAGATCTGTGAAGATCTCCTCGATCATGGGAGCGAGCTGGATCCGCTCGTTCCGCGCCACCTGCCGCAGATTGCTCATCTCCAGCAGCGTCTTGGTCATCTGTGCCAGCCGCTCCGTCTGCTCGCGCAAAAGCGTGAGGAACTCCGCCGTCTCCGGCCGCACATCAGGATGCTCCGCGGAAAACAGCTCCAACTGCGCCTGCATTAGTGCCAGTGGCGTGCGCAGCTCGTGGGCGGCGTTGCCGGTGAACTGCCGCTGGGCGGAAAAGGCGTTGTTCAGCCGCTCCAGCATCTGGTTGAACGAGCGGCTCAGCTGCCGGAACTCCGAAATAGTGTCTTCATCGATCCTCATATCGGCAAGATTGTTCAGCTGCACCTGCTCCACCTGCGAGGTAAAGCTGCGCAGGGGCTTGAGAGCGCGTCCGCTGACGAAATAGGCGAGGATGCCGCTGAGCAGCGTTACCGCCGCCGTGATGTACCAGTTGGTGGTGCGGAAGCGCCCCTGCACCCCATCGACGACGATGGTCAACTCCTCGTTGGGCGCTATGAGCTGCGGGTCAAAGCTCGCCGCTCCGCCATCATTCAGGATCACCGTGCCGCCGCCTTGTAAACTGTCCGCAATGGTGTCCATATAGTACACACCGGAGGAGCACAGCAGCAAATTCATGGCCACGCAGGTGATGCCGATGAGCAGGACGGTCATCAGCGTGATGCGCCACTGCAGGGAAAGCCGCTTCATTCCTCCTCGCCTCCCATCAGATAGCCCTCGCCGATGCGGTTGCGGATGGGGTCATAGCCCAGCACGGCGCGGAGCTTTTTGCGCAGGGCGGAGATGTGGACGCGAATGGAATTGCTGAAGCTGTCCACGCTGTTGTCCCAAACGTGATCCATCAGCTCCTCCTGACTTACTGGCCTTCCTTGATGCACCATCAGGTATTCCAGGATTCCCGTTTCCTTCCGGGTGAGCGTCAGCGTCTGCCCGTTGACGGTGGCGGTACGGGAGCGGGTGTCAAAGGTCAGGCTCCGCAGCTTAGCAGCACATCCTGCTGGGTGAACTGCCGCAATGTCAGGCTGCGGATGCGGGCCTCCAGCTCCGCCAAGTGGAAGGGCTTCGCCAGATAGTCGTTCGCCCCGGCATCCAGCCCCTGCACCTTGTCCTCCACTTCGCTGCGGGCGGAGAGGATCAGCACCCGCGTCTCCCGGTCGGTCTGCCGCAGGGTGCGCAGCACCGTCATGCCGTCCTTTTTCGGCAGATTCAGATCAAGAAGCACCAGATCGTATCGTTCCACGCCCAGAAGCGCCAGCGCCTTTTCCCCGTCATAACAGTAGTCCACGCTGTAGGCCAGCCGCCGCAGGCTGCGGACGATGGTCTCGCACAGGGCGCGTTCATCTTCAATTACTAAAAGGTGCATGAGAGCCCTCCTTTTTATTTCTTCGTTTTTTGTGTTGCTTTCATTATAGCAAAAACAGATAAGGTTTGCGTTAAGTTTTCGTTCTTAACAGAGACTTTAACTCTCCCGCGCTATGATGGGGGCAGAAAATCGGAAGGGTGATGAAAAATGAGCTGCGGGAAAAAGGCAGCGGCGCAGATCGTGCTGCTGATGGCCGGAGCCGCCATGCTGTGCTTCGGTGTCTGGCGGGGCGAGGCGGCGACAGTGCTGAGCAAAGCAATCAAATTATGTCTGGAGTGTGTGGGCATTGGGTAAAAAGTTTTCAGGCGTTTCACAGACCGTGTCCCGCTTCCGGGGCTGGATTCAGGCGGGTGCGGCGCTGCTGACCAACCTGCATCTGCCGAATTTCCTCAAGGGCGGACTGTATCAGGGGGCGGGGAAGACCGTCTGCGTGCCGGGGCTGAACTGCTATTCCTGCCCGGCAGCCTCCGGTGCCTGTCCCATCGGCGCGTTTCAGGCGGTGGTAGGCTCGTCAAAGTTCAGTTTCTCCTATTATATCACAGGCTTTCTCATTTTGCTGGGAGTCCTGCTGGGACGCTTTATCTGCGGCTTCCTCTGTCCCTTCGGCTGGTTTCAGGAGCTGCTGCATAAAATCCCGACAAAGAAGCTCTCCACAAAGAGGCTGAAGCCGCTGACATACCTGAAATACGCTGTCCTGCTGGTGATGGTTTCCTGCTGCCGGCGTTCCTTGTGAACGATGTGGGCATGGGCGACCGTTCTTCTGCAAATACCTCTGCCCCAAG
>ENA-OQCP01000948-OQCP01000948.1-human-gut-metagenome-genome-assembly--contig:-NODE-948-length-11935-cov-2.323425_pt1 | contig 11935 bp, 21 predicted proteins | sample MGYA00242760_ERZ504583 | MGnify/ENA primary metagenome ERZ504583 (study PRJEB26092, sample SAMD00036308) | human gut metagenome | host: Homo sapiens | study: EMG produced TPA metagenomics assembly of...
GGCGGGCCTGTTTGCGGCGCTGTTGCTGGCCCGGCAGGCTATAAGCCATCGTGCTGGAGCGCGGCCCGGCGCTGGACGAGCGTGTGAAGGCGGTGGAGCACTTCTCTGCCACCGGCGAGCTGGACCCCAACGCCAACATCCAGTTTGGCGAGGGCGGCGCGGGCACATTTTCGGACGGCAAGCTGACCACCCGCATCGGGGATGAGCTCTGCGGCTTTGTCACCGAGGTGTTTCTGCAGCACGGTGCCCCGGCGGAGATCGCCTGGAAGCAGAAGCCCCATGTGGGCACCGATCTGCTCCGGGGCGTTATCACCTCCATCCGCAGGGAAATCGAAGCTCTGGGCGGCGAGGTGCACTTCAACACGACTCTCACCGGGTTTGAGCAGAAGAACGGCCGGCTGACCGGCATCTTTACCACCGGCGGGATCTTTCCCTGTGAAGCGCTGGTGTTTGCCGTGGGTCACTCGGCCCGGGACACCTTTGGGATGCTGATGGACAGCGGCCTTGTGCTGGAGTGCAAGCCTTCAGCGTGGGCTTCCGGGCAGAGCACCTGCAGAGCGAGATCGAAAAGAGTCTGTACCACGAGGCCGCCGGGCACCCGGCTCTGCCGCGCGGTGAGTATCAGCTGTCCCAGCATGTGGGAAACCGGTGCGTATACACCTTCTGCATGTGCCCCGGCGGTCAGGTGGTGGCTTCGGCCAGCGAGACCGGCCATGTGGTCACCAACGGCATGAGCTACCACGCCCGGGACGGCAAAAACGCCAACGCGGCGGTGGTGGTCAGCGTGGGAGCTGAGGATTTTGCGGGCGACCCGCGCAGGGCCATTGCTTTCCAGCGGGAGCTGGAGGCAAAAGCCTACGCTGCAGGCCGCCGGGGCGGGGCGTATGCGGCCCCGGCTGAGAACGTGCAGAGCTTTCTGGAGGCAAAGGCCGGCTGAACATCGGCCGGGTGGAGCCTACCTATGACCGGGGCGTTGTGGCTGCGGATCTGGGCGCTTTGCTGCCCGGGGAGCTGGCCGATACTGCGGGCGGGCCTGCGCGCCTACGAGCGTAAAATTGCGGGCTACACCGCACCGGAAGCCATCCTCACGGGCCTTGAGACCCGCACCAGCAGCCCCGTGCGGCTGAAACGGGAGGAGACCTTGGAATCGGCCAGCTGGCGGGGTTGTACCCCTGCGGCGAGGGGGCCGGATATGCGGGCGGCATTATGAGCGCCGCCGTGGACGGCCTGCGGGTCGCCCGTGCGATCATCGGCCGGTATGCACCGGCAGAAGGGTGAGAAATATCGATGAATCATCGTGAAAACGATACAACACAAGAAAACGAGGGAAAACAGGTGCAGCAGGAGCTGGAAGAGCAGCTGCGCGCCTTTGGCGACACCATGTCCGATGCCTTTGCCCATGGCTTTGAGGGCCGGGGCATGGACATCGCGACCGTGCGTGGGATGTGGGCAAGGCGGCTGTTCATGCGGCCAATTACGGCATCTCGGAGGCGGGCAAGGCCATGCGGCAGGCCCGGGACAGCTACTACCAGAGCCAGCGGCAGGCCCATGCCAACGGCGGCACGGCAGAGCAGTACGCCGGGATGCCCCAGTGGGCCAGAAATTTCTTTGCATCGCGCCCGGAGCTGACCCCGGTGGAAAAGCTGCGGAAATGCGCCAAGGAGCGTTACAGCTCGGGCGTGGCTCTGCTGGCCGTGGCATCATCTTTGCGGTGCTTTCGGCTGGCGCAGTGGGCTGCCTCATCGGCTGGGCATTATTTCGCCGGCTGCTTTGGGCGACGTTGTGGTGTCGGCTACTGAGGGCGGCGGCATCCTGATGACGGGCACGGACTACGTTATGAACACCGCCTACAACGTGCTTGGCATCGTCAGCAGCGTGCTGGGCCTTGCCACGGCGGGCTTTGGCTGGATGGCGCCTGCGGCGTTTCCCAGAGGGAAGCGGGCAGGCAGATGGGCCAGCTGGCCGACCTTGCCGACAGCATGGACGGCGGCAAGGGCCTGCCGGTGGAGATGCTGGCTGACCTGACCCACCAGAAAAAGAAAAAAACGCTCAAGCGGCTGAAAAAAAGCATCCGCAAAGGCTGGCTGAATGCTTGGCTGGATGAGAAAACGGAGACTGTGTACCTGACGGCGGAGGATTACCGCGCCGCGCAGGAACGCCCGGAGCCTCAGCCTGCCCCCGCACAGCCCGAGCAGGGGGAAACCGCCGAAACGCCCCTGAACCTTGAGACCATCCGCCGTTTTGCGCAGGTGCTGGAACAGGAACAGCACCTCATGCAGGACGCGCAGGGCCGGGAAGAGCTGGAAACGATGCAAAAGACCACCACCGCCATCTGCGAGTGGCTGGAAGCGCACCCGGAAAGCCTGCCCAAGGCCCGCCGCTTTGCGGAATACTATATCCCCACAACCCTCAAGCTGCTGCACACCTACAACGATGTGCAGGGCCAGCAGGGCGAAAATGCAGAGACCATCCGCCGGGACATCGCGGGCATCCTGCACACCCTGAATCAGGCTTACAGCAACCTGTATGATAACCTGCTTTCTGACGTTGCCATGGATATTTCCAGCGAGATCGCCGCGCTGCAGGGAATGCTGGCCAATGACGGCCTGACCGGGGAGGGACTGTTATGACGACCTACCGGGCCTGGAACCTGAAGCCGCTGGACCGCTCCGCCCTGAAAGAGCTGACCGCGGCCATTGCCCAGCAGAGCACCGAGGAGCTGGAAAACCGCGCCATGGAAACGATGGATGGGGAACCGTGGAGCGAGGAAAAATATCAGATGACGCTGGCCGCCCAGCAGAAGGAGGCGGGCCTGCTGGCGGGCATTCTGGCTGCGCGCGGCATTACCGACCCTGCCGAGGCCCTGACCCTGCTGTCGGGTGAGGAGGAGCTGACCGACCCCATGCTCCTGACCGACATGGATAAGGCCTGTGCCGCATCCTCGATGCCATCGACCGGGAGGAGACCATTGTTGTCTTTGGCGACTACGATGTGGACGGCGTGACCGCCACCGCCCTGCTCTACCAGCACCTCAAGGGAATGGGAGCCAACGTCAAGTGTATGCTGCCCAGCCGTGAAGGGGATGGCTACGGCCTTTCCAAAAATGCCATCCAGTCCATCCACGATAAGGCTACCAGCTCATCGTGACGGTGGACAACGGGATCTCCGCGCTGGAGGAGGCCGAGTTTGCGGCTTCACTGGGGGTGGACCTGATCGTCACCGATCACCATCTGCCCATGATACTCTGCCTAAGGCCGTTGCTGTGGTGGACCCCCGCCGCGCCGATGATACCAGCCCCTTCAAGGGCCTGTGCGGCGCAGGCGTGGCCTTCAAGCTCTGTGCCGCGCTGGACGGCTGCCCACCGGAGGAGATGCTGGACTACTGCGGCGACCTTGCCGCCGTGGGCACCGTGGCAGACGTGATGCCTCTGACCGGCGAGAACCGCACCCTGGTCAAAGCGGGCCTGCACCTGCTGCAGCACTCTGACCGGCCCGGCCTTCTGGCCCTGCTGGATGAGGTGGGGCTGGGCGGCAAGCCCGTGACCGCCGAGAATGTCAGCTACGCCATTGCCCCCCGCATCAACGCGGCGGGCCGGATGGACAGCGCTGTGACCGCCCTGCAGCTGGTGCTGTGTGAGGATGAGGAACGCGCTGCCGAGCTGGCACATAAACTGAACGAGATCAACGCCGCCCGGCAGGAGACTGAGGCGAGATCGCCAAGGCCGCCCAGGCCCAGCTGGAGCCGAACCCGCCATTCTGGAGGACCGGGTCATCCTGATCTGGGGCCGGGACTGGCACCCCGGTGTCATTGGCATCGTGGCATCCCGGCTGGTGGAAAAGACCGGCCGTCCCGTCATCGTGGTGTCCATTGATGAGCACGGCGAGGGCAAGGGCAGCGGACGCAGTGTGCAGGCTTCAACTGCACGCCTGCATTGCCTCCTGTGAGGATCTTCTCCTCCGCTTCGGCGGCCACGCCATGGCGGCGGGCCTTTCGGTGCGGGAGGAGAACCTGCCGGAGCTGCGCCGCCGCCTGAACGAGTGGGCCGCCCGGGAGTGCCCGGTGCTGGTGACCCCGCCGCTGGAATGCGACCTGTCCATCCATCTCGACCGCATCACCGTGGAATCTGTCCGGCGGCTGGACCAGCTGGCTCCCTACGGTGCCGAGAACCCCGCCCCGGTGTTTCTGCTGGAAAAGGCCGTGGTGGAGGGAGTCTACCCTGTCTCGGAGGGGCGGCACTGCCGCCTGCGCCTGCGGCAGGGCAATGCCTGCATCTATGCAGTCTGGTTCGGGATGCACCGGAGCAGCTGCCCTATGCCACCGGCGATGTGGTGGACGCGGCCTGAGCCTCTCGGTTTACGAGGCCGCCCGGGGCGCGCAGCTTTCGGGACGCATTCTGGAGCTGCACCCGGCGGGCTTGGCAACGCCGCCGCCCAGCAGTCCGCGCTGGTGCAGGCTTTGCGCCGCAGCAGCCCGCTGACTGCCCAGCAGCGCGCCCTGATCGCGCCGGAGCGCAGTGATATCATTACCGTTTACCGGGAACTGCAGGCCCGGCGCTGGCACGCCGAGGATATGCAGCCCCTGTTTGCAAAGCTGGGGGAGGAGCACACCGGCAAAACGCTGGTGGCCCTGACGGCCCTGGAACAGGTGGGCCTGATCGCCGCCGTGGAGCGCGGCGGGGCAAAGTTCTGGGAGCTGGTTCCCACGGCAGGCAAGAAGAACCTGGCCGATGCCCCATCCTGAAATGTCTGGAGGAATGAAAATATGCCAGAGGGAAAGAGACCTGCGGAGGATCTTTACTCCGCAAAAACGCATCTGCATCAGCCGGTGCCGGAGGTGTCTACCGTGAACGCCACGGCCCTGCCGGCCGACGCGCCCGAGGGTGCTCTGCCCAGCGAGGTGCGGCCTGAGATCGTTACCTGGGAGAAGCTCTGCGAGGCCATCAAGCCAGCGCAAGGCCTACAACATGGAGATGATCACCAAAGCCTACGACCTTGCCAACAAGGCGCACAACGGGGTCTGCCGCCGCAGCGGCGAGCCCTACATCTGCCACCCGCTGGCCGTGGCCCGCCTGGTGCTGGATCTGGGCATGGATTCGGAGAGCATTGCCGCCGCCCTGCTCCATGACGTGGTGGAGGACACCCCCACCACGCTGGAGGACCTGACCGCCGCCTTTGGCGAGGAAGTGGCCCTGCTGGTGGACGGCGTGACCAAGCTGACCAAGATCCAATTCTCCAACATTGAGGAGCTGCAGGCCGAGAACCTGCGCAAGATGCTGCTGGCCATGAGCCGGGATGTCCGCGTGATGATCATCAAGCTCTGCGACCGGCTCCACAATATGCGCACCGGCGACGCCTGGCCTGAGCAGAAGCGCCGCGACAAGGCCCGTGAGACGATGGAGGTCTATGCCCCCATCGCCAACCGTCTGGGCATCCTGAACGTCAAGGAGGAGCTGGAGGACCGCAGCCTGCACTACCTTGACCCTGTGGGCTACGAGGAGATCAGCAAGATGCTGAGCGAGCGCGCGGGGGAGGAGTTCCTTGCCAGAGTGTCCAGTGTCATCGAGCTGCGGCTGAAGGAGAGCGGCATCGAGGGTGCCACCATCAAGCGCCGGGTCAAGAGCATCTACGGCATCTACCGCAAGACCATCATGCAGAACAAGTCCTTCGATGAGATCTACGATATCTATGCCGTCCGTGTCATTCTGGATACGCTGGCCGAGTGTTACAGCACCCTGGGCCTCATCCACGATATGTACCACCCGCTGCCCAACCGCTTCAAGGATTATATCTCCACCCCCAAGCCCAACGGCCTACCAGAGCCTGCACACCACCGTCATCGGCCACGAGGGCATCCCCTTTGAGGTGCAGATCCGCACCCGCAAGATGGATGAACAGGCAGAGTATGGCGTTGCCGCTCACTGGAAGTACAAGGAAGGGCTGGATGGCCACGATAAGCTGGACGAGCGCCTGGCCTGGGTCAGCCAGCTGCTGGAAAACCAGCGCGTCAGCGAGGACTCCGGCAACCTGCTCCATGACCTGAAGAGCGACCTGCTGCCCGAGGAGGTCTTTGCCTTTACCCCCAAGGGCGATGTCATCAACCTGCCCACGGGTGCCACCTGCATCGACTTTGCCTATGCCATCCACTCCGCCGTCGCAACCGGATGGTGGGCTGCAAGGTCAACAACCGGATGGTGCCCATTGACCATGTTGTTTCCACCGGCGAGATCATTGAAGTCATCCTCGGCCCGGCGGACAAGGGCCCCAGCCGCGACTGGCTGAAGATCGTGCGTACCAGCGAGGCCAAGAGCAAGATCCGCAACTGGTTCAAGAAGATGCGCCGGGAGGAAAACATCCAGGAGGCCGCGACACGCTGGCCCGGGAGCTGCGCCGGGAGCTGATCTTCATCCCCGACGACGAGCTGGATGAATTCATCGGCAGCTGCTGCCGCCGCCTGCGCCAGAACAACGCCGAGGAGCTGTATGCCGCCATCGGCTACGGCGGCATCACCATTGCCAACTGCCTGCCCAAGCTGAAGGAAGAGTGGCAGAAGCGGAAGAGCGAGGAGGGCAAGAACGAGCAGCTGGCCAAGGTGGATCTGAGCAAGGTCCACGCCACCGACGGTGTGGTGGTGGAGGGCTTCGACAACACCCCCATCAAGTTCGCCAAGTGCTGCAGCCCGCTGCCCGGCGACCCATCGTGGGCTTTATCACCCGCGGTTTTGGCGTGTCCATCCACAAGCAGAGCTGTGTCAATGCCATCTCCAGCATGAAGGATCCCACCAACGCTCCCCGCTGGGTCAAGGCTTACTGGGCCGACAGCGTCAAGGACAGCTACAAGGCCGGCCTTGAGATCGTGGCGCTGGACCGCAATGAGCTGCTGCGGGATGTGCTGAGCGCTCTGGCCGATATCCGGGTGCCATCTACACCATGAACGCCCGTCAGGTGGAAAACAACTGCGCCGTGGTCAGCCTGACCATCGGCATCAACAATACCGAGCACCTGAACCGCGTGGTGGCGCGTCTGTCCAAGGTCAAGGATGTGCTCAAAGTGACAAGGAGTTAAACCATGCGTGCAGTCATTCAGGCAGTGTCCTCCGCTTCTGTCCGGGTCAACGGCGGGGAGCCCCGCTCCATCGGCCCCGGCCTGGTCATCCTGCTGGGTGTCCGGGATACCGATACGCTGGACATCGTGCCCAAGCTGGCGGATAAGTGCGCGGGCCTGCGCATCTTCAAGGACGAAAACGACAAGCTGAACCTCAGTGCAAAGGACCTGGGCTATTCGGCACTGGTGGTCAGCCAGTTCACGCTTTACAGGGCGACACCGAAAAAGGCTACCGCCCCAGCTTTATCCAAAGCGGCCCGGGCCCCGCTTGCGGTGGATGCTACGAGCTGTTCCTTGCCGAGATGAACCGGCAGGGCCTCAGGGACGTGCAGCACGGCGAGTTCGGCGCGGATATGCAGGTGTCTCTGGTGAACGAGGGGCCCTGTACCATTGTCATCGACACGGACGAGTGGGCACACCACTCGTAACGGCCCGCCCCCGGCAAAGCCGGAACATCTGAATAGTTAGAAGGATATAGGATATGAAAGCATTTCATCTTCTCGCGCTGCGCCGCTTTATACCAACAGCTTTGTCCTGATCTCCGATGCGGGCCATGCAGTGGTCATTGACCCCGCCGCCGAAGTGCAGGAGTACGATAAAATTTTCAAAGAGAACAACGCGACGCTCACCACCATCCTCTGCACCCACGGCCACTATGACCATGTGGGCAGTGCAGGGGTGCTGAGCCGGGAGTGGAAGGCCCGGATCTACTGTGAGCCTGCCGACTGCAGGGGCAGCCAGCTCTTTCCCCTGAAAAGCGCGGACAGCGGCTATGCGGAAGGGGAAAAGCTCACCGTGGATGAGCTGACCTTTACCGTCTGGCACACCCCCGGCCATACCGAGGGCGGTGTGGTGCTGCTGTGCGGGGACTACCTCTTTGTGGGCGACACCGTGTTCCAGGGCAGCATTGGCCGCACCGATCTGGAGGGCGGCAGTATGCAGAAAATGGATGCCAGCCTGCGCAAGCTGGCAAGCCTGCCCATCCCCAAAGAGACCCAGCTGCTGCCCGGCCACGGGGATTTTTCCACCCTTGGCGAGAACTGGCGAACAATTTCTATATCCGCAGCGCCCTGCGCGGCGGGAATGCGGACTTTTAAGGATAAAGAGAGAAAAACATGAAGATTTATATTACCGGCCTGCCCTCCGGCTACGAGGTGGAGCATCTGGTGCGCCTGTTTTACCCCATGGCTCCGCTCACCCTCACCCCGCCGGAAGAGGACGAGGACTGTGTCTGGGCCGAGAAAAAAGAGGATAGTCTGTACGCCATGGTGCGGGAGCAGGGCCAGAGCAGGGATGCGGCGGCTCCATTGCCCCGCCCCGTGGAAGCAGGCGGCGAGACGGTGGAGTTCACCCTTGCCAGCCTGACCTATGACCTGCTGCGGAGTTGGACCGGCATCCGCCCGCCCTGGGGCAAGATGACCGGCGTGCGCCCGGTGCGGCTCATCCACGACAAGCGGGCCGCGGGCTGGACCGAAGCCGACATCGACCGGTTCTTTCTGGAGCGTTTTGACTGCTCCCGGCAGAAGTACGACATGGCCAAGGCCATCGCTGATCTGCAGGAACCCATCCTGAAGCTGGGCAGCGCCCCCAAAACGTACAGCCTGTATCTCGGCATCCCGTTCTGCCCCTCCCGGTGCAGCTACTGCAGCTTTGTCAGCTGCAACCTTGACCGGGACCGCAAGCTGGTGCAGCCCTATGTGGACTGCCTGTGCAAAGAGGTGGAGGCCATCCGGGAGCAGGCCGACAAGGCGGGACTGAAGCTGTGCAGCATCTATATCGGCGGCGGCACCCCCACCAGCCTGTCCGCTGACCAGCTCCGCCAGCTCATGGGTACGGTGCGGGAGAACTTCGACCTCTCCAAGGTGGTGGAGTACACGGTGGAGGCGGGCCGCCCCGACTGCACCGATGCCGAAAAGCTGGCTGTCATCAAAGAGTATGGTGCCACCCGCATTTCCATCAACCCCAGACCTTCTCGGACGAGGTGCTGGCGGGCATTGGCCGCAGGCACTCGGCGCAGGATATCCTGGACTGCTATGCCGATGCCCGGAGGGCGGGCCATGAGGACATCAACATGGACCTCATCGCGGGCCTGCCGGCGATACGGTCGCGGGCTTTGAGCACAGCCTGCGGCAGGCCATCGCGCTGGACCCCGAGAACATCACCGTTCACACCCTGACCCTCAAGCGGGCCTCCCGCATCGTCATCGAGGACCAGAAGGAGAACGACTACGCAGACGTAGCGGCCATGCTGGAAAAATGCCAGCTGCTGGCCGATGCAGGATATCGCCCCTATTACCTCTACCGCCAGAAGAACACCCTGCAGAATCTGGAAAATGTGGCTGGTGCAAGCCGGGCCACGAGGGGTATTATAATATCTATATCATGGAGGAAGTCCAGACCATCCTTTCGGCCGGAGCAGGCGGCAGCACCAAACTGGTGGCCGACGGCGGCCGACGGATGCAGCGCATCTTCAATTTCAAGTATCCGACAGAGTATATCCAGCGCTTTGCGGAGGTACTGGAGCGCAAAAAAGGAGTGGCTGATTTTTATGATCACGATTTGGGTCCCGAAACGTCTGGTTGAAGTCGGGCTGTACAACGTTGCTGCCCGCAGTCCGCAGGAACTTGCCGCCCTGAGTGAGCAGAGCTACCGCGACCGCGTGAAGTACGCCGCCGAAAAGGTGCGCTTTTCCGGCACCAAGATCGTCATGCTCACCGGCCCGTCGGCCAGCGGCAAGACCACCAGCGCCCACAAGCTGGCCGAGGAGCTGATCCGGCAGGGAACATACGCCCATGTGGTCAGCCTGGATAATTTTTTCCGGGGGGCGGAGTTCTACCCCCGCCTGCCCGACGGCACCCTGGATTACGAAAACCCCGATACCATGGACCTGCCCCTTGTCCGGCAGTGCCTGCATGAGCTGAGCGAGACGGGCCGGACCACCTTGCCCATCTATGATTTTGCCAACGAGCGGCGCTCCGACGAGACCGAGGCCGTGGACCTGCAGGGCGGTGTCTGCATCGTGGAGGGCATCCATGCCCTGAACCCGGAGCTCACCGGCTTGTGCCTGCGGAGGATGTCTACCGCATCTACGCCGGCCTGCGGGAGGAATATGCCATCGACGGCCGCCGGGTCATCAACACCCAGGACATCCGCCTGTGCCGCCGCACCCTGCGGGACGCTGCCGCCCGGGGCCGCAGCCCCGAAAAGACCCTTGCCATGTGGGACCGGTACTGGACGGCGAGACCCGGTATATCAAGGGCTTCAAGACCACGGCGGACTTTCTGCTGGATACCTCCTTTACCTATGAGCTGGGCCTGATCTCCAGGCTGCTGGGCATCGTGCGCCGCCAGTTCACGCTGGAGGGCCACAACGCTGAGCTCTGGGACGAGACTGCCCGCCGCTTTGAGCATGTGGTCCCGCTGGATCTGGAGCTTTTGCCCGCCGACAGCATGCTGCGGGAGTTCTACGGCAGTGCCGTAAAATAAAATCGCGCTCTGCGGGGAAAACGTTCCATCCTCTTGTCCAAATGCGAAAAAACTGTTTCCAAATCCGCACGAAACTGTAAAAGTTGTGAGGGATTCGTTGCAATCAGTGCCTGAGTGCGCTATAATGATACCATCATCTGACAGCACACACAGGGCCAATACCCGTAAGAGAGGTGTCATTATGGATTTCAATAAGATCAAGGAAATGGGTCTGGAATATGCGGAAAAGGGCCGCAATGCCGCCATGGATCTAGCAGAGCGCGGCAGAACGCAGGCAAAGATCGTCTCGGAACAGACCAAGCTTGCCCGGGCACAACGTCAGCTGGGTGCACTGGTCTACAGCCTGGCCAAGGGCAACGAGGAGAACCAGCCCTTGTGGATAAGTATATCGAGATGATCGGCAGCATCGAGCCAACCTGAACGCCCTCAGAGAGAGCCTTGGCCCCACTGCCGAGGTCATCACCCACGATCTGGACGAGGAGCCCGCCGAGGGCAGCGGTATCACCATTGAGCTGACCGTGGAAAAGGACAAAAAGCCTGACACGGACAAAAAGACCTGCCCCCAGTGCGGTGCGCCGGTCTCTGAGGATGCGCTGTTCTGCAACAAGTGCGGCGCACAGCTGTAACCCCAAAAGCCTTGAAAGGGCGGTGTCCCCGTAGGGGGATGCCGCCCTTTCTGCACAGAAACAGGGCAAAGTGTGAAAATTCTGGAAACAATTGAAATGAAAAGCCGGAAAATGCGCTTGTCCCCTTGAAAAATCGCGGATTCTGCGGTACAATCGAGCTCAGGTTTTTGAGCAGAGGGAAGGGGAGTGCACCCATGCAGGACTGGCCCGAACGGGAACGCTACACGGCGGAGGATCTGCTGCAGATCATCCGCATTCTGCGCGACAGAGAAAACGGCTGCCCTGGGATAAGGTGCAGACCCACGCATCCATCCGAAAAAACTTTCTGGAGGAGACCTGCGAGGCGCTGGAAGCCATTGATGCCGACGACGCAGCCATGATGCGCGAGGAGCTGGGCGACGTGCTGATGCAGGTGGCGTTCCATACCGTCATTGAGGAAGAGCGGGGCCGGTTCGATTTCGAGCAGGTCTGCCGGGAGGTGTGCGAGAAGCTGGTGTTCCGGCACCCGAACATCTTTGCCTCTTCGGCGGCTGAAAATGCCGGTATAAACAGCTGGGATGCGCTCAAAAATAAGGAAAAGGGCCGCACCACGCTGGCGGATGAGCTGAACACGGTTCCGGCCACCTGCCCGCCTGATGTATGCCCAGAAGATGCAGAAGCGTGCCGCCCGCAAGGGCGCGTTTGCGCAGACGGCAGAGGATGCCGCCGCTGCCCTGAAGGCTGCCG
>ENA-OQCP01000949-OQCP01000949.1-human-gut-metagenome-genome-assembly--contig:-NODE-949-length-11932-cov-1.913850_pt1 | contig 11932 bp, 17 predicted proteins | sample MGYA00242760_ERZ504583 | MGnify/ENA primary metagenome ERZ504583 (study PRJEB26092, sample SAMD00036308) | human gut metagenome | host: Homo sapiens | study: EMG produced TPA metagenomics assembly of...
CTCGCCATCAATGACAAAACGGGAATCCTGAACATTCCCCATCTGACAGAGAAGTGCCGGAATGAGGAATGTATCTCGGTCTTCCGCAGCTTTAAAAGCTACCGCAGCGGCGACTGGTACGGCGTGAGGAAAAAGAATGTATGGGGAACACCCTGTATATCGGTTCCCTCCAAAGTGAGGTGTACTTCTGCATTTATGAAAAAGACTATGAGCAGTACAAAAAGCATGATATTCCCATTGCGGACGCAGAGGTAAAGAACCGCTTTGAAATCCGGCTGAAAAATGAGCGTGCCTTTTACGCCATCCGTGACCTGTTAGAACATGACAATCCAGAACGGACAGCCTTTCAAATCATCAACGCTATGTCCGGTTCGTGGACAGGGACGATACGAAGCCCCGTTCTGACTGGCGTATCAATGAGGAATGGGCGTGGTTTATGGGGGAACACAGGGGAAGCCTGAAACTGACAACCAAACCGGAACCCTATTCCTTTGAACGCACCCTGCACTGGCTCTCCCATCAGGTAGCCCCCACGTTAAAGCTGGCTCTCCGTCTGGATAAGATGAACCACACCCAGATTGTCCATGACATCATCACCCATGCAAGGCTGACGGAGAAGCATGAAAAAATCCTGAAGCAGCAAGCCGCCGCTGCAAAGGAGGTGGTGCTTTAACGGCGGCAATTTTGGAACCTAAGAACTCTTACAGGAAAGAAAGGAGCTTTTATGAATTTCGGACAGAATCTTTACAACTGGTTTTTATCCAACGCCCAGTCCCTTGTGCTGCTGGCAATCGTGGTGATTGGACTGTACCTCGGATTTAAGAGGGAATTTTCCAAACTTATCGGCTTTTTAGTAGTTTCCCTCGTAGCGGTCGGTCTGGTCTTCAATGCGGACGGTGTAAAGGACATCTTACTGGAACTGTTCAATAAGATTATCGGTGCATAGGAAACCCATTTTACACTTCCGTTATGGAGCAAGCTCTGATTGCTTCATGGCGGAAGTCCACTAGGGGCTTGGGGAGCGTAACTCCAAGAAAGAAGATGTAATATGATAGTGTATGATAATTGAGATAAACTAAGAATGGTGGTATAATTTCTTTAATAGTAATTGAAAGTGGAGGAAATGTATGAAGGATTTTATTGATTTTTTGAAATTACCACCGAACATTTTAGGAGCTTTATCTATTGCCAGTGGTACATTATTATTATTGCCTCAAAAGTTAGCCCAAAAGTTTTATATTATAAATTTTCGAGAAAAATATGGTTTTACAATAGGCATTGTTTTTGTGATTTCCACAGCTTTACTAATCGTTTTATTACTATCTAAAATTTTTCATTTCTTTTATGATAAGTATGCTTCTAAGAGATTAGGAACTGCTCAGATTAAATATTTGAAAAATATGACACCAGAACAGGTGACAATCATTCGGGAGTTTTTACGTGAACCAACTCACACCCTGCCATTACCCATGAACAATGGATTAGTAATAGAACTTCAACATTTACAAATATTAACCCCTGCCGGACAAACTCATTTAGTAAGTATGTTAGACCCACAAATCAATTATTTTTTACAACCTTTGGGTAATTAAAAAAATCAATAGTAATGAAGAATTAAAGCGAATATTTTATTAGAAAAATGGCAACTGACAAACAAAGTTAGTTGCCATTTTTTGTTCTAAGAAAGGACGTGATACTGATTGAGGAAATGAGAATCTACATCCTGAACACCACACGGTTTTACCATGAAGATTTTGAGGAATATCCTGGGGCATGGTTTTCCTGCCCTGTGGATTTTGAAGAAATCAGGGAACGTCTTGGGGTTCAGAGTGAGGAAGAAATCGAAATTGAAGACTATGAGCTGCCCTTTCCATTGGAGGGCAACACAAGCTCTGGGAAATCAACGCCCTTTGCCGGATGGTACAGGAAATGCAGGGAACGCCCCTCTATTATGAAATGGATGTGGTACAAAAGCGGTGGTTTCCCAGCTTTACGGAATTTATCGACCACAAAGACCAGATACGCTGCTATCCGGTGCAGGACGGGGAATCCCTCGCCCGTTATCTGGTGCAGGAGGTACAGCTATTTGGAGAAGTACATCCAGACCTGTTGAACCATATCGACTACGCTGCCATTGGTCGGGAACTGGAAACCAGCGAAAACTACCTGTTTACGGACAATGGTATCTTTTATTACCGCTAAAAGGAGGTAGAAGAACTTGGAGGAAATGCGGATTTACATTGCCAACTTAGGAAAATACAATGAGGGCGAACTGGTCGGGGCATGGTTCACGCCGCCTGTGGACTTTGAGGAAGTCAAGGAACGTATCGGTTTGAATGATGAATATGAGGAATACGCCATCCATGATTATGAGCTGCCCTTTGAGATTGACGAATATACCCCCATTGAGGAAGTCAACCGCCTGTGTGAAATGGTGGAGGACTTACCGGAGTACATTCAGGAGGAACTATCAGAGCTGCAATCCTACTTTGGCAGTATCGAAGAACTCTGTGAGCATGAAGACGATATTATCTGCCATTCCGGCTGTGACGATATGGCGGATGTGGCTCGCTACTATCTGGAAGAAAGCGGACAGCTTGGCGAACTTCCGGCACACTTACAAAACTATATCGACTATGCAGCCTATGGGCGTGACATGGAATTGGAGGGAACCTTTGTTGTCACGAACCACGGCGTATATGAAATCTTACGGTAGACCCGTCTGTATCTCTTTCAGGAAATACAGGCGGATTTTTTTATTCAGGGGCGGCTCTTTTGCTGCCCCCATCTTTTAGAAAGGACGGACAACATGAAGAAAATACGAAGCTATACCAGTATCTGGTCGGTGGAAAAGGTACTCTATTCCATCAATGATTTTAAGCTGCCATTCCCCATCACGTTCACACAGATGGCGTGGTTCGTGGTATCGGTGTTTGCAGTTATGCTCTTGGGGAACCTCCCTCCCCTTTCGTTCATTGACGGGGCATTTCTGAAATATTTCGGCGTACCCTTTGCCCTCACTTGGTTCATGTGCCAGAAGACCTTTGACGGGAAGAAGCTTACGGCTTCCTGAAATCCGTACTGGCATATCTGGTACGCCCGAAACTGACCTATGCAGGAAAGCCCGTGAAGCTGGAAAAGGAATATCCGGCACAGCCCATCACGGCAGTAAGGAGTGATATTTATGGCATATCCGATTAAGTATATCGAAAATAACCTTGTGTTCAACCATGACGGGGAGTGCTTTGCTTACTATGAGCTGCTTCCCTACAACTATTCCTTTTTAAGCCCCGAACAGAAATATCAGGTACACGATTCCTTCCGGCAGCTTATCGCCAGAACAGGGACGGGAAGATTCACGCCCTGCAAATCAGCACGGAATCCAGCATACGGGCAGCACAGGAACGCTCCAAACAGGAAGTGACAGGCAAGCTAAAGGACGTTGCCTGTGCAAAGATTGACGCACAGACCGAAGCCCTGATTTCCATGATAGGGGAAAATCAGGTGGACTACCGCTTTTTTATCGGCTTCAAGCTGCTTGTCAATGAGCAGGAAGTCACCATGAAGCAGTTTCGCAGGGAAGCAAAGACCGCCGTTTCCGATTTCCTCCACGAAGTCAACCACAAGCTCATGGGGGATTTTGTTTCCATGAGCAATGAGGAAATCTGGCGGTTTCAGAAGATGGAAAAACTGCTGGAAAGTAAAATCTCACGCCGCTTTAAAGTCCGGCGGCTTAACAAGGACGATTTTGGCTATCTGATTGAGCATTTATACGGGCAGACCGGAACCGCCTACGAAGATTATGAGTATTACCTGCCAAAGAAGCGGTTTCAGGAGGAAACGCTGGTGAAATACTATGACCTCATCAAACCCACCCGTTGTCTGATAGAGGAAAACCAGCGGTATCTGAAAATCGAACAGGAAGACGGGACGGTTTATGCCGCCTACTTCACCATCAACAGCATTGTGGGGGAACTGGACTTCCCATCCTCGGAAATCTTTTACTATCAGCAGCAGCAATTCACTTTTCCCATTGATACCTCTATGAATGTGGAGATTGTGACAAACCGGAAAGCCCTCTCCACGGTGCGGAACAAGAAAAAAGAGCTGAAAGATTTGGACAACCACGCATGGCAGAATGACAGTGAAACCAGTACAAACGTGGTGGACGCTTTAGACAGCGTGAATGAGCTGGAATCCACCTTAGACCAGAGCAAGGAATCCATGTATAAGCTGTCCTATGTGGTGCGTGTGACGGCTCCCGACTTGGAAGAACTGAAACGCCGCTGCAATGAGGTAAAAGATTTTTATGACGATTTGAACGTGAAGCTGGTTCGCCCCTTTGGGGATATGCTGGGGCTGCATGGGGAATTTCTCCCTGCCAGCAAACGGTATCTGAACGATTACATCCAGTATGTCACCAGCGACTTCCTTGCTGGTCTTGGCTTCGGGGCAACCCAGATGTTAGGGGAACCGGAGGGTATTTATATCGGGTACAGCCTTGATACAGGAAGAAACGTGTACTTAAAGCCTGCCCTTGCCAGTCAAGGGGTAAAAGGCTCTGTCACCAACGCCCTTGCTGCCGCTTTTGTCGGCTCCCTCGGCGGTGGAAAATCATTCAGCAACAACATGATTGTCTATTATTCCGTATTATTTGGGGCACAGGCTCTCATTGTTGACCCGAAAGCGGAACGGGGACGCTGGAAAGAAACCCTGCCGGAAATCGCCCATGAAATCAATATCGTAAACCTGACCTCAGAGGAACAGAACAGGGGCTTACTTGACCCCTATGTGATTATGGAGAACCCAAAGGATTCCGAATCACTGGCAATCGACATCCTGACCTTTTTAACGGGCATTTCCAGCCGTGACGGGGAAAAGTTCCCTGTTCTTCGGAAAGCTATTCGTGCAGTGACAAACAGTGAGGAACGGGGGCTTTTCAAAGTGATTGAGGAACTTCGGGCGGAGGGAACCACCATCAGCACCAGCATAGCCGACCATATCGAATCCTTTACGGACTATGACTTTGCACACCTGCTCTTTTCGGATGGGGATGTCACACAGTCCATCAGCCTTGAAAAGCAGCTCAACATCATTCAGGTGGCGGATTTGGTGCTGCCGGATAAGGAAACCTCGTTTGAAGAATACACCACAATGGAGCTGCTTTCCGTGGCAATGCTCATTGTAATCAGCACCTTTGCCCTCGACTTCATCCACACCGACCGCAGCGTGTTTAAGATTGTGGATTTGGATGAAGCATGGAGCTTCTTACAGGTGGCACAGGGCAAGACCCTCTCTATGAAGCTGGTTCGTGCCGGACGTGCATGAACGCAGGCGTTTACTTTGTCACCCAGAACACGGACGATTTGCTGGATGAAAAGCTGAAAAACAATCTGGGCTTGAAGTTTGCGTTCCGCTCCACAGACATCAACGAAATCAAGAAGACCCTCGCCTTTTTCGGGGTGGATTCCGAAGATGAAAACAACCAGAAGCGGCTCCGTGACTTGGAAAACGGGCAGTGCCTTATCAGTGATTTGTACGGGCGTGTGGGAGTGATACAGTTCCATCCTATCTTTGAAGACCTGTTCCATGCCTTTGATACCAGACCGCCCGTAAGAAAAGAGGTGGAATGATGGTGATACATAGAACTTCCAACGGGCAGCAACTCCCTGTTCCCTATTCAGAAAAAAAGGGCTTGTCTTGGAAAATAGCAGGAAAAGTGATTGGCAGGGTGCTTCTGGCACTCCTGCTCATCCTCCTGCTGCTGGCAGTCTTCGGCACAGCCGCCCACGCTGCCGGACTGGTGGATGATACGGTGGACGCTGCCAACGAATACAGCAAATATCCGCTGGACAACTACCAGCTTGATTTTTATGTGAACAGCGGATGGGACTGGCTCCCGTGGAACTGGCTGGACGGTATCGGAAAACAGGTGATGTACGGGCTGTATGCCATCACAAATTTTATCTGGACAATCAGCCTGTACCTTTCCAACGCCACGGGGTATCTGATTCAGGAACCTACTCGCTGGACTTCATTTCCTCTACGGCGGATTCCATTGGGAAAAATATGCAGACCCTTGCAGGCGTTACCACAGGCGGCTTGTCCTCGGAGGGATTTTATGTCGGGTTCCTGCTGATTCTCATTCTGGTAGTGGGGATTTACGTTGCCTACACAGGGCTTATCAAACGGGAAACCACAAAAGCCATCCATGCCGTTGTGAATTTCGTGGTGGTGTTCGTGCTGTCCGCTTCCTTTATCGCCTATGCCCCTGATTATATCGGGAAAATCAATGAATTTTCCGCAGACATCAGCAATGCCAGCCTGACCCTTGGCACAAAGATTGTGCTGCCGAACTCGGAAAGTCAAGGAAAAGACAGCGTGTATTTGATACGGGACAGCCTGTTTTCCATTCAGGTCAAGCAGCCGTGGCTCCTGCTGCAATACGGCAACTCGGATGTGGAAAGCATTGGGGCTGACCGTGTGGAAAGCCTGCTCTCAACCAGCCCAGACGAAAACAACGGGCAGGACAGGGAAGAAATCGTGGTGGAGGAAATCGAAGACAGGGAAAACACGAACCTTACCATCACAAAGACCATCAACCGCTTGGGAACCGTCTTCTTCCTATTTATCTTCAATATCGGTATCTCCATTTTTGTATTCCTGCTCACAGGGATAATGATTTTCTCACAGGTGCTTTTTATCATCTACGCCATGTTCCTGCCTGTGAGTTTCCTCCTTAGCATGGTTCCCTCTTTTGAGGGGATGTCAAAACGTGCCATTACAAAACTGTTCAATACCATCCTTACCAGAGCCGGAATCACCCTGATTATCACGGTAGCGTTCAGCATTTCCACCATGCTCTACAACCTGTCTGGGGAATATCCGTTCTTCCTGACGGCGTTCTTGCAGATAGTGACCTTTGCCGGAATTTATTTTAAGCTGGGGGATTTGATGGGGATGTTCTCCTTACAGAGTGGGGATTCCCAAAGCATGGGGAGCCGTATCATGCGAAGACCCCGTATGCTCATGCACGCCCATATGCACCGTTTACAGCATAAGTTAGGACGTTCTGTGGCGGCTCTTGGGGCTGGAACGGCTGCATACCACGCAGGGAAACAGGCTGGCTCAGACCAGAGAACTGCTTCCCACTCCGGCTCTTCCAAACGGACACAGGCAGACCACAGCAGACCAGACGGGCAGGCAGCACCGGAAAAGGAATCCGCATGGAAACGGGCTGGCTCTGCGGTAGGTGCGGTGCAGATACCAAAGATAAGATAGCCGATACTGCCGGACAGCTTCGGGAGCAGGCAAAGGATTTGCCCGTCAATGCAAAGTACGCCCTTTACCACGGGAAAACACAGGTATCAGAGGGAGTACGGGATTTTACTTCCAGCGTGACCCAGACCCGAACTGCCAGAGCCGAACAGCGAAACGCACAGGCAGAAAGCCGCAGACAGACCATTGCAGAACGCAGGGCGGAACTGGAACAGGCAAAACAACAGCAAAAGACAGCTTCCGAAGTACTCAAAGGAGCGGCTCCTGTCCATGAACGCCCTGTTACTGCAAAGCAGCCGGAAGATTTCCAAAACCATGCAGATACCATTCATGCAGGAAAACCAGCCATGCAGCCAGCTTCCCCATCCATCAGGGAACGGGGACAGGTTCCTTATGGGGGAACTGTGGCAGAACGGGCTTCGGTTCCGGTGGTAAAAGCGGCTTCCATCCACCATGAACAAACACCGCCTGTAAGGACAGAACGCCAGATAGTCCCTCCGGCTTCCCCAGACAAACCAGAGGAAAGACAAAAGACAACTACTACACCTGCTGCTCCCCGTCCGGCAAGACCTGTCCATAACGATACGGCTCCTGTGATACCGGAAAGAAAACGGGCTGCCCCTGCGGTAAAAGAATCGAACTTTACCATCCGGCGTACCACCGCCAGAAAGGAGTGGACAAAAACGGTAACAGCGGCTGCCAAACAGAAGAAAGGGGAGAAACCATGAAGTTAAGACACCTTTTCTTTGCCTGTTCCGGCGTGTTCGTGATGATGTTCTCCCTGCTCCTTTTGGTGGTGATTGTCTTCTCGGATGAGGAAGACGGAGGAAGCGGCGGAAACCTTATCTATGGGGGCGTGAGCGTATCACAGGAAGTCCTCGCCCATAAGCCTATGCTGGAAAAGTATGCAAGGGAATATGGCATAGAGGAATACTTAAATGTGCTGCTCGCCATCATTCAGGTGGAATCCGGCGGCACGCTGGAAGACGTTATGCAGTCCTCGGAATCTCTGGGGCTTCCCCCGAACTCCCTGAGTACAGAGGAATCCATTAAACAAGGCTGCAAGTATTTCTCGGAACTGCTCGCAGCGGCAGAAACAAAGGGCTGTGACTTAAACAGCGTGATTCAATCCTATAATTACGGCGGCGGTTTCCTAGACTATGTGGCAGGACACGGAAAAAAATACACCTTTGAACTGGCAGAGAGCTTCGCAAGGGACAAATCCGGCGGAAAGAAGTCACCTACACCAACCCTGTTGCGGTAGAGAAAAACGGGGGCTGGCGGTATTCCTATGGAAATATGTTCTATGTCCTCTTGGTATCGCAATACCTGACCGTGGCACAGTTTGATGATGAAACGGTACAGGCTATCATGGAGGAAGCCTTAAAGTATGAGGGCTGGACGTATGTGTACGGGGGCGATTCCCCCTCCACTTCCTTTGACTGTTCGGGACTGGTGCAGTGGTGCTATGGCAAGGCAGGAATCGCCCTGCCACGGACAGCACAGGAACAGTACAATGTGACGCAGCACATCCCCCTGTCCGAAGCAAAAGCAGGGGATTTGGTCTTTTTCCACTCCACCTACAACGCCGGAACCTACATCACCCATGTGGGGCTGTATGTGGGAAATAACCGGATGTACCATGCCGGAAATCCCATTGGCTACGCAGACCTGACAGGCTCCTACTGGCAACAGCACCTTGCCGGAGCCGGACGAATCAAACAATAAGAAAGGATGAACCGATATGATTCAGATTAGAAAAGAGGATAACCAGAAAAAGCAGAAAGAAAAGAAACTGAAAGTTTACAAAGTCAATACCCACAAAAAAACCGTAATTGCCCTGTGGGTGCTGCTGGCAGTGAGCTTCCTGTTTGCCGTCTATAAGAATTTCACGGCGATAGACATTCATACTGTCCATGAAACCAAAGTAATTGAGGAAACCATCCTCGACACCCACAAGATAGAGAATTTTGTGGAGAATTTCGCAGAAGTCTACTATTCATGGGAACAGTCCGCCGCTTCCATTGATAACCGGACAAATGCTTTAAAAGGCTATCTCACCGGAGAACTGCAAGCCCTGAATGTAGATACTGTCCGAAAGGACATCCCCGTATCGTCTGCCCTGACCGATTTTCAGATATGGGAAATCACAGAAGAAAAGGAGCAGCATTATCAAGTGACCTATACGGTGGAACAGCGTATCACAGAGGGAGAATCCAGTAAAACCGTCCGTTTCGCTTATCAGGTGACGGTCTATGTAGACAGCTCTGGAAACCTGACGATTATCCAGAACCCTACCATCACCAGTGTTCCTGTAAGTCCGGCTATACACCAAAAGCGGTACAAAGTGACGGTACGGTGGATTCCATCACCACGGAGGAAATCAACGAATTTCTCACTACCTTTTTCAAGCTGTACCCTACGGCAACCGCAAAGGAGCTGACCTATTATGTGAATGAGGGCGTGCTGAAACCTGTGGGGAAAGAATATATCTTCTCGGAACTGGTGAATCCGGTCTACAACCGAAACGGAAATCAGGTGACGGCTTCCCTTGCGGTGAAATATCTGGATAACCAGACCATGACAACACAGGTATCGCAGTTTGACCTTGTGCTGGAAAAGAACGGGGAAAACTGGAAGATTGTGAAATAGAGCTATATAAATACAGAAGACACATTGTATTTCTTGAAAGATTACAATGTGTCTTCTCATTAAAATTCTGTTCTGGACATTCACCTGTCCTCTGTTTCGACTTTGGCTATCTCTTTTGCTGTGGCGGTGACTACCCGTATTCCTTTCTCGCTCATACTATCAAGCAATGTATCAAGTTGTCTGCGTTGTGTATCTTTTTCCGCTGATTTATCTGGGAAAAAGAATTGGTCTACGGATATATCATAACGTGTTACAAGCTCATAAAAGATTTGCAAACTCGGCTGTTGCCTTTATTTTCAATGTTAGCAAGATAACGTGGTGAGATATACATTTCATCACTTACTTTCTTGCGGCTCTCTTTTCGTTCGGTTCTCGCTGCTTTGATAGCTTGTCCGAAAGCCTTAAAGTCATATTTAGCTGTTGGTCTTTTTGCCATATTTATTCACCCATATACATTCTACTGTTCCTCTTTCATACTGAATACGTCTACACAGTTCCTATTTATAGCCATAATAATTCATAGACTTGCACTTGCTATTATTCGTATGTCCGACTATAATTATACTGATATGATTTGTAGAAAGGACTTGGGTGTTATGGAATATATGTCTTGCCACGAAGCAGCGAAGAAATGGGGGATTTCTGAACGACGTGTACAGATTCTTTGTAAGGAAGATAGAATACCGAGAGTTTCAAAAATCGGTTATATGTGGTTGATACCAAAGGATGCAGAAAAACCTGTTGACGCAAGGAGAAAGGAGTTTAAGCATGAGTAACTTATTACTTTTAGAAGATGATATTAGCTTAATAGACGGGTTGTATTACTCTCTAAAGAAAAATGGTTTCTACGTTGATATTGCCCGTACTGTTGAAGAAGCAGAAAGGCAATTAGCGCAAATCGAAAAATACGATTTGCTTATTCTTGATGTGACACTGCCGGACGGAACAGGCTTTGAGGTTTGCAAAAATGTGCGGAAACATAACAAACAAATACCGATTATCTTTTTGACTGCTTCTGATGAAGAAGTCAATATTATTCGTGGCTTGGATTGTGGCGGGGACGATTATGTTACAAAGCCTTTAAGTTGGGGGAACTATGTTCCCGTATTCGTGCCTTGTTACGACGTGCAGGAGTAACACCTCAGGACAAGGCAAGTGTATTGAAATGTGGGGACATTTCGATTGACTTTTTAAGTTGCCGCGTAATTTTGAACAATAAAATACTAGAACTGACAAACGCAGAATACCGTCTGCTTTGTCTGTTAGTACGAAATGCAAATCGCATTGTTTCTAGAGATTATTATTCTAAATGATTTATGGGACGGTACAGGAAATTTTGTTGACGATAACACCTTATCGGTTTATATCCGGCGGCTTCGCGAAAAAGTGGAAACTGACGCTTCCCACCCGCAGCGCTTAATAACCATTCGCGGCTTTGGTTATCAGTGGAAAGAGGTGTAAGTATGAATATTTTCGTGACAAGCAAATAAAAACACTTTTCTCTTTTTATTGCTATATACAGTATTTTACTTGTGGGAGTTTCTACATGGTTTTCTATAAATCAATTAAATACAGCAAAGTCTATGTATCTGGAACATGATAGAGCTATTGTATCTGCCTTGTTGGAACAGGCGGTTTCAAAAGAAGTAATTGCCAATGCTATTTCTTCCACAGATATAAGTACCGCGGGAATGGAATTTTTAGATAATCTGGGAATTACCACAAATACGTTTGGTAGCTTGTTGCCACATTTTTCCCAGTTTCAATATCACTTTTTGCGTATAGCATTAGGAGGGGGAATTTGTCTAGTGATAATTCTTGTCATTGGGGTTATTTCTTTCCTACAAATTAGAAATAATCTATATCGACAGTCTGGAAAAATTATAGATAACTATATTAACAATGACTATTCTTGTCATTTACCGCAAGACAGTTGAGGGGAACGTTTCGTTTATTTGCTTCTGATTGAACAGCTTGCAACTATGCTTAAAGCCAAAAGTGA
>ENA-OQCP01000950-OQCP01000950.1-human-gut-metagenome-genome-assembly--contig:-NODE-950-length-11931-cov-5.049644_pt1 | contig 11931 bp, 12 predicted proteins | sample MGYA00242760_ERZ504583 | MGnify/ENA primary metagenome ERZ504583 (study PRJEB26092, sample SAMD00036308) | human gut metagenome | host: Homo sapiens | study: EMG produced TPA metagenomics assembly of...
CCAGTTTGATACCGGCAATGTAATAGGTGTAGCCTATCCAGAGCTCAGGACCAGCTATCCAGCCGTCACTTTTGCGGCGAAGCGCCTTTGCTCGCCGCTACTTATTCTATTTCCGTCAAATTCCATATTCTTTATCCATTATATTCTGAAAGAGGTTTATATATGCCGCCCACTTGCTCCAACCGGAAGCTGTCTTGTATGCACTAACTGCTGTGTCCGGTACATAAATGTTGGGAATCCGGGGAGCATTGAGCAGTGTCCAGTAATCGGTGGTTGGCGGTGTTGTCGCTCGTATAATTAGAGTCTCAAGCAACGGACAATTCCCCATACCGGTCACCGACACGGCATTTTCCCCGATTTCCACACGGGTCAGTCGTGGCATATCCCCCAATCCATTAATTGCTGTGACATGGGGCGGATATGCGAATTCCGAAATTCCGGTGCCGCCGAAAGCGCCAGACTCAATAGTTGTCACTGTGTCAGGAATGGAAATTTCTTTCAACGCCCCACAATTGTAGAAAGCCTGCTTTGAAATAGTGTCGCACCCATTGCCTATTATGCATCTTTCCAGAGAGACGCATCCGTAAAAGTATTGGTATCTGATATTCCTGTTTTCCGGCAATTCGATACTTTGCAAAGACGTACATCCGGTAAACAGATTATTGGACGAGGTGGTGAAATTTAGCCACTTGAACTCATTGAACGAGACAATCCGCGTATTGTTTGCAAATGTGCCGGCATTGATTACCTGTTGAACGGCCGCTTCCTCTTCCGTTATATAGCCGTCCTTGTCGGCATCCCATATGCCAAGGCAGATGCGCCGGGCTTCCGCGTCCTTGAAATGAATGGCCGCTTCACCGACAAGTACCAGATTCAGTCTGTTGAATACACTTCTCAGTGCATCTACGTGTCCCGGTAGTACTTGGAATGCACAGTAATCGTGCCTCCAGTACCGGTATCGGGTCTTCGCCGGACAGTCCTTCGGCTGACAAGCCGGAGTAGCTGCCGTCGGAGAGGCGGGCGAGCATGTCGAGTGCGTCGGCCGTGTAATACTCCTCGTTGAAACCTATTGCGCGGATATGTTTCAGCGCGTGGGAATCGCCTTGCGGTTGCTGTGCCTCGATGACGTCGGACAGCAGTTTCATGGGCTGCAGCAAAGGACAGTTCTCCACCCAGAAGTCCGTGATGTTTCCGGCACACTGGCCGATGCGCAATCCGTCGGTGGACAGCAGGGGGAAGTTCCTGAAGCCGATGTACTTGTTGTTTGCCGGGTATTCGATGACTTCGAGACTGCCGCCTTCCGGAACCTTAATCTGGCTGAGCCCCGTGCCGTCGGCATATATCTCACGGATGTTCTGGCAGGCGCTCAGGTCAAGAGTACCCTGCAAGGTGGCAATGTTTGACAACAGGACTTTCTGTAGGCTGCCGCAGTCGGCAAGGGTAAGCCCGGTGATGGTGATGATGACGTTTTCGGTCTTGCTGCCCAGGATGAGCTCCGTCAGCGCCGGCCACGGACCACCATGGTGCCGCTGACGTTCTTCCGGTGCCAGTCGCCGATGGAGAGCAGCCAGCTCGCCGCCTGGATGGCGTTCTGCTGGTCGGCAGAGCCGCCGAGGTCGATGGTCATCCGGCACACTTCACCGGCCTTGGTCCTTGCGCCCTGCACGATGCTGGTACCGTTTGCAATGGCCGGGTACATGTCGAATGCCGGGGTTATCTCGTAATCTATCAGGTCGCCTGCCGCACGCACGATGATGGTGTCCGTTCCGCTGTTTGAAAACAGACCGTAGCTGTATTTCGACATGATGTACATGATGCGCTTCTTCACCCAGGCGGTTTCGGCAGAGCAGAAGTCGCCATGCGATTGGGTGATAGGGTCGGTGTCGTTGGTATAAGAGCCGCTGTTGTAGGCTATCTTGGCTATCTCGTAGCGTTTGGCATCGGCGTTGACCAGCGTGGCCGGGAAATAGTTCTTGATACCGAGATAATACTTCTTGTAGAAGGCATATACCTTGTCATAGGGAGTGCCCGAGGATTGTCCGCACAGGCTTTCCATGGCACTGAGCATCTTCCGCATGCCTGCCGCAATCTCGGCGCTGAATGCCAGTTCGAGCATGTTCCAGAATACGGATGTCTCGCCGTTCCAGATGGGCTGGCCGTTACTGTAAACATCGTGCATCTCGCAGTGGTAGGGCTTGCGGTCCTGACCCTGGTTGTCTATCGGGAAGATGGTGTCGGCATCGTCCAGGCGCCACCGCCACTTGCTGCCGGTAGTGCAGAAGTTATACGGATAGGTGTTCTTCGCCCGCTGGTCGGTTCCGGCCGTAAACTCCACGAAATTATGATGGAATACGGCGTCGCTGATGTCGAAGCAGTCGGGTATGGTAGCCCGGAAAAGCTGCTTCCTCGCATTGACGAACAGTTCATTCAGCTGGTCGGCCGTGAAGGCTGATAAATCACTGCTCAAATACTCTTTGAGCTGTGTCTTAAGGTTAATCTGCCCGGCCCCGATGTCCGAAGGGATGAATTTCCCTTCCGCCGCCTCATAGTAGTACAGATTGTAGAGGTCGGCATCGCCGGTCTTGGCAATCCAGTACTCATACCCCGTGCTCCGATATTCCGCAACAGAAGCATTCAGCTCCGCCAGCGTGCCGCCAAACGGACGGATGCGGTTGTTGCAGACATATACGGCGTTGTAGGAATCTATCCACCTCTGCGCAGAGAGCGGTTCGGTCTCGTCGGCATTCAGCTCTCCGGCGTCGAAGTCCCAGCAATTGGTATCATTGTACTGGAAAGCTTCCTCATCGGCATTGTACGCCCAGTATGACTTGCCGCGGTTCCAGGGCACGCGGAACAGTGCCCCCAGCGGTGCGTTGTCCGAGCCTCTACAGAGAGAAGTTCCGGGAAAGCCTCCGTATCATATCCGAAGCAGAGGTCGTCCCCTTTGTCCGGACCGAAGGTGAACTCACCCATGCAGGTATATACATCCTGCCCTTCCTCGTTGACCGACTTCGAGAAGCCGATGAACGGTTCCTGATAGACGGCCACACGTATCTTCGGTCGGCAGCCATCGCCTCGTTCTTCATGCCCATCTCCTTGAAGAGGGCATCGTAGGCATCCACGCTGCCTGCCTTGTGGTCCTGCATGGAGCTCGCCCAGTTCTTCTTGGCGGTCAGGCGCCCGGACTTCGGGACGTTGTCGTACATCAGCACACAGTTCTTGTCCGTAGTACCGTCGGCATAGGTCGCAATGGAGGCTATCTTGTTTCCATCAGCGTCCTTCAGCCTTTCATCTTAAATCTAACATTCCACTCCAGGTATTTTTTGGAAGATGTACTGGCCTTCCACCAGCAGATTGGTAAGCGTGAAGTTCCTCTCCGGCTTGTCCTTGAAGAAGACTTCCAGATTACCCGCCACGCCCGAAGGGTTCATCAGGTTCGGGAAAGGCTTGTCTACCACAAACACGTTGTACAGCAGCTTCGTGGCATTGAAGTCGATATTCACACCCTCACCGTCCAGCACGAGGTTGACGTTTTTCTCCGCAAGCTTCTCGTCGGTGGTCACCAGCTGGTTGATATAGTTCTTCTGTACGGCTTCCGAAGGCAATGCACTGTCGTAGACACGCAGCCCGTACAGGTAGAGGTTGGCATAATCGCTACCCAGCACAATCTTGCCGTCATTGCGGAAGTAGTCGTTGTTCTCGTAGCATACTGCCGGTTCTTCTTGCCGTTGATGTAGATGGCCACAATGTTGAACCTGCATTCCCGTAGGCATCGGGCATCACGACTACTGTCAGGCGGATACGCACACCGTTGTCTATAGGTACGTCCTGCGTCGAGCTCTCCTGCATGGACTGGGAGAAGAAGGATACGTTCTCGCCCGACACGCGCAGGCCTACGTTGTTCTCCGCAATGGTGATGATGTCCTTGCTGGCATCCGAGGGATTCTCCACCTTGAAGTCGATTTCGATGGTCTTGCCCCGCGGCGGCTTCCGTGGCGAAGGGGCGGTAGTCTATCACGGCCCTGCTGCGGGCGAATATCTTCAGCGCCTTCACTCCGTCGGCGTCAGCCGCCCATCCGTCGTTGCTCCAGTTCAGGTTGCTCCACTCTACCGGTACGGCCGTCTTGTCCGCCTCGTTGATGACGCTCCTGTAATTCGTCTGCGAGTTGGCACGGGTCCGAGGATTGATATAGAGTGCGGCGCCTGCCGTAGCCGAATAGCCCAGCGAGTTGTTCACCGGCAGGGCAATGGGTTCCGTCAGGGCATCCGCACCGTCCGTCACGCCGACTGTGACGCCGAAGTCGGCATCGTCATCCGTCTCCACCTCCATCGGGTAGGTGAAGGTGTTCCTTGCGTTCGCCACGATGGCGTCATTCTCGGAACTGTACACCTCCATGCCGCCTCTGGTGATGGAGAACCTTGCCTCGGTCAGTGCGGACGGACCGTCGTAGATGGCGTAGTCGAACACCGTGTTGTCCTGCCAGTTGGTGAGCTGTTCCGCCACGTTGTTCACGCACATAGCTTCACGGCTTCGCTGGCCGTACGGATGCACATGATGTTGACCGATACGGATTTTGTCTGGATGGTATTGTCGGAGTTGGAAAGATAGAACTCACGTTGTATACGCCCGTCGCTCCCGGATGCTCCAGCAAGTAGATATACGGAGTATCCAGATACACGGCTGTGCCTATCGCCTTGTCGTAGCTCTGGCTGTAGCCGTCGCCGGTGACGGTCAAGTGCAGCGTCTTGTTGATGTTGCCGTTGATTATCATCGGGATGTTGATGTCTCCGGAGAACGCCGTCCACCAGGCGAAGTTCGGGGCGCTGATGCCCAATGACGTGAGTTGCACGTTGTACGTCACCGGTGCGGTGGTCTTGTCGGTATTCTCCCCCTTGATGGAAATCTTCACGCTGTTGCTTCCTGATGACAGCCATTCGGCTATGTCCTGCCTGATGGATACGCCAGAAGAGACTTCCATCTGCTTCACCACGGTGAAGTCGGCATACTTGGCGTTCTTCATCATGATGGTGCACAGGCCGAGTTCTCCGGTAGACTTGTAGGGTTCGTCCAGGCTGTCGCGATACTGCGAGATGAAGGAGAAGTCAAGCACGCACTCCTCGCCGTACTGCGTGGCGAAGCCGAGCGAGGCCATGTTGTTCCGGACATATACGCTGTACATGGTTCCGGCGCCTCCGGCCAGTTCGCGCACAATCTGTTCAAGCGTCGCACCGGAAGCGCCGTCGAAGGCTGTGCCTGGGTCGGTACCGATGACAAGCTGCGCATTCCTCACTTCCTGCAGGGCGTTTTTCAAGTTCTGCATCGCCGCCTTGTTCGTCTCGAGGCTGTTGTCATTAACGCACTTGGCGAACTCGTTGATCTTTCCGACAAGTTCGTTCAGCTCCTCGGCCCTGAGGATGTTGCCACGAACGAAGTTTCTGTTTAATTTATCCATAACCTATCCTAATATATCGTTGTCATCAAGCCTGCTTGAGTCCAGTATGAAGTCTACAATCTCAATAACCTTGCCGCCACGCGCGGCAAGGGCGTGCATTATCAGGTTCGTCTCGAGCATGCCCGTGTCGGCCATGTCACTCTCGATACGGCTGATGACCGCATTCGTGGCACCTCCATCGTCACCGGTCACGCGCTTGCTCAAAACGAACCTGATGTAGCCCATGTCACTTGACGTTCAGTTGGTTGATAATTTCACGCTTCACTGCGGCTATGAGCCGGGAGTTCTTGACTACAAGCTCAAGGGCCTTGCTGTATCGTTCAGGAATCTCCACTGCATCCTTTGAATAGTAGATGCTTTTAGCTAAGTCCTCAAAGCCTATGTCCAGCAGGATACTGCCGTTGTACATCATTTCATTGCCGACGGTTTCCGCGCGTCGAAGGTCTGTCTGCCGCCCTCGAATGAGGTCTGGGCCTCGATTTTTCTAAAATTAATTTTCATCTGATTCTTGCTATATTACTTGTTTTTCATATTTCTACCCAAGTATTTCCACCATCAGAAGTTTTGAATACGCCTGAGTTGGATATCTTAAGGCCATGTCTTCCGGCTACGACATTCATTACATCATAAAAACGTCCGCCGGAGGAATCCTCCACGATGACAGAAATCCCGTCTGCACCGATATCCACATCGTAAGATGCGAATTGTGGTCCTCCTGCATGATTATACTGAATACCCTTAGAAAAATGCAAGCCGGAATTTGAAAGCTTCATTGCCGGAATATCAATCGGATGCCAACCGGAAATATAGGAACCAAGACCTTCGTTAGTTATTTTGATACCCCCGATTGTACCGCTTATGGCTTCAATAGCCCCATTCTCTAATATCTTGAAAAAACTGTTTGCCGTAACAATTCCTTCAAGACGTATCTGGTCGGCGCTCACCAGCGCATTGCTCTGGAACCTCCCGTCGGCAGCTCGGTAACGAAAGCGGCTATATACGATTTCTTTACATAACCATCCGAAGCGGTTTTCTCTGCAAACATCTGCACAAGGTTTGATTCGGTGATGAGCCCGACTTGTCGATGTTCGTGATATGCCCCGCCGCATCAAACTCACCTTCTTCGACAGCAGCGAGTTGAAGTCCCCGGTCGTCACAAGTCCGGAGGTACTGATATTCGTAATGTTTCCGGAGCCGTCGAAGTGGATGCCCTCCACCAGTGAGGCAATGGCATCCTTTGTCACCTGGATGGCCGCTGTATTCTCATCCGCCGTACTCTGCGCTCCCCGTGCGGCATAATAGGCATCGTAGGCATCGCTTATCCCTTGATTCGCGAGCCTCGTACCTCGGCAATGCCATTTTCCGAATCCGTCACCGCAACCGTGATACGGTCCCCCAGGTTCTCGATATAGCTGTCGTGGCGGTGGAGGAAGGCCGCCAGTGGGATATACTGAAGTTTTCCCCGGCTTTCTTTGCTGTGATAGCTACAAGCGAATCATTCTTATATGACACGCCTCCCGAAGAGAACGTCGCGTTCACCCACATGTCCCCCATGTCGTAGTCATCGGCCGCGGTGGGCTGCGACACGAATACACGCCGCTTGCCGTCGGCCGTATCCTGCGCTTTTTTAGCATCTTCCAGCGCCTTCAGCTCAGGTGGTCGGTGATTTCTTCCCAGGCACCCGACTCGAACCGGTAGCCCTGCCCGGTAGCGGTGTTGTAGAACAGGTCCTGGTCGTGCATAGCCTTCAGCTCCGCAGTCGTCCATTCCGAAGCGGGAATGTTACTCAATGTAGGCTCATAGTCATAGAACCACATCGTGTACTCCTTGTCCGTCTGCTGCTTGATAATGTCGAGATTCACCTGCATGTCGTCAAGTGTCTTGTCCATATCCTTACCGGTGGCCTGGTTGATGAACTTGGCGGTAATCTCGCTGAGCACCGTATTGAAGTCAATCAACGGTTCGGGCATCGTGTACGAGTTTATCCCATTATATATGCGCACGTAAGGCCCTCCGGCGGTAACGCTGTCCCATACAATGGCACCTTGTCGGCCCGTGTCCGTCCGGTTGCCGAGCTGCACGATGCTGTCTCCGGCAAGCGGGATGTCGCTGCCCGATGCACAGTCGTCCTTGGAGAGGTCTATGTAGTCGTCTCCCGTACCCGTCACGAGCCGCCAGTAGTAGTGGTTGCCCGATTTCAGGTTGAACGTCTCGCAGATGGCCTGGTCATCCTCCTGGAAGGTGTTGTACACGGTACGCCCCTCCGAATCAGTGGTCTTGAAATAGCAGCGCCAGTATGTGCCCTTGTCCTCCACGCGGTTGCAGATGATGCCGCCGCCGGTATTGTACTGCCTGCCCCCGACATAGGTGGACTGCTGCACCTGGATGTCCTCCACGCTCAGCTTCTTCCGGATGTCCACAAAGTCGATGTCGAGATGGTAGTTGCCGTCCGCGTCCCGGTAGATGCCGAAACCGCTGCCACCGGCGGCAAAGTTTTTTGATACAATATCTTTCAGCAGTATAATCTCGTTCAGCGTTGCCGTACCCTTCACGTTGATGCCCTCGATGAAGGTCATCAGCTTCTCGATGGTCTCGGCGATATCCTTGCGCACGTAGCGGTCGTCGTTGTCGTTCTTGCTGCCTATGGGGTCAAGCTTGAAGTGCCTCTTCCCGTCGGTCTCCGGTATGCTGTCGTCCTTCGACAGCTTGTAGACGGCACCCCCGTTCTCAAGGGTCGACACGAGCTGTCCCGCATAGGGGAAATAGGCTTCGGCGTCAGTGTTCCTCGCGTATACGCGTGCGTCCTCTATGGTATCGAATACAGACGAGCTGTCGATAGGCCGGTACGTTGTCCTCTTGTATTGCAGCGCGAAGCTGCTTCCGTTTATCTTTACCATGTCAACTCGTTTTGAATGTGAATGTATCGGCATCGTTCGTGCCGTCGGTCCGTATCACCCACATGCGATAGCCCTTGGCCGTGCTGCCGTTGGCGCCCTCCACGGAGATGGGGGTGGGGCCGCTGCACACTCCGGCGTCTTCGATGAAGTTGCGGGATATGCGGTCAGGGTGAGCTCGCTTACGGTTCCCTCAGGTATGCAGATTACGATTGTCTTCCACCGGCCGACACTGAACTTGTAGCTGCCGGCCCCGGTGTACATCCCGCTGCTGCCGAGCGACCGTACCTGGCCGATGTGGCAGGCACAGAGTCCACAACCCCGGCAAACCACTTGCGTCGCACGTTCACGCTGATCGTATTGTTCAGTGTTGTTTCCGGTATTGACTTGTCCTCACTTTCCGCATACACAACAGTGGCCTTGTAGGTTTCATTCTGCGTATAGTTACCAGTCAGATTGCGTACAGCTGTCTGCACGCCGTTATTTTCAGCGGAAAATTCAAGTTTGTTCTTCTCGTCGTTATCATAGTACGCCTTTGTCATTGCGCCGTTGCCGTTGCGGGTAGCCGTGTAGGTAATACTCCCTTTTGTCGAGCCATACTCCACATCGTTAGCCGTAGATAAACGGCCGTCAAGCGTGGCGGGTACGGGCTTAAACAGCAATGCCTTGACAAACTGCGTAAAGGTCATGCCTTTAGGTAATTTCTGCCCTTTATCTATGTGCCCGGTCTTGTCTGCATTCGATGTTACATCCGTTTCCAGTGCGGCACTGCCGGATGCCACAATAGTGTCTCCACCCGATATCACCGAACCCGATGAACCGGAAGAACCGGATGCACCCAGTTCGCGAAGCCGCTTGCTGCGCGGGCGGGCTTCCCGCCTGACTACCGACGATATATATTTCTTATCCATATTCAATGCCCCTCCTTTATTCTTTATCCGATTTATATTCGTCCGGACGAAGCTCCACTATTTCGAGCTCGCTTTCGTCCGATATTGTATCCTGCACGTCGGTCAGGCAGATGAACGCTTGCTTTCCTGGCAGGCCTCCGTATAGGCTGTCAGGTCTGTATCCAAGATGTGAGCTGTACCGGCCAGCAGGGTTCTGCGATCTGCGTATTGGCTGTAGAGTGTACCGATGAGCAACTGTTCCGCCTGCGTTGTCCGTCCGGCACGGGTCAGTTCTTTCAGCTGGCAGCTGTCGCTGGTGCGGAAGTATACGCCTTTGGCTGTAGGATTTATCTCAGTCATCGTGCCGCATATCGTATCCAGTTTGATGTCCTCTTTGGCTGCCTCATTGATGATGCCGGTATATTCGATATCTTCACTTTTCGCATCACTATAGACAACATTCTTACGTACAATTTCAATTTGAGGAGCTTTATATAACATCCATCGTATTTTATCATACCAATCACTGCTGACATCGGTATTTGTACTTTTAGTCCATTCGACAATTTTGATTCCGACATAAATGCAAACCTCTATATAACCTCCATTTGCAGGATAAGGTATATATTGCCCATCTTCCATTTTTTTGAAGGAATCGAACATTTCATTATGAGTATATCCTACACAGTGACGATTCTTTTTCCAGCCAAGAACTCCCGACGAAAAATGTCGATCCTCAGGGTCGTACCACTCCAGTAAACAGCTTTTATAGGTGGCAGCGCCATTTTTCCATTCTCCAGCAGTCCAATACAAGGTGGGCTTGATATCTGTATGACCCATCACGGCTGCATTGGAGTAATGCATCAGCGCATTTCCATCCTCATTGTACAAGGTGACGGTAGCAGGTACTGTAACGAAGTTAAACTTGTCTTTCATATCGTTATAGTTCCCTTTCTCATTTCCATCATTGGCATCTGTAAAAGGATTGTAACGGGCATCTATCAACATCTCCATACTTAGGCGAAGATAATATCTGCTTCTTTCCGCTTCTTCCAGTTTCGGGATGAATACCCGGTGAGTTTTCATCAGTACGGTTTCCTGGTTGGATGTTTGCGGAAGTAGTTTCCGCTTCGGAAATCCGCTTGTCAAAGCGCCATGCCCGCCGGTATAGAAACTGAAAGCGACACCGGATGATTCCTGTCCTCCCATCAAAGGCTGGATATGAAAATACTTTGCCGGCCCATATTTTTCGGCAAGTCCGCTACCCTTATCGCTAAGGAAGATGGTGAACGAAAGCAGAGAGTAATCCCATTCGTATCCTATCTTGTGATCATCCAAATAGTCAGGGTAATAGGAATAGTACTCACCCCCCGATGGCTTATCACTTGTCAGGTTCGTCATGCTTTCCGAATATACATCCTCATATACCACCTCTTTATCCAGCAATTTCGCATCCGAATAAGGAGAGAAAGTGACCTGAGCATTATTCGTCACTTTATCCACCCCCATCGTCTGATTGTCCCTGCTCCAAACAGCTTCCTGAACCGGAGCATTCAGATAAAGTCCGTTCAAGTCGTATATCCAGATTTTCCCGTTCCGTTGCACCATGCGGAGCGACAGCGGTTGCAGCATTCCTTCCACTACATCTTTCAACGTTGAAGCTTCACCGTCTTCATCGTAGAAGTTATCACTGCGGACACTGATTTTATCCAGTGTGGCCCGGACGTTCCTGCCAGGAAGGTAGTCAGATAATCCTGGTTCAGACCTCCATAATTGATTCGGCTGCGTTGGAGGCATGCAGCAAAATACCTTCCAAGGTCTGCATCCCGGACAGATTATACTTCAGCCTGTCCAGTATACCGAAGTCGCTGAAGGTCAGTGCCACCTCATATTCTTTTCCGTAAGCGTATGGTTCCTCGTAGAATTCCGGGTCCAGCGTACCGCTCCAATAGAGCAGCCCGTTTCGCAGCACATCCAGGCGGATGCTGCCGGGGGCGATGGTATATAAATCCTCGTAGGTGCGGTCGCCGGGACTGGTTACGGTCAGTGTGGCGGTACTGCCGCATATCACTTCGTGCTTGTCCGTATGCTTCCACTCTATCAACAACGGTTCGTCGGCCGGGAAGTTGAGGACGCCGACGGCAGGATATGCCCCGTCTGCTTCCTGACTGATGCCCACCTCCCACACCACATTTTTGCGGCTGAGGTATTTGCCTGAATATCGTAGGTATTGTGCCATTTTAATCGCTGTTTAAATATCGTTTGAATAAGGTTTGAATCAGCTTCTCCTGCTCAGGTTTGTTTCCCGTTCCAGTATTCCCGTCAGTGCACGCCCGTCTATGCGGAACCTTACGTCGCCGGACATGCCTCCCGGTCCTGCCGGTTGTATCAGTTGCCTGAGCCGGTTGAGCGGAGCCACTACTTCCGGGTTGTTGCTTGCTCCGGCATACTCACCGAAGAGTCCCAAGGTAGGGCCGTAGCGATGCCTCCGTTGGCAAACTTGGGCAGACTGGTCAATGCAGCCAGCACACTTGCCACGCTGCAACAGCCATTATCGGGCCTACAAACGGAATACTTGCCACGGACGATGCCGCACCGGTAGCAGCTGCGGCTGTGTTGGCCGTAGACAGTGCCGCCAGTTGTGGCAATGCCTGCGCGATGCGTTCAGCAGGTTGCCGGTCCAGTCCAGCCAGG
>ENA-OQCP01000951-OQCP01000951.1-human-gut-metagenome-genome-assembly--contig:-NODE-951-length-11929-cov-2.032537_pt1 | contig 11929 bp, 18 predicted proteins | sample MGYA00242760_ERZ504583 | MGnify/ENA primary metagenome ERZ504583 (study PRJEB26092, sample SAMD00036308) | human gut metagenome | host: Homo sapiens | study: EMG produced TPA metagenomics assembly of...
ATTTTTCAAATATATCTTCAAGTGGTATAGTAGGAAGTGCGTGAAAACGATTTCAGAATGTTGCCGGTCACGGAGTGAACAGTAATTTCAGAATCACAATCACAGGATACATGGCATAGGTACCGGGGGAAGAGTAACGAAATGCCAGCAGGATCAGGAGGAGGAAATATGTCAGCATTAACGGTAAGCAAAGACGAAGAAAAAAGACTGAAAGGTCAGGGATTTTTAAATAACAGGGGGACGGATGAATTTTCCGCACGGGTGATCACCGTAAACGGAAAGGTGACAGCAGCACAGCACAGATGCATGGCGGAAGCGGCAGAGAAATTCGGTAACGGAAATCTTACCTACACAACAAGACTTTCCGTGGAGATCCAGGGAATCCCTTACGAAAAGATCGAAAAGTTTCAGGAATTTATCGCAAAAGAAGGTCTGGAGACAGGAGGAACCGGAGCGAAGGTACGTCCGGTAGTATCCTGCAAGGGAACCACCTGCCAGTACGGACTTCTGGATTCCTATGGGATCTCCGAGAAGATTTTTGAGAGATTCTATAAGGGTTATCGCCAGGTTGCACTGCCTCATAAATTTAAGATCGCAGTAGGCGGCTGCCCAAACAACTGTGTGAAGCCAAATCTGAACGATGTGGGAATCATGGACAGAGAATTCCACACTTTGACAGCGAGGCCTGCAAGGGCTGTAAAAAATGTGCCATCGAAGCTGCATGTCCGAATAAAGTTGCGAAGGTCGTTGACGGGAAGCTGCACATCGATGAGGAGCTTTGCAGACACTGCGGAAGATGTGTGGGAAAATGCCCGTTCCACTCCATCCCGGACGGTACCTACGGATTCAAGATCTATATCGGTGGACGCTGGGGAAAGAAAATTTCTCATGGAAAGGCCCTGAACCGGATCTTTACGTCAGAGGAAGAGGCACTTGATGTTATTGAGAAGGCAATCCTGCTTTTTAAGGACCGGGGATTAAAGGGAGAACGTTTTGCCGAGACTATAGAACGAATTGGATTCGAAAATGCAGAAAAACAATTATTGGAAAAAAATCTTCTGGAAAGAAAAATGGAAATTTTGTCCAAATAGAGATATAAAAAACTTCCTATTATATAAGCTGTCTGAAACTGAAAAAATGCGAGCAATAATATAAAAAATTTTTATTTCATTTATATAAATTTTTATTATATCACAATATTAACAAAAAACTAAGTGAAAATTCTATTTGAAATATGCAAAATAATGTGATAAAGTATTAACAATACATGAACGGAGGTAAAAAGAGTGGAAAACTACATGTATTTGGTGCCGGTGGCAGCAGTACTGGCACTTCTGTTCGCAGCATACCTTGCAGCGAAGGTCAGCAAGCAGGATGCAGGAACAGACAGAATGAAGGAGATCGCAGGTGCGATCGCAGAAGGTGCCCGCGCCTTCTTAACAGCAGAGTACAAGATCCTGGTTATTTTTGTAGCCGTACTTTTTGTACTGATCGGAATCGGAGTTGGAAGCTGGGTAACAGCAATCTGCTTCGTAGTAGGTGCTCTGTTTTCAACAATCGCAGGATACTGCGGTATGACCGTTGCAACAAAGGCTAATGTAAGAACAGCAAATGCAGCAAAAGAGGGAGGAATGAACAAGGCTCTTTCCATTGCATTCTCCGGCGGTGCTGTTATGGGTATGTGTGTTGCAGGTCTTGGTGCATTGGGTGTCAGCGTTGTGTATATCATCACAAAGAACGTTGACGTACTTCTGGATTCAGCCTTGGTGCTTCTTCCATCGCATTGTTTGCACGTGTTGGTGGTGGTATCTATACAAAGGCAGCAGACGTTGGAGCTGACCTTGTAGGTAAGGTTGAGGCTGGAATCCCGGAGGATGACCCTCGTAACCCGGCTGTTATCGCGGATAACGTAGGTGATAACGTAGGTGATGTTGCCGGTATGGGTGCAGACCTTTTTGAGTCCTATGTAGGATCTCTGGTATCTGCTTACACTTGGTGCGGTAGCCGGAGCAGTTTCCGGTGTTCTCTATCCGCTGGCTATTGCAGGCTGTGGACTGATCGCATCCATCATTGCAACATTCTTTGTAAAAGGTGATGATAATTCCAATCCGCAGAAAGCCCTCACAAGAGGAAGCTATGTATCTGCAGCACTTGTTATCATCGTGTCCTTGATCCTCAGCAAGATTCTCTTCGGAGACATGAAGGCAGCCATTGCTGTGATCGCAGGTCTTGTTGTCGGTGTCATCATCGGAAACATTACAGAGTATTACACATCTGCAGATTATAAACCGGTTCAGGGAATCGGCGAGCAGTCTGAGACAGGTGCAGCTACAACTATCATCAGTGGTATCGCAGTAGGTATGAAATCTACAGCATTCCCGATCCTGCTGATCTGTGTTGGTATTTTTGTAGCATACGGTGTGGATGGATTATACGGAATCGCTCTTGCAGCAGTTGGTATGCTTTCCACAACAGGAATCACAGTTGCCGTTGACGCATATGGACCTATCGCTGACAATGCCGGTGGTATTGCAGAGATGTCAGGTCTGGATGAGTCTGTTCGTGAGATCACAGATAAGCTTGACTCTGTAGGTAACACAACAGCAGCTATGGGTAAAGGCTTCGCGATCGGTTCTGCAGCTCTTACAGCACTTGCATTGTTTGTATCTTATGCGAATGCGGTAAATCTGGATGCGATCAATATCCTTGCTCCTCGTGTTACGATCGGTATCTTTATCGGTGGTATGCTTACATTCCTCTTCTCAGCATTCACAATGGAATCCGTTTCCAAGGCTGCTTACAAGATGATCGAGGAAGTAAGACGTCAGTTCCGTGAGAAACCAGGTATCATGAAAGGTACCGAGAAACCGGATTACAAATCATGCGTTGCAATCTCCACAACAGCAGCTCTTCACGAGATGATGCTTCCTGGAATCATGCAGTCGTTGTTCCGGTTATCGTAGGTGTTGTTCTTGGTGTTGAGGCTCTTGGTGGACTTCTTTCCGGTGCTCTTGTAACAGGTGTACTGATGGCAATCTTCATGTCCAACGCAGGTGGTGCATGGGATAATGCTAAGAAATACATCGAGACAGGACATCATGGCGGAAAAGGCAGCGAGGCGCACAAAGCAGCCGTTGTCGGCGATACAGTCGGCGACCCGTTCAAAGATACATCAGGTCCTTCCATTAACATCCTGATCAAGCTTATGACTATTGTATCACTGGTATTTGCTCCTCTGTTCTTATCCATCGGAGGACTTCTGTAAATATCATTTCAGAAAAAAAGTAAACCCATATTATATAAAAAGCTCTTTGCAGAGAAATCTGCAGGGAGCTTTTTTTGTGCGACAGGCGGCGGAATTGTACGGATATGAGAGTGGGCTCTGGTTATGAGTCAGTTTCTGGATTTTCTGTTCGTGCAGCCTGTTCGATCAGTGTCCGGTTTACATCATCCTCATAGGTCCGCATCTGCACCTGCATAGGTGTGGGATCATCGCTTAGCTTCAGATGCCCGAAATGATTAAAGAAGATCAGTACGCCGAGGCCGATCCCGATGGAGTAGGAAATCTCCAGGATGGTAAAGCCGGAGGAACTTTTTCCCGTAACAAGAGTGTAAAACTGGCTAAAAAGGCTGCCCATATCTACGTCATTATTAAAGGTCATAATGGAAAAAGCGGCGCCGAAAAAGGAAACCAGGCATACAAAAAGGATTTTCACACTACCGGAAATTTCCCTGTGGCAGAGCTGATGCGGTAGGTGATGATAAAATCCGTTTCCCCGATGGGAGAAATATCAATGGAGGTTCCAGCTTCTGGATCTTTTTCAGAAGATCCGAGACAGACATCACATAGCGTCCGGGCTTTTTCACATCCAGAACGATCACAGGCATGACCCGCAGACGATTGAGGATTTTGGGGTCACTCATGGAAAGTGCAGCGATATCCTGAAGATATACATGTGGGTTGGTGACTTCAATGTTCTGATCCAGCTGCAGATAAAGAGTATCACTCATGAGAAAAAACTCCTTTCCCGGAATATTATTTTTTCATTTTTGGACGGAAGAAGAGACTGGCCAGATAAGAGAAGATCAGGGCGGAGGAAACTCCGGCAGCACAGGCAGTGAAGCCTCCTGTAAAAAGCCCAAGGATGCCGTCTTCTTCAATGGCTTTTTTCATACCCTCCCATAATACATGTCCGAAACCGATCAGCGGGACGGAGGCCCCGGCACCTGCAAAATCCACCAGCGGCCGGTAGACGCCAACGGCACTTAACAGGGCGCCGCTGCATACCAGAAGTACCATCACACGGCCAGGCATCAGCTTTGTCTTGTCCAGAAGGATCTGGATCAGGCACAGACAAGGCCACCGAACCAGAATGCGTTAAAGTAATCCATGCTCATACCTCCATATGCTCGATGACAACTCCGTGGGCAATACCCGGAATACTGTCACCTTCATTAAAGCTTACTTTGGAAAGAAGCGCTCCTGTTGGTACAAAAAGGATCCGCTTCCATTCTCCGGATACAATCTTCGGAAGGATATAGGAGGCAAGGACTACAGCAGAACAGCCGCAGCCGCTTCCTCCTGCGTGGGTGTCCTGAGAAGGATTGTCATAGATCAGGATACCGCAGTCTTTATGAATGGGAGAAAGCCGGATATTTTGTTCCTCCAGAAGATCCAGGAGAATTTTCTGCCCGATGATCCCCAGATCCCCGGTAAAGACGGCATCATAATCCGAAGGCGTCCGCCCGAAATCCGAAAAGCTTCGTGCAATGGTATCGCAGGCTGCAGGAGCCATACAGCCTCCCATGTTCATGGAATCCCTGAGACCGTAATCCATCACACGGCCGGCAGTAAGGCCAGTGATAGCAGCACAGCCTTTGCCGGAGCGCAGAGGAGCTTTTTCTCCGGGAGGAGATGTACTTAGGATACAGGCACCGCTTCCGGTTACTGTCCAGGTGGCAGAAAACGGCCGCTGGTTTCCGTATCCCAGAGGAAAACGAAATTCTTTTTCTGCACTTGCGAAATGGCTGGAGGTGGCACATAAGACCCGTGTGCCGAATCCGGCGGTCAGAGCAAGGGAACCGAGAGAAAGTGCTTCCCCTATGGTGGAGCAGGCGCCGTAAAGACCGTAAAAGGGAATTCCAAGTCCAGCGGAGCCGAAACAGGTGGCTGATGTCTGAGCGAGAAGATCTCCGGCGAACATCAGATGGATATCTTCGGAGCTCAGTCCGGCTTTGCTTATGGCCTGAGTGGCAGTTTCTTTCTGCAGTGTGCTTTCCGCAGATTCCCAGGTGTCACAGCCAAACATGGGATCTTCACAGATCAGGTCAAAAAGATCTCCAAGAGGACCGTCCGCCTCTTTCTGACTGACGATGGATGCGGCGCTTTCGATATACAAAGGCTGTGAAAATGCAATGCTGCTGCGCCAAGTCTGAGATTTTTGCTCATGATATCACCTCCAGGATCTTTAGGATATAATAGATCACACCCAGTCCCCAGGCGCTTAAGATGCCGTAGAGGATCACAGGACCTGCAATAGTAAAGATCTTGCACCCTATGCCGAAAACCTGTCCTTCTGCCCGGAACTCAATGGCGGATGCAGCCACTGAGTTGGCGAATCCGGTAATGGGAACAAGACTTCCTGCACCGCCGAATTTGCCGATTTTGGGATAAATACCAAAGCCCGTGAGAAGGACGCTTAAGAGAATGAGAAGGACAGAACACCAGGTTCTGGAATCGGAAGCATCTGCACCGAGAGCCTGTGCTGCGTTTAAGATAACCTGTCCAAGAAGACAGATCAGTCCGCCTGTGAGAAAAGCTTTTGCCATATTCAGCGGCAGACTGTGGGTGGGAGTAAGCTGCTTGACATATTGTTCATACTTTTTTTTGTTGATATTTTGCATATGGAAAATCCTTTCGTGAGATGGTAGAGTGACAGTAAGAATTACATCCAGCTCATGGCATAATAAAACAGGGAGCCCAGGGCTTTTCCGGCAGCAATGGAAATTATTACCGGAGAAAGCCCCTGAGAGAGCTTCAGCCGTCTGGCAAAGACGGGAAAGACTTTTGCGATCTCTGCCAGTGCAAGGATCCAGCCGCCCAGGAAAATTCCGAAAAATACTCCGCAGACAGCCAGGAAAAAAGGTCCCAGCGGAATTCTGATCGGAAACAGGGTGACGACGGTTCCGGCAACTGTTCCCAGAAGTGTCAGATCTTCATAAAGAAAAATCTGGTCAGCTGTATGCGTGATACCTGCATAGCGGGGAACAATGGAAAGGCCGATCAGCAGTCCGGAGACACCTCCTGCAACGATGATCCCGGCACAGAAACCGATAAAGCACAGAATCAGTTGTTGAAGCATGGACAGAACCTCCTTGTGGGATTGTATGGGAATAGTATGAGAAAATATAAATTTTTTATGCGAAAATCTTAAAAAACAAGAATATCTGTACATTTACGGACAGAGATAGTATAATAAAAAGGAATATGGACAGCGGCGGACAGGCGCTGTCTTTCTCAATCAAAAGAAAAAACAGTGTCAGGAGGACGGATATGCAGGATGCTTTTTCACGTATGGAATTGCTCGTTGGAAATACAGGTGTAAAAAAACTCAGCAGGGCGAAAATTGCAGTATTCGGTCTTGGCGGAGCCGGATCACAGGTGGCAGAGTCACTTGCGCGCTGCGGTGTGGGGAGTCTGACACTGATCGATCATGAAAAGATCACATTGACGAATATCGGAAGCCAGGTGCTGGCACTTCATTCTACTCTGGGAATGAGCAAGGTAGAGGCGGCCAAGAAGAGAATCCGGGATATTGATGAGAATATTTTGGTGCATACCTACGAAACCTTTTATAATGAGGAGACTGCGGGAATGTTTGAATTGCGTTCCTTTGATTATATTGTGGATACAATGGGAACACTGTCGTCAAAACTGCTTCTGATCAGCAGAGCAAGGGAGGAACGTGTGCCTGTGATCTCCTGCCTGGACATCGGGGACAAGATAGACCCGTCTAGACTTGAGGTTGCGGATATCAGCAGGACCACAGTATGCCCGGCGGCCAGGATCATAAAAAAAGAACTGCGTAAACAGGGAATACGTAAACTCAAAGTACTGTATTCCAGAGAACAACCGGCAAAAGAAAAGCTTTTCAGACGGAGAAGAACTATGGTGAAGAAGCCTGCCGAAGGAAATATTTCCTTTGTGACAGGGACTGCGGGATATCTGCTGGCGGGAGAAGTTGTGCGGGATATACTGTCAGCCGGAAACGTTTCACACAGCTGACAGCAAATGAGAAATGGAGCGCAGATCACGGACAGATCCAGTTCATGAGCATGAGTCAAGGCGGAACAGTAATGTCTGCTTTACAGAAATAAAACAGAAAGACTGAGGAAATAAAAAGTGAATTCAGAAATCATAAAAAAGTTCTGCGATCTTCTTGGAGAAGAACGTGTTTTTACAGGCGAAGCAATGAGCCGTCATACAACTTTTAAGATCGGAGGTCCGGCGGATTATTTTCTGATGCCGGATAAAGACACAGATGTGGGGCGTATCGTAAAAATCTGTAAAGAAAGTGCGATCCCTTATTTTATCCTCGGAAATGGAAGTAATCTTCTGGTAGGAGACGGCGGTTACCGTGGCGCGGTTATCCAGATCTACAAAAATATGTCTGCCGTTACCGTAGAAGGAACAGAGATCACCGTACAGGCAGGTGCGTTGCTTTCATCGGTGGCAGCAGCAGCAAAAAATGCAGCTCTTACAGGCTTTGAGTTTGCAGGTGGAATCCCGGGAACTATGGGCGGTGCGGTTGTGATGAATGCAGGTGCCTATGGCGGCGAGATGAAGGATGTTCTCACAGAGGTAACTGTGATGGATGATGAGGGAGAGATCGTTACCCTTCCGGCAGATAAACTGGAACTGGGATATCGTACCAGCATCATCAAACCGCAGGTTATATCGTGCTGGAAGCAAAGCTGCAGCTGAAGGAGGGAAATCCGGAAGTGATCCGTGAGACCATGAAAGATCTGACGATCCGTCGTACCACCAAACAGCCGTTGGAGTATCCCAGTGCTGGAAGTACCTTTAAGAGACCGGAGGGATATTTTGCAGGTAAGCTGATCATGGACAGCGGTCTTGCTGGATATCAGGTAGGTGGTGCACAGGTTTCTGAGAAACACTGTGGCTTTGTGATCAATGCAGGTGGTGCAACTGCCAGGGATGTCCGCACGCTGATGGATAATGTCAGGGATATCGTTTATAAGAAATATGGAGTTACGCTGGAACCGGAGGTGAAGTTCCTGGGTGATTTTGAAGCCTGATGACCATTTCTGGTACATCGTTTTCAAAATAATTATACCACGTACTTGTCTGTGGATCCGATCGCACAGACCTAAAAGCCTCAGCGTAGCCCGGCTTTCAGATACCCAGGATACGAAACAGAGGGAACAGGAATGCGTATGTACGCTTTACAGATAACGGAAGAAGAAATGGAAAGGAAGAGAGACTATGCGTTTTGTGATCGTTACAGGAGTGTCAGGAGCAGGAAAAACAGCTGCACTTAAAATGTTGGAGGATATGGGATATTTCTGCGTGGATAATCTTCCAATCCAGCTTCTGGAAAAATTTGCTTCCCTTCTTCCTGAGATGCAGAGCGAAAATGTTAGAAATGTGGCTCTGGGGATCGATGCCAGAAGCGGAAGTGCCCTTGATGAACTGGAAGTAGTTCTGGACCGTATGAAGCAGACCGGGTATGATTACGAGATCCTGTTTATGGATGCAGAGGATTCGGTCCTTGTAAAACGCTATAAAGAATCTAGAAGAAGCCACCCGCTGGCAAGAGCAGGGAGAGTGGATGAGGGAATCCGCCTGGAACGTGAGAAAACAAAATTTCTCCGGAAACGTGCGGATTATATCATTGATACCAGCCATCTGCTTACCAGGGAGCTTCGCCAGGAAATCGAAAAGATCTTTGTGGATGACAGAGAGTTCAGCAATATCATGATCTCTGTGCTTTCCTTCGGCTTTAAGTATGGAATCCCGGCAGATGCAGATCTTGTGTTTGATGTCCGATTTCTTCCCAATCCCTATTATGTGATGAGTTGCGTCCTCTGACAGGCCTTGACGAGGAAGTGTTCAATTATGTGATGGCCAGTGATACGGCGAAAGCCTTCGCGGACAAACTGGAGGATATGATCCGTTTTCTGATCCCTAACTACATTAAAGAAGGGAAAACAAGCCTTGTGATCGGTATCGGATGTACAGGGGGGAAACATCGTTCTGTTACTATTGCCAGAGAACTTTTTTCCAGGCTTTCCAAATCGGATGAATACGGCATCCGCCTGGAGCACAGGGATGCGGAGAAGGACAGACTTCTGAAAAAATAACTGCCGCGATGAAAAGGGTGACAGGGAAACAGTAAAAGAGGGTTCGGGATGTCATTTTCAGGAAAAGTCAAAGAAGAACTTGCAGGACAGCTTAGTCTGGCCAGGCACTGTCAGGTGGCAGAACTGGCGGCACTGCTCTGCGGCTGCGGCCGTGTGGAAAAAATGTCGGATGGAAACAGAAAACTATGGATCCAGACAGAAAATGAAGCAGTTGCAAGAAAAAGCTTTACATTATTGCGAAAAACCTTTAATATAGAGACAGCGATTGTTATCCGGGAAGGGTCTCATCTCAAACGGGGTAAGGTATATCTTGTTGAGGTTACGGATCCTGCCAGAACAGAGGAAGTACTGCAGGGGACAAAGCTTTCTGTGGATAACGAAACCGGTTTACTTGAAATGGATAATTCGCTTGTGGTTCAGATGAACTGTTGCAAGCGGGCATTTATTCGCGGTACTTTTTTGTCGTCCGGTTCGATCAGTGATCCAGAGAAAGGGTATCATTTTGAGATCGTGTGTCCGGACAGCAGGAAAGCAGAACAATTACAGGGGATTATCCGCAGTTTTCACGTAGAAGCTAAAATTGTGGTGCGCAAGAAATCATATGTGGTCTATGTGAAGGAAGGCGCGCAGATCGTTGACATGCTGGCAGTCATGGAGCGAACGTAGCCCTTATGGATCTGGAGAACATCCGGATACTTAAGGAAATGCGTAACACGGTAAACCGTAAGGTGAACTGTGAGGCTGCGAATATCAATAAAACGGTAAATGCGGCAGTGAGACAGGTGGAAGATATACAGCTGATCAGCAGAACTATCGGCTTTGAGAGCTTAAGCGATGGACTGGCACAGATAGCCAGGCTGAGACTGCAGTATCCGGATGCCACACTGAAAGAATTAGGTATGATGTTGAATCCGCAGGTGGGCAAATCAGGTGTGAATCACCGGCTTCGCAAGCTGAGTGAGATCGCAGATGAGCTGCGGGAGAACAAGGAGGAGCTATTATGATTAAAAAACCAATCACTATCAACTTATCCACTGGACTGGAGGCAAGACCTGTAGCACAGCTTGTTCAGGTGGCAAGCCAGTTTAACAGTGAAATTTATGTTGAGATTGGCAAAAAAAGAGTCAATGCAAAGAGCATTATGGGAATGATGACCCTGGGACTTGACGCTGGAGAAGAGATTACACTGTCTGCCAACGGTGATGATGAGAATGCAGCGATGGAGAGCATTGAACAGTATTTAAGCAACCAGTAATCAGTTGGGACAGAGCAGTCCGCGGAAAAGGTAGATTCCTGCGGATGTGGAATATAAAGGGATACAGACGGAAAGGAAGACCGATTCCCGCTGTATCCCTTTCCGCTTCAAAGTACCTACAAATATGAAAGAGGAAGATTACCTATGTCAAAAGTATTGAAATTTATCGTACATTTTGTTGTGATATGCACACTGATCTGTGTACTGGGACTTGTTCTTCCGCCGTTCTTCGGGGTGAGAACAGTGATCGTGGATAAATCCGATAAGGCAACGAACCTCCCAGTCGGATCTGTTACATATGCGATCCCGGAGAAGAGTTCTGCGATCAGCGCAGGTACTCCGATCCTTGTACAGAAAGATTCCGAGACATATAAATATACGATCACCAATCTCGATGCCTCCAAGGGAACCGGAACAGTAACAGATCAGTCCGTTTCCGGAGGAAAGACTTTTACCATTAAGGTTGGAGATTATGTTCCGAAAGTTGTAGTTACCATTGGCTATGTGGGATATCTTATGGTGGCTACAGAAAGTATTGAAGGCCTGATCATTCTTGGTCTGGTCGTATTGTTCCTGATCATCCTGTATGTGATCGCAGAGCTCTGGAAGAAAGAGCCGGATGATATTGAGGAAGATGTGAACGATCCGGAACCGGGTTATGTGAAGTCCAGGAAAGAACTGAAGCAGGAAGAAAAAGCACGTGCCAGAAGAATGAAGGAAGAAGAAAAAGAGATCATTCAGGAAGAAAAGGCACGAAAACACAAAAATAAAAAAGCAGATAAGCGTAAGGTCCGTACGGGCGGTTTCGTAGATGAGATTGACGAAGAGGATGTTACAGGCTATTCGGAGAATAAAAAGAAGGCTGCCATACAGCAGACTGCACAGACTGCCGCAAGTGAAGCTCATGCGGAACTTAAGAAAGAGATTGCAGCAGCCACTTCAGAAGAAGCAGATATGCTTTCCAGACTGGAAATGGCAGAACGTACGGTTGAAGAAAACAGAAAGCCGCATCCGGCGGAATCGAAGAGGTTCCGGAAGAGGAAGAGGAGCCGGTTACCATTGGAAGCCTTGCGATGCCGTCTTATTCCGCAGCGCAGCTTGCAAGCCGCGTAAAGAAGGCCGGTGATGCACCGGATATCGTTAAGGATGACATCACGAAGGTTACACTGTTTGATTACTCGGATATCATCAGTGGTGATGTGGACGATATGGAAGAATAAAATAAGTACCTATTATATAAGAAGAAAATGGTTCAGAAATGAGCCATTTTCTTCTTTTTTAAAAAAAATC
>ENA-OQCP01000956-OQCP01000956.1-human-gut-metagenome-genome-assembly--contig:-NODE-956-length-11881-cov-1.969712_pt1 | contig 11881 bp, 16 predicted proteins | sample MGYA00242760_ERZ504583 | MGnify/ENA primary metagenome ERZ504583 (study PRJEB26092, sample SAMD00036308) | human gut metagenome | host: Homo sapiens | study: EMG produced TPA metagenomics assembly of...
CTGTATGTGGTGGTACGCGATGTGCCACAGATTGTTTTACTGTTTCAAGCGAAACAATGCCAGAGAGTTTAATCATGATGCCAAGTGCAACTATATTGGCAAATAACAATTTGCCGAGTTTTTCAGAAGCCATTTTAGTGATTGGCACTTTAATGATATGTGGAAAATCAGGTGCATTTGGTACAAGGTCTTCATCAACGATTAATAAGCCATTGTCTTTGTCTAAATCGCCATAATATTTGTCAGCTGCTTGTTGTGTCATAGCAAGTACGATATCTGGATTTATAACTTTAGGATGATAAATCGGATTATCGGAAATAATTACTTCCGCTTTAGAAGCACCACCACGTGCTTCTGGACCATAAGATTGAGATTGAACAGCTTGTTTGCCTTCACTTACAGCAGCTTCAGCAAAGATAATTGCTGCTGTGATAACGCCCTGACCGCCTGAACCGGATAAACGGAGTTGTTTCATCATTTTTCAACACCTCCAGCTATTTCGATAACTTTATCATAGGCATGGTCATAATCAATAGATTGATGTTGATGTAATAGACCAATTGGGAATTTGCCTACTTTTTTATCATCAGCTAATTTATCAAAAGCTGGCTTCATAACTGCATTATCACGCATCCACATCATCATTTGTGCAGGATCTGCCATTTTATTTTTACGACCGAAAGCTGTTGGACATTGTACTATAGCTTCAATCAAGGAGAAACCTTTATTTTCAATACCACCAGCTATCATATTGATCAAATGTGGTACATGATAAGCTGTGCTTCTTGCCACATATGTAGCACCTGCTGCTGCTGCCAAATTGCATGGGTCAAATGGATTATCAACGCAACCATATGGAGCAGTTGTTGCTTTTTTATCAAGCGGAGTAGTAGGTGATGCCTGACCACCTGTCATACCGTAAATATTGTTGTTGAATAATATGACAGTTAAATCTACATTACGTCTTGCACCATGAATAAAGTGATTGCCACCGATAGCCATACAATCGCCATCACCTGTGATTACAATTACATTGAGTTCAGGTCTAGCAAGTTTTATACCTGTTGCAAATGGAATAGCTCTACCATGAGCTGTATGAAGTGTATCAAAATCCATATAACCAGATGCACGTGAAGAGCAACCAATACCGGATACGATTACTGTTTTATATGGATCGAGATTTTTCTTGACGATAGCTTCTACAATTGCTTTCATTACAATACCATTACCGCAACCAGGGCACCATAAATGCGGAAGGCGGTTTTGACGGAAATGTTGTTCATAAACTCTAGGTTTCATTAATTATTGCCTCCTTCGCACATTTTAATAATAGCTGTTTTAATTTCAGCTGGAGTGAAAATCTGTGTATCGTATTTGCCTAAGAATTCTACTTTGCATTTGCCTTCACTTGCACGTTGTACTTCATGTACAAGTTGTCCATAGTTAAGTTCTGGGACTAAAATAGCATCAACTTTGTCTGCTAAATCTGCAATAACTTTATCGGCAAATGGCCAAATTGTGATAAGACGTACCATGCCGACTTTATAACCTTTTTTGCGAGCTTCGAGCATAGCTTCATACGCTGTACGAGCTGTACCACCATAGCTTACAATTGCATACTGCGCATCTTCCATATTATATGCTTCATAATGACAAATTTCATCACGAGCAATATCTATTTTTATGCAATCTATCGATGACTTCTTTAGTAACGATTGGGCTACCTGATGGGAAGCCTGTTTCATCATGAATAAGACCAGTTACATGGATGTGATATCCTTTACCAAAGTCAGCAATATTTGGCACTAAGTCAGTGTCAGGAGTATATGCTTTATATTCTGGTGATGGTGCCATCTTTGGTTGACGACGAGGATGAATTTCTATATCGTCTTTTTCAGGAACATCTATGTTTTCACGTAAATGACCTACAATTTCATCCATCAATAAAATAACTGGTGTACGGAAACGTTCTGCATAATTTACCGCCATAACAGTAACGTCAAAAGTTTCACGAACACTCCATGGAGAAAGCGCAATGATGGAATGGTCACCATGTGTTCCCCAACGTGCCTGCATGATATCGCCTTGTGCAGGAGATGTTGGCTGTCCAGTTGATGGACCAACACGTTGTACATTGGCAATAACTACTGGAATTTCAGCAGCACAAGCATAACCGATTAATTCCTGTTTTAAAGAAAAGCCAGGACCAGAAGTGCTGTTAATACTTTATCACCAGCAAGAGAAGCGCCTAAAACAGCACCCATACTAGCGATTTCATCCTCCATTTGAACGAATTTACCGCCCATTTTAGGCAATAATTTAGCCATTGTTTCAGCGATTTCTGTAGATGGTGTAATTGGATAACCTGCAAAAAAGCGTACACCAGCAGCTAAGGCACCATAACTGCACGCTTCATTGCCTTGCATTAATTTAATCATTAATTTTCCTCCTTATCTACAAAAATAGCATAATCTGGGCAACGTAATTCACATTGTCCACAGCTATACAAGCATCAGCATTGACAATTTGACAGTGATTTAATACATCTAATTGTAAAACTTTTTTTGGACAAAAAGCCACGCAAATACCGCAGCCTTTGCACCTTTGTGTTTTTAAGTAAATAATGTTCTTCAAAATTACACTCCTAAACTTTTAAATATATACATAAAATAAACATAAATATTAGTAACAATAAATTTGTTATTTGCTACATTCAATATCAGTCATGACATCTATTATATAACAAAAAAAGTGTAAATGTGTAAATGTATACAATATATATTTTAAAACAAATTATATTTAAATATATGAAAATATCTTGACTATCAAGAAAAATAGTATATAATATTAATTAATAATAATTATTTTTTAGTTAGATTTAAAAAGTAAGAGAGTAAATTGGAAAGGAAGCGATTTGAATGGAATTAAAAGGCAGTAAAACAGAACAAAACTTATGGGCGGCATTTGCTGGTGAATCTCAGGCACGTAATAAATATACGTACTATGCTTCTAAAGCAAAAAAGATGGTTATGTTCAGATTGCTAAAATTTTTGAAGAAACAGCTGCAAATGAAAAAGAACATGCTAAAATTTGGTTTAAATTAGTAGATAAAATTGGTACTACTGAAGAAAACTTAAAAGCAGCAGCTGCTGGTGAACATGAAGAATGGACTTCTATGTATCCAGAATTCGCAAAAGTAGCACGTGAAGAAGGTTTCACTCGCATTGCTAACCTCTTTGAAATGGTTGCTAAAATTGAACAAGAACATGATGCTCGTTACAATTTATTATTAGCAAATATTCAAGAAGATAAAGTTTTCAAACGCAATGAAAAAATGATTTGGATGTGTTCAAACTGTGGTCATGTATATGAAGGTACAGAAGCTCCAGAAATTTGTCCTGTATGTGCTCATCCAAAAGCATTCTTTGAAATTAAAGCAAACAATTATTAATTCGGTTATAAAAAAGGCTAGTTAGATTATATCTAACTAGCCTTTTTGTTTTATATTTTATTTTAACCGATATATAAGCAACTACTGTATATAAGAATAAAAGTAAAATAATACCCATAAAGAAAATCTGTGCCTTATAGAGCCATTCTCTAACATTATCAGACACTTTTGCATGACGATTTGCATACATAATTACTAAAGCAATTTCTAAAACTAAGTAAGTAGCAAAGCTTATTGGAGCTAAAATTAAACTTTCCCACATAGTTACTAATAATAAGAAGTTAATGACGATTAGTAGGATTAACCAAATATCTTTACCGTACTTTTTCTGTTCTTTAGGTGCATTTTGTTGTTCTTTTGTTTTAGTAATTTTATTACTAATTCGTTTACTCATTCTAGCCATAGAAAAAACCATCCTCAACATTTTAATTTATGAATAAAGTATAACAAATATAATTTTAGCTCACAAGTTAACAAATAAACAATATTTTTTGTACAAATGTTATTATTTTTTTAGAAAATAATTGATAGTTTGTTACACACTTGTTAAAATAGTTAGTATCTTAAAGATTTTAGGCGACAAACTTTACAGAATAGAGGTTTATAAATATTATGATTAGAGAACATCGAAATCGAGAAAAATTAATAAATTATTACAAAATTTTTATAAATAAGGGTATAACTGACCCTAATGTACATCCATGGATAAAAGAATCATGGGAATTATCTAAGCAATATCAAGTAAATCCTAAAAAAATTCCAGCAACTGCTAGATTATCAGCATATGAATTGGCTCAATTACAAAGCAAACACAGTGATGCTATTGAGTATTTAGATAATTTTATCGACAGTATTGTGGACTTTTTACATGAATATAATCTATGTTTAACTATCATGGATTCAGAATGTACTGTACTAAAAAAATATGCCAATCCAACATCAAGACTTATTGATAGATTGGAAGGCGTAAGCTTAACTACGAAAAACGTAGGTACACTTAGTTGCAATATTGTAAAAGAACATAAAGTACCATTTTGGGTATTTGGCCCAGAAATTTGGCTTGAAGAATTACATGAAATGAATAGTGGTTCTGTGCAATTATGGTCAATGGGGAATTAACATATATCGTGTCTTTAACTGTAATGGAATATGAAAAAATTCCTCAAGATGTAGTTTTAGCATTATTATTTACATTAAAAACTGCTTTAGAATTAAATATTAGACAATCTTTGAATATTAAAGCTCAAAAAGCTATTTTAGATGCAGCGCCATTTGCTGTATATCATATTATGTCTGAAGATAAAATTGTTTATGCAAATCGCATGGGTGAAGAACGTTTATCCGCTATTAATGCTATAAATGAAAATAAAGAAACAGCTCATTTAAAAGATATTGTATTAAATTATACACATACTCCTATTTATGATGGTTTCCAAGGTATTTCTTGCTATAATCGTGAAACTACATGGATTACTAATAATAAAACTTATGAAGATATCACTACTGTTGTGCCATTGAAAAATTCTGAAGATGATGAAGACGTACAAAGTGTAGTTACAGTATCTATGCCAATTGAAGATTTACGTACTTTAGTAGCTCATGCTTCTGGTTATACAGCAAAATATAGCTTATCTTCTATGGTAGGAGAAAGCAAAGCTTTTATACAGATGAAAGAGCGTGCTTATCGTGTAGCTCTAATAAAAATCATATTTTATTACAAGGTGAAGCGGGTATTGGTAAGCAGCGTTTAGCACATGGTATTCATATGGCTAGTATGCGTATGGCAGGACCGTTGATTTCTATAAATTGCGCAGATTCTACACCAGAATTATTGGAACAAGATATCTTTGGGGCAGCTACAGATTCTGATGTTAGTCATCCAGGTAAATTAGAATTAGCAAGTAAAGGTACTTTATTTATTGATGAAATTGAAAAATTACCAAGCTCCATTGCTAAAATGTTAGCTAAAGCTTTATCCGAAAAGAAAACTCATCGTATTGGTGAAAGCTTAGAACGCAGTATTGATGTACGTATTATTGCTGCAAGTGATGCAAATTTAAGACGTTTGACTGAAAAAGGTCAATTCGATGAAAAATTATTTAATATAATTTCTCGCAGTATTATACGTGTGCCATCACTTCGTTCTCGTAGAGATGATATTCCGATGTTATCTATTAACATTATTGAAGAATTATCTAAACAACATCAAATGGAGCCAAAAGTTTTATTACCAGAGTCTTTAGAAGTGTTGAGAACATATGATTGGCCAGGAAATATCAAACAATTACAAAGCGTATTAGAATATTCATTCTTCAATACAAGTGGACATGAAATCTATCCTACCGATATTAATTTAATGGGTAGCGTAAAACCAGATAATAAATGGAAAACAGATAAAGAAATATTCCTCAAAGCATGGAAAGCAGCTGGCGGAAACGTAAGCCGTTTATCTAATCTTTTGAGTGTAAGCCGTGTTACTTTATATCGTTATATTAAAAAATATGGATTAGAAAAATAAAAAAAAAGCTTGGCTATCGCCAAGCTTTTTTATTATATAAACTTATCAATAACGTACGCTATACCATTTTCATCGCAATCTTTGGTGATAAATTGAGCTATATTTTTTACATCATCAATAGCATTTCCCATGGCAACACCAAGACCAGCATATTCAATCATAGCTAAATCATTATCACCATCACCACAAGCCATGATTTCGCTTTTGTCTATTTGTAAATATTGAGCTAATTTACTTAATCCTACTGCCTTATCAATGCCAGGAGGTGTTATATCCATAGTATATCCTGTATTTTGTTGTAGACCAATTCTATCTTTGAATATATTAGCTAATTTGTCTTGAATTTCTTGAATTTTTCCATTTAAGTTACAAACAACTAACTGCGTAACGTTTTCTGTATATTTTTCAAAATCCTCGCCGACTTCTACTATGTTTAATCCTTTTGTAGTTTTATAAGCAGGGAACATATCCATATCTACATAGCGAACATAAATTGTATCGCCAATATACCAACGAATATACCAATTTTTTGGTAACAAATAGATATTAATTCAGTTATAGTATCTTTAGAAAAATGAGCTTCATAGATGCTTTTTCCTGTATTTAAATCTTTAACAACACCACCATTACAAGATACTACAGGACAGTTCATATTTAATTGTTTAGCAAAATAAGAAGCAGATGCAGGCATACGACCAGTGGCTATAGTTACATAAATACCTTTATCCATAGCTCTTTTTATAGCTAAAGCATTTTTTTTCAGGAACAAGTTTTTGTCGATTGAGTAAGGTACCATCCATGTCTAAGGCAATGAGTTTTATAGTCATAAAATATTTTCTCCTTTAACTTTATCATTGAAATCCCAAAATAGTGAACAATTAGCTTTAGCTAATGCTGTAACTATGGCTTTTGGTGGCATTTTTGTAGTCAAAACAATATCTACATCACTTAATTTACCAAATTTATAAGCAGGCTGTAGCAGAAATTTACCAGAATCTGCAAGTACACAGGTAAGTGTAGAATTTTTGGCAATCAAATGTTTGATAGCAGCATCTTCATTTTCAAAGGTGTAAAACCATCTTCAGTAATGCTAGCAGCACCTAAAAAGGCGATATCAAAACGGATATTATCAAGTGTGGCTAGTGTTCACTGCCATAGAAATAGCGATTAACAGGATTGAGTTTGCCACCTAATAAGTGTAAATCTAAAGCAGCGTTATCTTTTAATTGTTCAATGATGTCAATAGAATTACTATATATAGTAGATTTTTCTTTGATGTATTTGCACATATATTGAACTGTTGTCGATGTATCTAAATAGCAAATAGCATTTTTTTTGATATATGATGAAGCTACTTTGCCTAATAAATCTTTATTAGAGTTTTTTTAAATTTGCTCGTTCTTTGAAGCTTTGACGAAGTTGCACTGTAGGCAACGTAATACCACCATGTGTGCGTAAAGCGATTTTTTGTTCTACTAAACAGATGATATCGCGTCTAGCTGTATCTCGAGAAATATTGAATGTAGACATGATTTCTTGTTTAGATAGACTTTTTTTCTTGCGTAATAAATTCATGATTTGATATAAACGTTCTTCTTGATACATATAATCACCACAATTTCTTAGCTCGTTAAGTTAATTTTAAGCAAGTATAAGCATTATGTCAATTTGATATTTAATCTGTAATTTAGGTAAAATAATGAGAAGAAGGCTTTTATAATTTTGAATTTATAAAGGAGTTGATGTAGTGAATAGTGTTGTTTGTATTACTAGTGCGGGCATTTTATGGGGAATTATTGCCATTTTCATCAGTTTATTAAAGGACTTAGGTTTTAATTCGTTGCAATGTGTAGCGATAAGAGTATTCTTTTCAGCTTTATGTTTAGTTATTTATTTAAGTATTTTTGATAGAAGTAAATTAAAAATTGAATTTAAGGATATAATTTATTTTTTAGGTACAGGTATTTTTAGTATTATCTTTTTTAATTATTGTTATTTTGAAGCGATTGAAGTCATTGGCGGTGTGGCAATTCCTGCACTTTTATTGTATATGGCACCTATATTTGTGATGATAATGTCTTTTTCTTTTTTATGAAAATTGAATAGCGGAAGTATTAGCTTTATTTATAACTATATTGGTTTATGTTTTATTACAGGAGCATTTCTCAAGAAGTAATTTTAAGTGGCAAGGCTATATTATTAGGTTTAGGTGCAGGTTTTGGTTATGCGTTATATAGCATTTTTAGCAAGATGATAATAGATAAATATGAAGCAGTAACTATTATTACGTATACTTTTGTAGTGGCAGCTATCGGAAGTATTCCTTTGTCTGGAATTATATATCATGTAAATGAGCTTTTGAATTTGCAAGCTATTATAGCTACAATTGGATTGGCTATTTTTTGTACAGTAATGCCGTTTTTACTTTATACTACAGGGCTAAAAAAATTAGAGGCAGGAAAAGCTTCAATATTAGCTACGATTGAACCTATTGTATCAGCTATAGTGGGATTGATATTTTTTCAAGAAGTATTTGATTTAACGAAGATATTGGGTATGATATGCATTATTTCGGCAATATTAATACTTAATTTAAATTTAGTAAAAGCTAAATCTGTAAATTAAGTTAATTTTAATGGAGTCAAGTTAAACAAAAAGCTTTTTCATTGCAGGCATTTTGTGAATATTGTAGAATGAAAATAATAAAAAGGAGGCTGATTATTTTGTTGAAAAATGTTTAGAGAATGTGCGTAAAAATTCTCCATTAATACATAATATTACTAATTATGTTACTGTAAATGATTGTGCAAATATTTTATTAGCTTGTGGAGCATCACCTATTATGGCTGATGATATTAATGAAGTAGAAGAAATCACCAGCATTTGTAATGGTTTAAATATAAATATTGGTACGTTGAATTCAAGAACAATTAATTCTATGCATAAAGCAGGTTGGACGGCTAATAGATTAAGTCATGCAGTTTTATTAGATCCTGTAGGTGTAGGAGCGTCAGAACTTCGCACTCGTACTGCTGTTGAATTAGTAAAAAATATAAAATTTGATGTAATCCGCGGTAATATTTCTGAAATAAAAACTTTAGCAAATGGCAGTGGTTCAACTCGTGGTGTAGATGCTGATATAAGAGATAGCATTACTGAAGAGAATTTAACAGAATATGTAAAATTTGCTAAGCAATTATCTAAAAATATGGATGCTATTATTGCTATTAGTGGTGTCATTGATATTGTGGCTGATAGTAAAGATGCTTATGTGATTTACAATGGTCATAAAATCATGAGTAAAATTACAGGCAGTGGTTGTATGTTATCAGCATTTACTACAGCTTATTTAGCAGCAAATAAAGATAATAAATTAATAGCTACAGTAGCAGCTTTTTGTGCTATGGGTGTAGCAGGTGAAATCGCTCAAAAACGCATGGGCGAATTAGATGGCAATGCTAGCTTTAGAAATTATTTAATTGATGCTATTTATAATATGACTGGTGAACAGTTAGAAGCTATGGCTAAATATGAAAAGAGATGATAGAGATGAATGAAATGAAAAAAAGTTTTGACAATAGCAGGTTCAGATTGTAGTGGTGGAGCAGGTATTCAAGCAGATATAAAGACAATTACTGCTCATAAAATGTATGCAATGAGTGCAATTACAGCTCTTACAGCTCAAAATACAACTGGTGTGTACGGCATTTTAGATGCAGGGGCTGACTTTGTTGGCAGACAATTGGATTGTATTTTCCAAGATATTTATCCTGATGCAGTTAAAATCGGTATGGTAGCAAATAAAGAAATCATTGAGATGATTGCTCATAAATTAGTAGAATATAAAGCTAAAAATATCGTTGCTGACCCAGTAATGGTTTCTACAGCTGGTAGTCGTTTGATGGAAGAAGATGCGGCAAATACTTTAATTGAAAAATTATTGCCATTAGCTACAGTAATTACACCAAATCTAGCAGAAGCAGAAGTTTTATGTGGCTTTGCTATCAAGACAAAAGAAGATTGCATAAAAGCAGCACAGACTATTTCCCAAAAGATACCGACTGCTATTTTGATTAAAGGTGGTCATTTGGAAGATACAGCAGATGATTTGCTTTGGGACCATGGAGAAATTCATTGGTTTGAAGGTAAACGCATAGACAATCCAAATACTCATGGTACAGGCTGTACGTTATCATCAGCGATTGCTTCTAATTTAGCTGCTGGTCATGATTTAGTTACAAGCATTAAAAATGCTAAAGATTATATCACAGGAGCATTAAAAGCTAATTTAGATTTAGGAAAAGGCAGTGGCCCTTTAAATCATATGTATAATTTATAAATAAAAATCGCCTTAATCTAAGGCGATTTTTATTTTAAGGATTTAATCTAAGATGAAAGGAGTAAAATATTTTTCATGGATAAAAGTAAATTAAATTACCAGAAAAATTTATTATTAATAATAGTTGTACTGTTTTGGTTTGCTCAATATGTATATGTGCCTTTTCAAACACCATATTTATTAACTATGCAGGTTTCTTCTAGCATGATTGGCATAATCATAGGTATATATGGTTTTTCGCAAATGGTATTGAGAATGCCCATTGGCATTATGGCAGATAAAAATGGTCGTCATAAATTATTTATCATTTTGGGAGTTACAGCTTCAGCACTAGCTTCTGTATTTCGCATTATTTTAGAACCGCAAACAGGCTTTTTGGTGGGAAATATATTATCTGGTTTTGCTTCAGCTATGTGGATTTCTTTCATGGTTTTATATGCTAGTTATTTCACTTGTGAAATCTACAGCGAGCAATGGGTCTTATCATGGCTGCTAATAATATAGGCGTTTTAGGTGGTTTTGTTTTAAGTACCTTGAGCTATAATCATTTAGGTATGAATTTTTTATGTTTATTGAGTATCTGTAGTGGTGTGCCAGCGATATTATTATCTTTTGGTATTAAAGAGCAAAAAACAAAGACAGTAAAAATAGTGCCGAAAACATCAGATTTAACAAAAGTTTATGCAGATAAAAGATTGATTTTCTTTTCGATATTGGCATTAGTTCAACAAGGTATTTTAATGGCTACTTGTATGAGTTTTACAACGCAGATTGCTCATGAAATAAATGCGAGTGCATTTCAAATTGGTTTATTATCCATCGTATATATTATTGTAGCAGTGCTGGCTTCTTATTTTTCAGCAAGTAATTTTGCTAGACGATTGGGCTCATCACTTTGGATACCTTTTATTTTATTTGTTTTAGCTATATATTGTTTTGCTGTACCCAATATTTTTTCGCCTAATTTATTGATTGCTATTCAAATATTAGCGGGATTATCTACAGGAATTGTTTTTTCTTTTTGTACTTCAGAAGCAATGAAAATGTTCCTATCGAAAAACGTTCTACAGCTATGGGATATTATCAGGCTATTTATGCAGTGGGAATGACAATAGTCCCAATGATAGCTGGCAATATTGCAGAAATATATAATCTAAATATAGCTTTTTATCTTGAAGGTATTATAGCTGTAATAGCTACTGTGGCAAGTATGATTTATTTTAAATACGATAATAGAAAAACAATTAAAGGATAATTGCTAAATAATAGAAGATAATTCCAGTATTATTATGATATAATTTTATTGAAAATTGTTATCATTTATTTAATGAGGTGAAAAGTGGAATTATCAAATAAAATTTTGATGCGATATTTTTGGATAAGCTTAGGTTGTATAAGCTTTATATTAGGAACTATAGGGATTATATTGCCATTATTACCAACAGTGCCTTTTTATTTGTTAACTCTATATTGTTTTTCTAAAGGTTCACAGAGATTACATCAATGGTTTAGGCAAACTGATTTATATAAAAACATTTGGCAGATTTTGTGCAAAAGCGAACAATGAGCATAA
>ENA-OQCP01000958-OQCP01000958.1-human-gut-metagenome-genome-assembly--contig:-NODE-958-length-11870-cov-1.712169_pt1 | contig 11870 bp, 20 predicted proteins | sample MGYA00242760_ERZ504583 | MGnify/ENA primary metagenome ERZ504583 (study PRJEB26092, sample SAMD00036308) | human gut metagenome | host: Homo sapiens | study: EMG produced TPA metagenomics assembly of...
GCCATCAGTACGGTAAACACATATTATAGTAAAGCGGTTCTTCATAATAGCAGTATGATCAGCATATTGAATACGGCTTATATCGTTCCTGCAATTGCAACCTTTTTCTTTGTACATCTGGTTGTGAAGAAGTATGGAAAAGGAAAGACTACGATGTTTGGATGGATGATTATCTGTGTCAGCTATGTGATACTTTTACCATTTACAGAAAATACAACAGTACTGATAATCACAGCTGCTATGCGTGGCGTGGGATATTGCTTCCTGCTTGCAGTGTCTTCTGCAATGGTAAGTGATGCAGTTGAATATGGAGAATGGAAAACGAAAATTCGTGTCGAAGGGCTGACATTCAGTATGCAGGGATTTGTAGGAACAATTGCGGCAGGTATTGTTACGGCAGTCATCGGATGGGTACTCAATTTCAGTAAATATGATGGAACACTTTCATTTGCTGATACACAGGCAGGATCTGCAGTACTTGCAATTAAACTGTTGTTTATCGCAGTTCCGTTTGTTGTCGGAGTATTGAATATTATATTGTTAAAATTTTACAAACTTGATAAAATGTATCCGCAAATCATTGAGGATTTAAATAAGCGGAACGGAAAATAAGTGGGGAATGTATATGAAGACAAGCATATCAGAAAAAATAGCTTATGGTATGGGAGATGTTGCGTGTAATGTAGTATATGCACTCACATCTGGTCTTATCGTATATTTTTATACAAATGTAATCGGAGTATCAGCGGGAGTAGTAGGTACAATCCTGCTGATATCCAGAGTTTTTGATGGAGTTTCGGATCTTCTGATTGCCCAGTTGATGGATAAGATCAATTCCCGGCATGGAAAAGCGAGAGCGTGGATTTTGTGGATGGCAGCGCCATATGCAATTTCGGCTACGGCATTATTTGCAGTTCCATCGCATGCGGGCAAAATGGTACAGGCAATCTATATTTTTGTTACCTATAATTTATGTACAACAGTTGTTTACACGGCATTGAATCTACCATATTCGGCAATGGCTCCGCTGATGACAAATGATGGGGATGATCTGGCAAAATTAAATATTTTCAGAATGTCTATGTCACCGGTCAGCAACATGATCGTAACAGCTTTATCACTTCCACTGATCAACCTTCTTGGCGGTGACCAGAAGGCATGGATCACAGTGACGGCGGTATATGGGGTCATTGCATTTGGAATGTTGATGTGGACTTTTTTGGGAACGAAAGAGCGTTTTCACACGAAAGCGGCAGCAGAAGCGGAAAATCTTCCGTTCCTGGTTCGCCTGAAAGCAGCTTTACAGAATAAATATTTTATTATTATGTTCTTGATGGTAATGGCACTTGCTTTATATCAGAATGTCAATGGAACAGTATCTACTTATTATGCGCAGTATGTGCTTGGAAATGCGGAAATCATGGGAGTCATGCAGACGTGTGAGAAAATTCCGTGGATTCTTGGGATTATCTGTATGGCACCATTGATTAAGAAATTTGGAAAGCGTAATCTAGTCCTGGGAGGAGCTATCATATGTATTGCTGCTCAAGTTATTTTGATGATTAATCCGGAAAATATAAAATTAGTTTTAGTGGCTTCCATTCTGCGGGGCCTCGGAGAAGCTCCGATTAACGGACTTACGTTCACCATGTTGGCGGATGTGATTAATTATGGCCATTGGAAAACAGGAATCCGTGTGCATGCGTTGATATTTTCAACCTTTACAGTCGGGCAAAAATTTGGTGGCGGTGTGGCCGGATGGGCAATCGGTCAACTGATGCAGCTATCCGGATTTACCGGAAGCACTACAGAGACAATGGCTGCTGTTGCAATGATCAAAAATCTATATATTTACGGCGTTATATTGGCATGGGGATTAATTGCAATCTGTATGCTGGCATATCATTTGGATAAGGAATATAATCAGGTGTAAGCCGTCATTCCATTCAGACTTATTGTATGGGTGAGCATGGGGATTCGTCGAGAAAGCTGATCAGATGTAAAAAATCGTTAATATTTTAATTACTTTTGGATGTGTTGCATTTTATATTGTCCTATGTTACATTGACAACAGAGTACAAAAAGAATCAGAAAGAGCCAAAAAACAGTGCCCCTCTAACAACAGAGACCGGAACAGGATAACCGGCAGACAAGTATGTCTTATAGGAGGTAATTGTAACATGGCAATTTCAATCGGCATTAACGGATTTGGACGCATTGGACGCGTAGCACTCCGTATCGCATTAATCAACCAGACACTTTTAAGGTATGCGGAATCAATGTACGAAATGCAGACCTGGGTTATATGAAGTATATGATCCGGTATGATTCTACATTTGGACGTTTTCAGGGAGAACTGGATACATATGAGAATGGACTGATCATTGAAGGACAGAAGATTCCTGTATTTTCAGAATCAGATGCGGCATTGATTCCATGGGGAGCATGTGGTGCAGAGTATATTATTGATGCAACAGGTGCATACTGTACAACGGAAAAGGCAAAAGCCCATTTAGAAGGCGGTGCGAAGAAAGTTATTATCTCAGCACCGGCAAAAGACGGGGATACACCGACATTTATCATGGGAATTAATCATGACAAATATACATCGGATATGCCGGTTGTATCGAATGCATCATGTACTACGAATTGTCTCGCACCAATCTGTAAAGCTCTGGAAGATAATTATGGAATCGAATATGGGCTGATGTCAACGATTCATGCTGCAACTGCAAAACAAAAGGTTGTGGACAGCCGTTCCCAGAAAGACTGGAGAACCGGACGTTCGGCATTTGGTAACCTGATTCCATCTACAACGGGAGCCGCAAAAGCAATCTCGCTTGTCATTCCGGCTTTAAAGGATAAGATGAGTGGTATTTCTTACAGGGTTCCAACTTCAGATGTATCAATTGTTGATCTGAATGTAGCGTTAAAGCAGCCGGCATCATACGATGAGATCTGCAAAAAGGTCCGGGAGCCTCTGAGACATATTTGTCCGGCATTCTGGATTATGTAGAGGATGAAGTGGTATCTTCAGATTTTATCGGAGATTCACATGCATCGATCTTTGATGCAAGGCAGGGAATTCAAGTGAATTCCCACTTTTTCAAGGTCATCTGTTTCTATGACAATGAGTGGGGATATACAAGTCAGATATTCCGGCTGATTGAGCATATGGATCGGATAGATCACAATCGCTAATAATTAAGATGACGACAGGGGCATGTAAGATCTGATTCTGATGTAACACGTTTGATTTTATATCATACACTTCTGTAAGGGACATATGGATTCGTTATTACGATTATGAACCAGACAAGATGCGGACAGAAAAGCAGGTAAAGCTTTTGCTGTCCGCAGAAAATAAGAAAAATCTGAAAAATAAAAATTTTTTCGGAAAATTCAAAAAAACACTTGCCAAACAACCGAGTCTATGATATATTAAATATCGGTCGTGTGAAAAACACAGTGACAAATAAATATACGGCTCCATGGTCAAGCGGTTAAGACATCGCCCTTTCACGGCGGTAACACGGGTTCGATTCCCGTTGGATCATATGGCGCCATAGCCAAGTGGTAAGGCAAAGGTCTGCAACACCTCTATCACCAGTTCAAATCTGGTTGGCGCCTCTTATAAAACACCCGGAATATTTATTTCCGGGTGTTTTTTTATCAAAGAATACAAGAAAAGCTGCCGGTGGCAGCCTCTCGTATATTATTTCATTATAATTGAATCTTCTTTAACATATGATCGACGAATACTTTTGCATGCTCCACATCCAGATCATCCGGATGAGTAAGTGCAAGATCGAAATTCTGGATAAAACGGTCGATCTGGTCGTTATTCTCGTCAGTTCGCATGGATTCATACTTCATACGTACCTTCTGCGGCATCTTTCCCTGACAGATAAAATATCCAAGATAATCGTTGTCTGCTTCGATCCAGGCACTGACGCGTCCGGCAATATCCTTATAATATTCCGGGGAATCCCCCATTCCGCAAGTTCCGAATAAAGCGATCTGTTTGCCGCTTAAGTCACTTAAGAAGTCACTGACTTCCATACTGCAGCTTCCGCGGTGCACGCAGAATCCGATGAAGTAGACATTGGCTTCCGGAATTGTCTTATCTGTATCGATATCGATCAGATCTTTGGAATTGCCGGGAAGGCGCGAGAAGATAGATGCAGCAATTTTCTTTGTATTTCCGGATTCACTCTGATATAAAACAAGATAATCCAACATAAGAATTCCTCCTTTTACGTTTGCTGATGGTCACAATTTATTGTACATCTGAATTACATTGAAATTTCATAAGTTACATATAATGGCCGCCGCTGTAACCGCCCGGGGCACCGCAGCACATTCCGCCGCTGCAGCATAAGTTGCAGACGATATTGGCAATACATAATTTTACACACCAGTCGCTTCCGCCGCCGAAGGTGGTGGTATACGGATTCTGGCGTTGGCGGTACCAGCTTCCGCCGCTTTCAAACTGGTTAACTAACATCTGGTATTGATAGTTGGCTGGTTCCATGCGGAGCGCTTCTTTGGCATGCTGAAGGGCCGTTGCATTGTTGCCGAGACCGGAATTGGCAATCGCACTGTAGTAATACCACTGGGCAGTATGCTCGTTGATTCCGTTTAATACGTTCATTGCTTCCTGATACCGGCCGTTGTTGATGAAGTTGGCAGCAGCTCTTAAGTGAAGATCCTGCTCACTTTCCTGACCTGCATTACCTGCATTACCGGTCTGTCGGTATTCTCCGTAGAAGCCGCGGAACGGACCATATCCGTTCTGGCTATATGGACCGTAATTCCCGGAAGAGCCGTATTCCCGCTCTTTCATGATCTGCTGATAGGCCTGCTGGACTTCTTTGAATTTCGCCTCTGCCTGATCCTTGTTCGGATTATTGATATTGGCATCCGGATGATATTTTCGGCTGAGGTTACGATATGCTTTTTTTTATCTCGTCATCAGAAGCATCACGGGATACTCCTAAGACACTATATGGATCTGTCATTGTTCTTGATCTCCTGTTGTTGAATTATCTGTGTCAGGATGTGGATTATCATTCGTGGTTCTACCGGCAGTGGAATTGCCGTCAGCAGTATCTGCAGCGTTGTGTGTATTCTTGCCGGCGAGTCTTTCGGATGTTACGGCAGTGTATCTGCTCCATACTCCGGAATAGAGAACGTTCCGCAAGATCTCTGCATGCAGCAGTATTGGAAGCTGTTCGAATTCCCTGGAGCATTCCGACATCATAAGCGTCAGAAGGCTGCGGCAGTCATCTGCAAATGCAGGATCGTCCAGGTATGCCTTCCTGAATGGATTATAGCTGCCGGATTTGATGTCTTTTTCGACATCATCGTAGGCATCCATCAGATAGATGAATTTTCCGAGGAAGAATCCGATCTTACGAAGAGAGGATTCCCATTCATCGTGGCGGTATGCAAAATCTCAGCATGATATTGCCAAAAAGTCCGGACATAAGATCCAGATTCTGTTCATTTTCTGCCTCATATTTTGAGATTTGGGCGAGATTTTCTGAGATGACCTTACATTTTACGGGATATAATTTTTCAATCTTCTTTATCTTTGAATGCAAAAGTTTTGCGGCAACAAAAGCTTTCTTCCTGTGTTCGTCTGCCCAGTCATCTTCACACTTATAATAAGATAACAGCATGTTGATGGCTGCGGCATATTCAGTAAATTCATTGGTCTTTGCCGCATGCTTTTGCATGGGATGTGCAATACAACGGACCATCTCTGTCTTCGTGTCCGGTTCATAAAGACCGGTGAGCAGGATCACAAGAAATGTCATATCAAAGGATAAAGTCACCTGACCTCTTCTACCATAACATTCTTTTAAGACTTTGCATAGTCCACAGTAATAAGAATGATAGACATCATAATCTTTGAATTTCATCTCGGCTTTGTTGATAGAAATATAACCAAACATGGGAACTCCTTAGCTTCGTTTGATAAATCTGGTGTTACACTTCGGGCAGCGGATCTCAATCTTGCCTTTTCCTTTTGGAACACGAATCTTCTGTTTGCATGACGGACATTTGTAAATGTGGTGTGTCTTGCGCTGTGTTATCATGTTACGCTGCCTGTAGAAAAATGTCCGGATGCCGCGTGTCATCTGCAGATATTTCTGATTCTCGGCGGCTCGTTTGTAAGTATTTTTGGAAAACATCCGGAAATAAGAATAGATGATACCGGCCCATGCCAGCCAGGAAAGGATTCCCCGATGCGTCCATCCTGCGATCAGCATAAGGATCAGGGATCCCCAGATGGTAAATTTGCCAAAGGAATCAACACCATATCTTCCGTACATAAAACGTATAAATCTGTCTTTTAGTTTCAATTCATTCACCTCTTAAAATAGTACTTGCAATATACATTTAATCATACGCCGGGAATAGGAAAATCAATAAACAGAGTATTAAAAATTTCTAAAGATTTTAGACGAGAAAAGTGCAGAAACTGTGGTGGATGTGTTAAGATAAGAATGTTAATTTCGTAGAACAGGGTTGATAACGGGGAGGAGGCAGAATATGCAGAAGCTGACGGAGCTGATCAGAGAAGATATGAAACCGGCACTTGGCGTGACCGAGCCGGGAGCTATCGCATTTGCCGTGGCAAGTGCGAAGAAATATACGGAAGGTAAGATTGTAAATGTACATGTGGCATTGAATTCCGGTATGTACAAGAATGCATTTACCTGTGGAATTCCTAATTCGGAGAGATTCGGCAACTATTATGCGGCGGCACTTGGGCGGTAGCGGCAGATTCGGAAAAAGGACTGGAATCGCTGGCAGATATCACACCGGAAGATGATGAGAAAGCGGCGCAGATGGTGAGCGACGGTCTGGTGGAGGTGGTTATGGATCATGTCGGATCCGAGATCACGATCGATGCGTGGTGACAACGGAGAATAACCGGTGTAAGGTGATGATCCGGGATGCACATACGAATATCGTAAAGATAGAAAAAGACGGCATTGTAATATTTGAGACAGAAGATAAGATGTACAGGATGAATCCCGGAAAAAGCAGGCACGTCCGGTAATTCACGGATATTCCCTGGCAGAGATTCTTCGATATGTAAATACAGTTCCGGTTGAAGAGATTGCGTTTATAGGAAAAGCGTATACGATGAATCTGGAATTATTAAAAGAAGGACTGGCTTCGGACAGGGCAGTGTTCGCAAAGAAACTTTATCGTGAGAATGGCAACCGGATCATATCCAGGGATGCACTTAAGACGGCACAATTACTGTGTAACGGTGCGATAGAGGCCAGGTTCTGGGCCTTTCCAGACCGGCTATGAGCATTACCGGGAGCGGTGCACACGGAATCATTGCGACGATGCCGTTGTATGCGTACCGGCATGCTAATGAAGATAAGACGGATGATGAGACCCTGTGGAGAGCAACTGCACTCAGCTATCTGATTACAATGTATATCAAAGAGTACTCAGGAAGATTATCGGCATTTTGCGGCTGCGGGATTGCAGCCGGAACCGGGATGGCCTGTGGACTGGCATATCTGCAGGGAGCGGATGGAGAAAAACATACAAAAGTGATTCAGAATATGGCAAGCGGTCTGACCGGAATGATCTGTGACGGAGGCAATCACGGATGTACGATGAAAGGGATCGTGGCAGTAGATGCAGCATTCCGTGCAACAGATATGGCAATGGATGATATCTGCATAGAAAATATTCATGGAATCAACGGCAGGACCCGGAAGCAACTATGAAGTACATGGGAATGATCGCATCCCCTGGAATGACAGGGACGGAAAAGACGATTGTAGAGATTATGGAATCGAAAAAGTAAAGAAAATAGAACAGCACAGGAAGGGATCGAATCCGGAATGAGAAATGAAAATGCAGACAATGAAAGAAAAAAACATCACCGCGGAAGAAGGCAGGAAGAAAAAGAATATAATCGCCAATGTGATTCTTGTGATTGCACTGATCGTATTCTGCGTGTCGGGCTTTCAACTGTTTAAGATCGGAAAAGGTTATCTGGATGGAAGAAGTGAGTATGATAAAGTGCGGAAACTTGCGGTGACGGATGATAAGAATAAAAATGATAAAGATAAAAATCATAGTGAAGACGGAGATGATACATTCTCTGTTGATTTTCAAAAACTGCTTGAGATCAATCCGGATACGATTGCATGGATCAGATTCCCGGATGAGCCGAGTCAGATCAATTATCCGGTTGTTCAGGGAACGGATAACAGTAAATATCTGAAGAAAACATTTTCGTCTAACGAAAATACGCTGGGAGCAATCTTCCTGAATGTTGACAATCAAAAGGATTTTTCGGATAAAAACTCTGTAATATATGGACATAGAATGCGGGACGGTTCGATGTTCCGTCACCTGCAGGATTATGATACCCGTGAATTCTGGAAGAATAATCCATATTTTTACATATATACCGTTGATGGAAGAATTCTGAAATATCATATTTATTCGGCAGGACGGGTAGTCGACACTTCGGAATCGTATCAGACAACATTTGAAACAGATGAAGAATATCAGGAATTTTTGAATATGACGCAGAGTACTTCTCTGTATAATACCGGCGTGGAAGTGACAACGGCAGATACGATCGTTACATTGTCGACCTGTACCAGCGCCAGTGATAATCACCGGTTTGTTGTAAGAGGGGTAAAAGAGGAGGAGACGAAACAGTGATGAAGAAAGAATATACCTATGAAGTAGGAGATGTGGTAACAATGAAAAAGCCGCATCCATGTGGAAGTAAAGAATGGGAGATACTAAGAGTTGGAGCAGATTTCCGACTGAAATGTATGGGATGCGGACATCAGATCATGATCGCCCGCAAATTGGTAGAAAAAAATACAAAAGATTTGAAGAAAAAGGCTTGAAAGAATCGAGACTTTATGGTAACATAAGAACTCGTGATACAATAATTCTGTCCTAAAATAGAGACAGAAATCCTTGCTCCCACATAAGATGAGCGGGGGCCAAAAGACCAGAAGGAGGTGCAAGACGACATGAACAAATATGAATTAGCTGTTGTTGTCAGTGCAAAAATCGAAGACGACGAAAGAGCTCAGGTAATCGAAAGGTGAAAGCATTAGTTGAACGTTTCGGTGGACAGATCTCTGACGTTGATGAATGGGGTAAGAAGAGATTAGCTTACGAGATTCAGAAGATGAAAGAAGCATACTACTATTTCATCCACTTCGAGTCTGATGCTGAGACTCCAAGCGAAATCGAGCAGAGAATTCGCATTATGGACAATGTTATCAGATTTTTATGCGTTAGACAGGATGCATAAGCAGGAAGTAGAGGTATAATATGAATAAAGTAATTTTGATGGGACGCTTGACAAGAGATCCTGAGGTAAGATATTCACAGGGTGAGAATTCTACAGCGATCGCAAGATATACATTAGCTGTAGACCGCAGATTCAGACGTAACAACGACGGAGAGCAGACAGCTGACTTTATCGGATGCGTAGCTTTCGGAAGAAGTGCAGAATTTGCTGAGAAATATTTCCGTCAAGGACTGAAGGTTATCGTAACCGGACGTATTCAGACAGGAAGCTATACCAATAAAGAAGGTCAGAAAGTATACACAACAGATGTTGTTGTAGAAGATCAGGAATTTGCTGAAAGCAAGGCAGTAAGCGACGCAAATGCAGGAAGTTTCCGTGCGGCAGCTCCATCACCGGCTCCGGCACCAGCCACACCAGTATCTGATGCAGGTGACGGCTTCATGAACATTCCGGATGGATTGATGAGGAATTACCTTTTAATTAGGCAATGGTACCATGCTGTGGTACTTGCCGCATTTCATTTTGTTGAAAGGAGAAACCAAAATGGCTTACGATAAAGGAAATCGTCCAGAAGGCGGCTTCAAGAGAAGAGGCGGCGGACGCAGAAGAAAAAAAGTTTGCGTATTCTGTGGAAAAGAGAATAACGAGATCGATTACAAGGATACAGCAAAATTAAGAAAGTACATCTCTGAAAGAGGAAAAATTCTTCCTAGAAGAATTACTGGAAACTGCGCTAAGCACCAGAGAGCTCTTACAGTAGCAATCAAGAGAGCACGTCACATCGCTCTTATGCCATACGTACAGGATTAATATTGAATGTTGAAAACCGTCAGTGCATTGCACTGGCGGTTTTTTTGTGTAAAAAATGCTGTCACGATTGGTTTATTTTTTTGTACGTTTGTCTCTTTGATTTTATACAATCTTGTTTTTCTGCGGTATATTTGCTAGATTGAGATAGAAGCCATTAACTATGCAACAGGAGTCGGCATATGGAAGTTCGGTTGATAGAAAACAAAGAGTTATTAGAATCAGTAGAGCTGTTTAAAATTGAAAATCTGTTATGGGGAACAGAGAAGATTGCAAAAACTTATGGGTATATTGGATTCGTTCCGGGGGAAGGATTATATATCAAACTTGTGTGTGTGGAGAAGAATCCTCTCCGGATTTATAAAAAAGATCAGGATCCGGTTTACAAGGACAGCGCTATGGAGGCTTTTTTTCAATTTAAAGGAAATGATACGGCAGCAGATGATATTTATCTTAACTTCGAAATGAATGCAAATGGTGCACTTCTTGCATGCTATGGAAGAATAAGATGAACCGGATACCATTTACGCCGGATCAGATACGGAAGATGAAATGTAGCGCAGAAATACAGGAAGAGCAATGGAATGTGAATCTTGCGCTTCCGATAGAAATACTGGAACAGGTATACGGGAAATTGAATTTACAGGAAGGATCCGATTTCCGCTGCAATTTTTATAAAATTTGTGAAACAAAGGAATACGAACATTATGCAGCGTACAGATGCGTAGAAAGCGAACAGCCGAATTTTCATCTGCCGGAGTATTTTGAAAATGCAGTAATTTTGAAAAGAAAGTAACAAATACAATTGGGAGGTTGTACTTATGAAAATTTACAAAGCAAAAGATTACAAGGACATGAGCAGGAAAGCAGCGAATATCATCTCTGCACAGGTGATCATGAAACCAAACTGTGTACTGGGACTGGCAACAGGATCTACGCCAATCGGAACGTATGATCAGCTGGTTGAATGGTATAACAAGGGAGATCTGGATTTCTCGGAGGTTACGACAGTAAATCTGGATGAATACAAGGGATTGCCACGTACGAATGATCAGAGCTATTATTACTTTATGCATCAACATCTGTTTGACCGTGTGAATATTGATCCGGAACGGACCAATGTTCCGAACGGAATGGAGCCGGATGCGGAAAAAGAATGTGGAAGATATGAAGACTGATCCGTTCACTGGGCGGTGTGGATCTTCAGCTGCTCGGACTCGGACATAACGGACATATCGGTTTCAATGAGCCGGGAGAAGCATTTGAAAAGGAAACACATTGTGTAGATCTGACAGAGAGTACGATTGAGGCAAATAAGAGATTCTTCGCGTCTGCCGACGATGTGCCAAAACAGGCATATACGATGGGAATTAAGACAATCATGCAGGCAAAGAAGATCCTGATAGTAGTGAACGGAGAAAACAAGGCAGATATCGTAGAGCGTGCTTTCTTCGGCCCGGTCACACCGGAAGTGCCGGCTTCTATTCTCCAGCTGCATAATGATGTGACGTTGGTTGGGATGAGGAAGCACTTGCTAAAATTGAGATTTAATTCAGGAAGGCTGTGGATACCCGACCGATTTATTACAAATAAGTCCCCAGTTGTTACCGGAAACATGGATGAAAAGAGAGCTGATCAACTACGATCAGCTCCCTTTTACTAGCAATTTATAATCTTTCCACTTCATCTTCTTTCGTTTTCAACAGTTTTGAAATTTCAGCAACTGTAAATTTTG
>ENA-OQCP01000959-OQCP01000959.1-human-gut-metagenome-genome-assembly--contig:-NODE-959-length-11866-cov-2.201210_pt1 | contig 11866 bp, 16 predicted proteins | sample MGYA00242760_ERZ504583 | MGnify/ENA primary metagenome ERZ504583 (study PRJEB26092, sample SAMD00036308) | human gut metagenome | host: Homo sapiens | study: EMG produced TPA metagenomics assembly of...
CTGCCGGCTTAAATCTGCCAGGATCTCGCCCTCGTAATCCGGTTTGTATACACCTGTCATACGGGCATTTCCAAAACAAGAAAGCTTTCTACCGCATCATTCATAAGATACACAAGACGGATTTCGCCGTTTTTTACATAAGAATCCACTCTGTATATATTGTCATCGGGCTTTTCCGCCATCTCTTCCGAAAAAGCACTCTCTGAAGCTGCTTTCTGATCCTGCGGATCTTTCTCATCATTCACTGCCACCAGTTCAAACTGATCTTCTCCAAGCAGCTCTGCTAGCTTCTGAAAGGTATCTGGCAGCTCGTTCAAAGGCCTTCTCTGAGACATATTCTCTCCGGTGCTGTTTTCCTGCAGTATTATTTCCAGTATCCATCAATTACCTCTTTATTCAGTTTCTCCCCAATAACGATCATGATCTCCTGTCCCAGCTTCGTTGACCGGATGCAGATCTCATGGTGGGTAGCATTCAGCTCCAGCCACTGTCCATCTTCTTTTCTGAGAAAACCTTTTACGCGAAAAACATCTCCGCAGGATGGATCATTCAGGATCCTTTCTGCAGTTTCATGAAGTTCCTCCTCGCTTATGAACGTTCATAAAAACAGAGAATCAAATCCGCCGCCTTCCGCATAAGATTCCTTCACATAAGCTTCTGACACATACCCACAATTCAGGATCTTTTCCAGGTCTGTGTCTGTGAGCTCATCCCAGTTTCCGGTGAGAATCTCACTGTCCAGACGGCGCCTGCACTGGATCTGGCCAAGTGCACGGTTGAGATGCTCTTTTGTGCTGCTGATCTCTTCCACCGTGGCTTCCTGGCTCCTGCTCAGTAATACATAGCCTGCATCTGCCACCTCGGAAGCCAGCAGATAATCCGCTTCCGCAGAAAGATCCTCTGCCAGCTTCGCATCCACAATGGCGATCACATTTCCGATCTCATACCATTTATCCAACGGTTCCTCATGGAGGGCGTCAAAGAACTCATCCACATCAAAGATTCCGGATGGTTCTACGATGACACGGTCGTAACCGCACATTCCCATGGCGATCAGCTTTGTCTTAAATCGCCGTCTGTGACAGTCCGCATCACAGCCCCGGAAACCATCTCCAGCTCACAGTTGTCTCCCATCAGATCCTGAAGCAGCATCATATCCACATTCACTGCCCCGAAATCATTTTCCAGGATCCCGATGTTCATGCCTTTTTTCAGAAGATAGGAGGCATATTTTTTTATAAATGTTGTCTTTCCGGATCCGAGAAATCCGGTTATCAGATCGATCTTTATCATATTTCTTCCTTTACTTTATCAACTCTCCGGAGCATACAGTAAAATAAATGCGAATATATGCTTTACTTATGTTCCGGTCATATTTCAATAATCTCCTGCCCGACAAATGCCGGACTGCTATCAGTATATAATCTTTTTTCCGCAAAGAAAAGAGGCGGTCCTGAAAAATCCTCTCAGAACTGCCTCTTTCCGGCTATTTTATCTTTTTATAAACATATATGAAGATTACTTTGTAAACAGATCTACCAGATCCTGACCATCATCATAGCCCTGTTTTTTCAATTCCTGAACGAACCAGTCATCTACACCGTCTACTGCTTTCTTAAAGGAATCGATATCCATGTCCTTTTTCTCTGTGAAGGTCACACCGTTTTTGTCTGCCCAGCGTGCTTTGATCTCATCATCACTGGAACGGTTGATGTAACGCTCATATTCAACAGCTTTCTGGCCACACTCGTCAACAACAGCCTGCTGCTCCGGTGTCAGCGCATCATAAATATCCTGGTTGATGCAGAAGAACAGGCAGTCATAGATTGCATCCCACATGGAGCAATATGGCTGTACCTCCTGTACACTGGCTGCATCGATGGCGGGCAACGGATTCTCCTCGCCTCTACCGTATTCTGCTGAAGTGCCGTGTAGGTCTCGGACCAGTTCATATTTGTAGCATCTGCCCCCCATCTCTTATAACACTCCATAAGAAGATTAGAGCCTGCTACACGAACCTTCAGATTCTTCATATCATCTACAGATTTTACCTCATGCTTGCTGTTTGTCAACTCACGGAATCCGTTCTCTGCAATACCCATGCAGTGAAGTCCGTAGCCGTTAAGGATCTCCTTCAGCTTGTCTCCGGCCTCTCCGTCAAACTTCGCATCTGCATCATCGTAGGAATCATAGATGAACGGCAGGGATACCACATTGAAGCGTGGATCAAATGCAGAATAGATCAGATTGGAATGCATGGAGATCTGTACCGGGTCTCCGTTCATCAGTGCCTGGATTCCCTCGGACTGATTTCCGTTTGTCAGCTGATCCGCTGCGTAAATGTTAACCTTGACCTTTCCTCCGGTAGCCTTTTCCATGAGTTCACCGAACTTACGTCCTCCATCAGCCCAGGTACTTGTCTCCGTTGTGAGCATGCAAGTTCCAGGTTGTCTCAGGCCAGTTCAGATCACTGTAATCCTCCACGGTATCTACCGAATCCTCTGTAAACAGATCTACAAGATCCTGTGCATCGTCATAGCCTGCACTCTTAAGCTCCTTTACAAACCAGTCGTCGATTCCGTCTACTGCTTTCTTGAAGGAATCGATATCCATATCCTCTTTCTTTGTAAAGGTCACACCGTTGCTCTTCTCCCAGCGGCTCATGATCTCCTCGTCGCCGGAACGGTTGATATAACGCTCATACTCAACAGCCTTCTGGCCTGCCTCATCAACAACCTGCTGCTGTTCCGGTGTCAGGCTGTCATAGATATCCTGGTTGATACAGAAGAACAGACAATCATAGATTGCATCCCACATGGAGCAGTACGGCTGTACCTCCTGTACACTGGCTGCGTCGATCGCAGGCAACGGGTTCTCCTCACCCTCTACCGTATTCTGCTGAAGTGCTGTGTATGTCTCAGACCAGTTCATATTTGTGGCATCTGCACCCCATCTCTTATAGCATTCCATAAGAAGGTTGGAACCGGCCACACGAACCTTCAGGTTCTTCATGTCGTCTACTGTTTTTACTTCATGCTTGCTGTTTGTCAGCTCACGGAAACCGTTCTCTGCGATTCCCATACAATGAAGTCCGTACTCACCAAGGATCTCTTTCAGCTTTTCTCCGGCCTCACCGTCAAATTTTGCATCCGCGTCATCGTAGGAATCATAGATAAACGGCAGGGATACTACATTGAATCTCGGGTCAAATGCAGAATAGATCAGATTGGAATGCATAGAGATCTGTACCGGATCTCCGTTCATCAGTGCCTGGATTCCCTCGGACTGATTTCCGTTTGTCAGCTGATCTGCTGCGTAAATATTAACCTTGACTTTTCCGCCGGTTGCTTTTTCCATAAGCTCACCAAACTTACGTCCTCCGTCAGCCCAGGTACTTGTTTCAGTTGTAGAGCATGCAAAGTTCCATGTCATCTCCGGCCAGTCAAGATCACTGTAATCCGCGATGGTATTAAAGGAATCACTTCCGTCTCCGGAATCCTTGGAACTCTGGCTTTCTGTGTCAGAAGACTGGTCTCCTGTATAGGAACCCTCTTTTGCAAGAGCCTTCGGAAGAGCTGTGGAAACAGCCGGAATATAAGTGATGATCAGAAGAACTGCAACGGATGCAGCGATCATCGGCATAACTGCTCTGGAGATCTGCTGAAGAGTAACCTCCAGACCTTTTTTGATCTTGATACTGATGGCAACGAAAAGATTTACACCTACCGGAGGTGTTACCTGTCCGATCGCAAGGTTAACTGTTGCCATAACACCGAATGCTACCACATCATAGCCCAGAGCCTTACATACCGGAAGCATGATCGGTATAAAAATGTACATCGCAGAGTTTGCATCAATGAAGCATCCTGCGATCAGGAAAATGATGTTTACGATCAGAAGGAAGGTAAACTGATTATGTGCAATGCCGGCAAGAAGCTCAGATGCCGCATTTGCAATACCAAACTTGGTACATACAAAAGAGAACAGGGAAGCACTCGCTACGATCAGCATGATTCCACCGGTTGTCTTTGCAGAATCCACAAGAATGTCAAACAGATCTTTGAGCTTAACCTCACGGTAGATCACCATACCAACAAACAGACCGTAAACAACAGATACGGCTGCAGCCTCAGTTGGTGTAAAGATACCACCGTAAATTCCCCCGAGGATGATAACCGGCATCAGGAATCCCCAGAATGCATCTTTAAATGTATCCCAGCGTTCTTTTGCGGAAGCTTTTTCACGGGATGGCTGAATGTTATGTTTCTTTGCCTCGATCATAACGATGATCACAAGAGCAACACCCATCAGAAGTCCCGGAACGATACCAGCCATAAACATATCTGCAATAGATACCCCTGTGATAGAAGCGTATACAACGAATGCGATACTCGGCGGTATGACAATGGCGATGGAACTGGAGGTTGCCATCAATGCCGTGGAAAACGGTGCGGAGAAACCGCCCTGCTCAACCATAGCCGGGATCAGAACTGCTCCAAGTGCCGCAACCGTTGCAGGACCGGAACCGGAGATCGCTCCGAAGAAGCAGGCTACGATAACACATACAATGGCGATGCCGCCCTTTTTATGTCCTACGCAGGTATCTACGAAGTTGATCAGTCGTTTGGAAATACCGGCTTTTGCCATAATGTTTCCGGACAGAACAAAGAACGGGATAGCAAGAAGCAGGAATTACTGATTCCGGAGTACATATTTGTAGCTACGATCGTCAGAGATGTACCGGAATAAAGGATGGCACATACAGATGACAGACCTAAACAGATCGCAATGGGAAGTCCCAGAATCAGGAAAACAAAGAAGGAGATAAATAAGATTGCACTGATCATTTATTTGTCCTCCTTTTCATCATCTTTTTTCAGGCAGAAGTCGAGGCAGTACTCAATAAAATGAAGGATCATACAGCCTGCTCCGATCGGCACGAAGGACCAGAAGATCCACTCCGGCCAGTTCAATACGAAAGTTCTCTTGCCGTTTGCCAGCTGTGTAAGAACTTTGTCCATTCCATATTTAAATAAAATTGCGGAAAAAACAATGCTCAGGACCGTGATCAGGATCACAGATGGTTTTTCCAGTTTTTTCGGAAGACGGTCCGTAACCAGTGTCAGACTTACCAGTCCTCCTTTTTCACGGCAGGCAAGTGCTGCTGCCAAAAGTGTGATGAGAACAAACACCGCTACAACAAGCTCTTCTGTAAAAGACCATGAGCGATGGATGACCTTACGGGAAAATACATTTCCCACAGTCAGCACAAGGATCAGCAGTGTGGAAATGACCAGTACGATTTTTTCTACTGCTGCAAGTGCGTTCATGAGTTTTTTGTACACTTTCATACTCTTTCCCCTTTTGTATATTTTTCCGGTTTCAGATCCTTACCGCGTGGTTTAAAATGTTTTGGATAAAAAAAATCCGTCCCCTTTCAGGGACGGATATAAAATTCCGCAACCACCCTGTTTCTCCATTGAAACAAGCACGATTCTGCAACGTACCGGCATACGCGACTTCTGTAACGGGAAGCACCCGTGAAAACCTACTTACTTGTCTGAAACTTTCGGCTTTCCTTCTCAGGGATGATATTCAAGGCAGTTCCGACGCTGCATCACACCAGTCACAGCTCTCTGAAGACGGTTCCTCTGTCTTTACTGATTCCCTTCATGGAATTTACTTCTGTTATGTGTTAACTCTTTAATGAGTTAAACCAATTCTAACTCTGTTTGTTTTGATAGTCAAGTTTTTTTTTCAAAAACTCCTTCAGGCGTTCTTTCCTTCTCCGGCGAAGTACTCCTTCACAAGCTTTACAACCACACCGGAAAGCAGGAATACTGCGATCAGGTTAGGGATCGCCATCAGACCGTTGAAGGTCTCTGCGATACTCCAGAGAAGTCCAAGGTCAACAGTTGCTCCGATGATCGCTACCAGAGAGTACAGTACCATAAAAGGTCTGATAGCTTTTTCCTTAAAAAGGAACTCCGCACATCTGGCTCCGTAAAGTCCCCATCCAATGATAGTGGAAAATGCGAAGCAGCACATGGCAACTGCTGTAAAGATGGAAACCCAGTTTCCGTATGTACTGGTAAAACCGCTGATGGTAAGCTCCGCTCCTGCTGCTGCGCCATAACCAACCGGCACCCCGCTGCAGAGGATGACAAGCGCTGTCAGCGTACAGATCACGATCGTGTCCGTGAATACCTCAAAGATCCCGAAAAATCCCTGTTTTACAGGTTTTCTGGTGTCTGCACAGGCATGTGCGATGGAACCGGTACCAAGACCTGCCTCATTGGAAAAAATACCTCTGGAAACACCTTTTTCATACTCATGAAAAAGCTTCCTACTACGCCGCCTGTCACAGATGCCGGATTAAATGCCCCTCTGATGATAGCGCTGAAAACACCCGGAACATTTTCCAGTTGATGATAATTACACCGACGGCAAGAATAATATAAAACAATGCCATAAACGGTACCAGCTTTTCTGTAACCTGGCCGATCCTTTTGATTCCGCCAAGCAGGATCATTGCCACAAGAATCGCAAGGATGATCCCCATAACAAGGTTTACCGTAGAAGTATTGTCTGCAGCGATCACATTGTAATTGATCAGTGCAGAATCAATAGCTGTTGTAATGGTATTGACCTGTGTTGCGTTTCCGGTTCCGAAAACAGTAAGCACACCAAAAGCGGAAAACAGATATGCCAGCCAGTGCCAGTGTTTTTTTAGACCATTCTTAATGTAATACATTGGTCCTCCAACCAGATCTCCATTGGCATTGGTTTCGCGGAAATGTACCGCAAGTGTTACTTCTGAAAACTTTGTACACATTCCAAGAAGTGCGGAAATCCACATCCAGAATACGGCTCCCGGTCCTCCGATGGCAATAGCACCTGCCACACCTGCAATGTTTCCCGTTCCCACGGTAGCAGCTAACGCCGTACAAACAGCCTGAAACGGTGTCAGACTTCCATCGGAAGCTTCTCTTTTCCGAAGCATACGTCCGATAGTGACCCTGATGGCATAGGGAAATTTCCGAATCTGGAGAAAATTCGTGCGGATACTTAAATAAAGACCTACACCAATAATACAGATCATCGCAGGAACGCCCCAGATAAAATTGTTTACGGCAGCATTCACTGATTCAATAACAGATAACATTCTATAATCCTTCCCTTATTTAATTTTGTCTTTTTGGATTGTACGTTTGTCTGTACAAAAAGACGATTCGTTAGATTATATCACATTTTTTGTCGAATGTATAAGAGAAAACCTTTATAATTTTACTATGATAAAGAAAGAAAGTGAATAAAAGCTGCCAATCCTGTTGTTAAATATGTGATATACCTGTAGTAAAAATACTTATCTGTGATCAATATCATTTTCCGTATCGTCCAGGAATGTAAATATATATCCCCAGTATTTCTCCAGAATCTTACCTCTGCTTCCATAGATCTCATGCTTTGTTCCGATCATATGGATATAATCACAGCTTGTTTTTCCCTGGCGATTGATCTTTCCGGCAAAATTTTTCAGGGCACGGACAGACACCAGATCTTCCGTCTGGGCCTGGATGAGCAGCATTGGTGCCGTATATTTTTTCCATCCGTAGAGACGCAGATACCAGCTCATTTCCGCAGAAGCCCAGAGCCAGCCGTAGGATGGAGACCAGGTCTGGAGCTCCTTATGTTCTGCACGGAGATTTTTGTATCGCTCGTATCTTGGTTTTGATGTTGCGGAGCTTGTCTCAAAAGAACCGCTGCCATCGTAAGGCTTTCGGCCAGCTACATATTCCTCATCTTTTCCGAAAATGCATTTCTCCAGAGCTATGCCGGTGGCTGCCGGCCACGGAACATTATCTGTAAGAGGACGGATCATCGGAGAAGAAAGGATCACCTTGTGAAACCAGTCCGGCTCCCAGGCCGCAGCAATACCACCGATGGCACCACCCATGGAATGTGCATACAAGTTAAGTGACAGATCCGGATGTGCTTTCTTTATGTAGCGGCATGCTTTCAGAAAATCGCGGATATATCTTCTCCATGTATCGATGTGGACCAGAGACGGGTCTGCGGTAAGACGATAGCTGCGGCCATGGCCGCAATGCTCCGGAATATATACATGATAGCCTTCCTTAAGAAAATAATAGGCCACTTCATCATATTTTACTGCTGATTCTGTGAATCCGTGGCTGATGACTACCACACCTTTAGGCATATCAATATCAGACAGATACTGCAGCATATGGATCTTACCTGTAATCCGTTTGCTTTCGTTACGAAACGGATAATCCGCACCCGGTACATAAAGTTCCCTTCTGTGAGACAGAAGATATGGCGTTACGATATTTTTCATGGTTTCTTCGTATTCATTTTCATGTATGATCTGCATATTGGTTAAAAACCTCCCTTGCTTTTACTGTATTGCTTTTTTGCTTCTCCCAAACTCTGCTTTTCAAAACCCTTCCATGTTGTCACAGCTGTTTTCTTACAGGATAACAGAATTCACTCCTCCAGGCAATCCTTTTCAGACCATTTTGCTCTTTAATTTCCATTAAAAAATGCCCGAACATTTTGATATGTACCGGGCATTTCTTCTATTATTTAATAAAATCTCACAATATCTTCCACATCTTTACGTTTCGGTCTTGCAGGTTCTTCGGCTGCTTTTCCGATGGCGATCACTGCCACTACCGTTTCTGTTTCCGGAATGGAAAGAATCTCACGGAGCTTGTCTCCAGCACGAAGTCCCATGATCAGGTTCCATATCCAAGCTCCTTTGCCTTCAGGATCAGATTCTCGTTCTGAAGTCCCAGATCATAGCAGCCCCAGCCGTTTCCGAGTTCATTATCCGGTGTTCCGTCTTTCTGAAATCCGGCATGGTTATGTACAAAGGTTGTAACGATCAGGGAGCATTCTCTGCTTTTGCCTGGTTCATTTCCGGCAGACATTCTCTGCTGACCTTCTCCACCATCTCTTCGGACATTACACAATAATATCTTCCGGTCTGGGAGTTTTTCCAGCTGGGTGCTTCCTGAGCGGCCCGGATCACTGCAAGAAGATCTTCTTTTGTGATCCTGCTCTCCGGTCTGTATTTACGGATGGTCCTTCTCTCTTCGATCAGTTTCTGAAATTCCATATTTTTCCTCCTTACTGTCCGGTGCCGGATCTGCTTCCGGATCCTGCAGTTATTCCGGCATGGATTTTTATGTTCACACTTTTTATGGAGCCATTTTAACACAATGCCGTATTGAAATCAATTTTTAAAACTCCGGCATCGTTACTGTTCATTCTGCGACCGTTACTGTTCACTCCGTTCTCAGCAACACGCTTCAAAAAATATTGCCTTGGAACAATAACTGCAATACCACTTATGAAGATTTTTTTGATTTACCACATAAATTCCCACACAGACAAGAAACAGTGCGATGAGACTTCCCATATTAAATGCCTGACGTACCTCTCCCAGAACCAGTGCAGACAGTATCACACTGAACAAAGGATTTACAAAGCCAAAGATCGCTACCCTGGATACATCATTCCAGGCAAGCAGCACTGACCACAGTGTATAGCCACCGCAGACACCATTGCCAGATAAAAGATAATCCCGATACCGGCGGCATTTACCACTCCGAAATGTCCTCCCATCCCTTTTCCGATCAGGAACAGAATAATCCCGCCCATGGTAAACTGCGTTCCGCTGAGTACCACCGGAGATACCTTTCTGGAAAAAATATTGATCAGCACCGTGGACATTCCGTAAGAAAACTGCGCGATCAGAATAAATCCTTCTCCTGTAAGCCTAAAACCTGCATCCAGAGAATTTCCCATGAGATTGATCACGACCACGCCGGCAAAACCGAGGACACAGCCGAGCATCTTTCGCCCGGTCATTTTTTCCTTGTGAAAAACAAGGCAGGACAGCAGGATCGCAATAAAATTCCCAAGACCTGTGATAATAGCGCCTTTTACACCGGAGGTATGTGCCACACCTATATAAAAGAAGAAATACTGACATACCGTCTGAGCCATACATACCGGCACCGCATATTTCAGAACAGTTCGATCCGGAAGCAGAACCTTGCGCTCACGCAAAGATGCAAAGATCAGTACAAGGATTCCTGCCAGTGCAAAACGCACTCCTGCAAAAACGATCTGACTTGCCGTATCTGCAGAATCCATCTGCATCAGACGGTATCCTGTCTTGATCAGCGGGATCGCACTCCCCCAGAGAAGACAGCAGACGCAGGCAAGCGCTGCCACCACCCAGGTTTTTTTTAATATTGTTTTTGTTTGTTCCATTTGTTTATTCTCTCTTTCTCAAAACCTTCTTCCATCTGACTGATCACAGCTTTTATTTCATTTATTGCACTGATACTTACGTCCCGGAAATCAAGCTTTTTCCCCTTTCCGTATAAATTCCGCCTCATAAGCGCTGGCTTTCTCTTCATCTTTATCCTTGTATCGGGCTTTTCCGATCAGCCAGGCACTGGAATCCGCATAGTCCGGATATTCCGTATTTCCCCGGATCAGAAAATCCTCTGAAGCTTCCGTCAATGCTGTTTTCAGTTTCTCTGCTTTATCCAGAAATTCTTCCGTTGTCTGCGGATAATGTTCTTTTTATATAAAGGAGATTTTTATGAATACAGGTGGCACTTTTTTCCATTAGTTTCCGTTCTTCCGGATCTTTGAAATTATCATATTCCCCAGGCCGGACTTCCCATCCGCGGATGGATTTGCTTAATTCCATCAGCCAGTATACATGACGGGAAATATCGTCCGGAAACATAAAATACGTAGAAAATTCATGATCGATCATAGGTGCAAGACTTATGATCCCGCCATCTTTATCACAGAGAAATGCTACATTTTCATAATGATAATTCTGGTCTCCCTTCAGGACAGAGATCAGTACCTGCATGGCAAGCTGTTCCGCCATTTCCTGATGCTCCTGCAAAAAATCAGCTTCAAAAATATCTCTGTAATCATAAAACATCTGGCAATAGTTTACATAATTATCTATATCTACCTTTTCATCCGGATATTTCCTGAAAAACTCCAGAAGATTCAAAAGGGATTCTCCTTCTTTATAGGCCATGGGTACTGCCGTTCCGTAGTCAAGATATTTTTCATTTACTGCCTCATACCCTTCACAGATGGCCAGTTCATACCTGGGCGCAGGCATAAAATATTCATTAATGATCGTTGACCAGAACACCTCTGCATAAGCATACAGTGGCGTGGAAAATGGTTTGGATTTCGTCAGTGGCTTAAAAATCATATTTCCAGGAAATATGGGGAAATGTTTTTCCCCGCTTACCACGCCTACAGCTTCAGACTTAAGATTTCCGATTCGATTTTTGTATTGATAGTGTCTGACTTTATAATACATAGCAGTCATATCGTATTGCCTTCCCCTTCAATGTATAAGACGGCTCCCGGCCGGCAAGACATTCACTTTTCAGCGGACGCTTGACGATGATCTTATCCGGATTTGCTCTGATAGCTGCATCAAAAAGATCCTTTTCCCCGGAACACGGTGGTTCCAGCTTCTGGATCAATTGAAGTTTCTTGTTGATCAGGCTGGATTTCTGTCTTGCCGGAAACATGGGATCCAGATAGATCACGTCTACAGGATCAAGAAGCTTTGACATACCTTCTACACTGTTTCCCTCGATCACCTTCATACGACCGGCAATATCTTTCAGATCCATATTTTTCTTGGCACGGCGAATGGCATCTTTAAGAAGGGCTGCGATCACCGGATTCTGCTCGTACAGCGTCACCTCATAGCCCTGGGCTGCCAGAAAGAAAGGCATCCTCACCCATTCCTGCCGTAGCATCGATGGCCTTCCTTCCCTCC
>ENA-OQCP01000961-OQCP01000961.1-human-gut-metagenome-genome-assembly--contig:-NODE-961-length-11853-cov-1.445250_pt1 | contig 11853 bp, 17 predicted proteins | sample MGYA00242760_ERZ504583 | MGnify/ENA primary metagenome ERZ504583 (study PRJEB26092, sample SAMD00036308) | human gut metagenome | host: Homo sapiens | study: EMG produced TPA metagenomics assembly of...
TCTTGGATTTCAACTATCCAGAATGCCCACTTCACCACCGTTCGCAGTGCAATCCAGGCTAAGGAATTCAATAAGTTCCAAGCTTCTTCACTGATTTCAATCGATTTATTACGGTTTCTTCGCAGAAGAATTAAGGAATGCTTTCTGATTGAATTCTGTAATTTTAGACAACACACGATCACTCATAAATTTATCAATAGCAACAGCATATCCGCCTGCAATTTCTTCTGCATGGAATTCTGCATAATCACCAATGACAACATCATCAAGAATTGATTTAAGATCACGCAATTCAATTTCTACAGTCGTACTGTCATCTTCTTTGATGAAATTCATAATCTCCACTTCATCAGTAATGTCGATATAGTAAACAATAACCTTTTAATGTCATTATCCAATTCTGGAATCGCCTGATGAATAATACGGTTCATGGTCACTTTATCAAGAAGTTTGGATGCGCTGTCCATTAAATTTGGCACGTAAGCAGGAATTGTACCAAGCTTGCTATCAGAGATAGCACCTTCCCAGAAAGAATCCAGAGAATCTTCATTTTTCAAGCCAGGAATCAAAAATTTTAATTTTATCCATTGTCTGAACCGGATTACGATAAAGTTGAACTCCATCTTTAATTTCCAGCACATCGAATTCAGCCCCATCTGCGACAAGACGATCACGGGTTGTCTGAACAGAATTCAATCCAATATCACAATGAATAAATTTTCTGGCCAGTTTGTTTGCCACTGCTGCAGTAACACCACTACCTCCAAAAAAATCTGCAACTATCATATTTTCATTTGATGAAGATGTGATAATTCTATTCAATAGTGCTTCTGGTTTTTGCGTAGAATAATTTGCCGACTCAGCAGATCGACCTGCAACATACGCAATATCTGACCAATTATCATTTAAAGGAACTCCCGGAAGTTCGTCCATAAACACAATGCGGCAACGTTTGATAGGCTTTCCATTTTTCCAAGTCTTACACGGCCATGGCTATTGGGAACTTCTGTTTGAGGGGCATTCCACAATTCTTCAAATTTTTCTGGCGTTGTTCTCCAACGTGCAACTGTGCCATGAAAATCGTAAGCTGCCATTTTATTCTGTGGATCAAGCATATTTTCAAATTTATAGTATCGTCCAGAAGGTGCTTTTGTCCATTCATCAGCAATGTACTCTTCTGTATAAGGTGTGTATTGTATATTAAATGGATACTCTTCTGAACGAGAATAGAAAAATATACTGTCTTTAACTCTACTATAATTTTGCTTACTATCATTATGTGAAGCTGTCCTTACCCAAGTAATTTCATTTCTAAAATTATCTTCACCAAACACTTCATCGAGAAGAATCTTAACATAATGCCCCAATATGCCAATCAATATGTACATATATGGACGCATTTTCACTCATTACCGATTTAATCGCCATAAGATTTTCGTACATCCAGTTCAGATATTTTTCTTTATCCCATACATCACCATACATCTTTTCTTCAAAAGCTTTCAATTCATCTACATCCAGCTCTTGTTCAGCCTGTGCAATAACTTCTGCTACTTTCGGATTTCGACGATATATACTTTCTTTGCGTAATCGGCACCACTTGCAAATGGTGGGTCAATGTAAACAAGGTCAACTTGAATGCCTTGCTCTTTAAGATAAGCACAGGCAGAAACACATTCTCCACGAATAACCATATTACCATCGGAGTTTTCGCCCACAGTTTCCTGTTTTTCCATTTCATATAAAGGCATGCCACGTTGCAATGTCATAGAAACATCGTCAGCGCCTTTGTATCTCAATATTCTATTAAAATTACCAAGCACAGCCTGTCCTTCCACCGGCTCCGGTATAAACGGTACATATTTAATTGGCATTATTTGATTCCTCCATTTTTCATATAACTTACAAATTGTTCAAAAGAAATTGCCATACTATATGATGTTATAAATTCTTGTGCCAATTTTGCTTTTTGTATGTCATCCAACTCGTCTAATGCCTTAATAAAATCAAGCAATTTATTTTTTGCATTAGTATATTTATCATCAAACTCTATGCCTACAGTAGGTCTAATTCCATTCATTACGCTTTCTCCTTAAAAAACTCACAGATTTTTTGATGTGTCTGTGTCAATCTATCTTTCTCTGGCATCGTATCTTCCAAATACAGGTAATCAAAACGTTCATAACCATACGCAGCATTATTCTGTTTTGAAAACTCTGTTTCCATAAAATTCTTCTTATCTTTAAAGACTGGATCTTTGGCATAAATCTGCCCCTTGGTTTCCACTACAATAACCTTATGGATAACGCCATCTTTTCGTTTAATGATAAGGAAGTCCGGTGTGTAAATACCAATGTAATTCCATTTTCCACTGGTTTTCTTATAGCACTTGATCTTAAACTCCGTCATAGCACGGTCGCCATTGTAATACACTTCCAGACCTAATTCTTCGATAATATCAAAGGACAATACTTCTCTTAAAAATGTTTGTTCAAAACCACTGTCTGTACGATATGGCAAGTAGTGGAACGAACGATTCTTATTTGGGTGAGATGATACACGCTGTTGCAATTCCAAAACGATTCTATCGTTTCCAGTTTCTATAGCGAGATCAATTAACTGCTGTGTCTTTTTATCAACTTTCAATTTTCCCTGATCGTCAGCCATTATGTTTTCAACAACATTCTGTCTTGGATAGTAGTCATCCAGATTATCTGCATATATCTCAGAAGTAAAATTCGCAATGTTCAACAAATTAGCTTCTTCTGGTATCAGTTCTTCTGTTGTATTGAAATCCGTTTTGTCACAAAAAGCTTTGCGAATATTGGCTTCTACCAACTTTTTATTGTACTTCGAACTGAAATATCGTGAGCCACCTTTTTCGTATGTGATTTTTTCATATACTACTTTTAACTGCTCTGTATATGCATTTAATTCTGCCATGGAAGGTGTTCCAAATCCACTTCTCATAATGCCATAAATCCAAGAATTAAAGGTTGCATATTCTGTACCATATTCAGCATCATCCACCTGGATACTGATATTATTTACATTCATAGAAAGATCTGTTGTTTTGATAATATTACCTGCAATTTGCGCTGAATCAACAGATTTTTCAATAGAAACTTCAGGATTTGCCTTTTCCACAGTAAGTGTATCATAGCTGATTTTCAGCTGATAAAACTCTACTTTAGGCAACTTTAAATAAGCCGTACGATTATAACGTTTCAAAGTAGTCTTGCTGTTGTCTGCAGAAGAAAATTCTTTAAGCGAAATATGGTGCTGCCGCTCAAGCTGCATATTTAATTTTTCGGCATTGCTTTCATTCAAATATATCAGCGCCGTTTCCTGACCATTTTTAATCACCTGACGCAAGCATCGACAAGATGTCTGTAATACCATATTGGTTGGGCAGTCTCCTTCTTGAGAAAGAATAATACCTGTAAGACTTCGACAGTCCCAACCTTCTTTACCAATCTGCACAAGCAAAACAATACGAATTTCAGAAATAGATTTATCCAAGATATCAAACTGCATCTGACTATCAGCCGACATCTTATACTGTTTATTTCCTTTGTGGAATTTAAGTATAACATCAGTACCAAGGCCATATTCAGCTACAATACGGGATACCTGTGGATATACTGTTTCTTCTAATTTTTCGATAGTACCGCAATAAATACCCAATTTTAGCTGTTAAACCATCTGCATAAACAGTGTCTTTATAAGTATCAAGAAATTCTCTGACACCCTTTTCAATAATAAGGCTGCTATCTGCAATATCTGCAATTTTTACAACTGGACGTTTTAAGAAATTTCCTACACCGTCTATAAGTGGATAGTAATACACAATATTTGTGATTTCAGCTGTACCAATGGACAATGAATCTACAACTTTTATTTTTCAACTTTGTCTAAATATGGAGTACCAGAAAACCAATTACAGAATTGACTGTATGATTCTGCGCCCATCTTGTAACTACAGCACGAAGCTTAATTTCATCACTTACTGCATGATGAACTTCATCAATAAAGATAGACAATGATGGTAACTTACCAATTAAATTACGAAGTTCATTTGCCTGTCGGTCTTTATCGTCCTCGCTTTCTTCAAACATATTTATCTGTCCCTGTTTTTCCTGAATACGCTCAAGAATTACTTTTTCCGCATTAGTAACAGCAACAAGACCAAACAACTCAGAAAGCGCTGATGATTAGCGATTTTCTGAACATTTGGATTTTTTTGTCTTATTTGATTTTTTTGCAGTTTTGCTTTGATCCAACACTTCAAAAGAAATCATCCTCTTGATGTCTGTTGCTGCCGGCTCCGGAAGAATCCATGATGATTAAAGTTTTGTATTGTTTTAAGACTTGGAACCACTGATGATTTCAAACCTGATGGTGCAAATATGATAAAGTTATGTGCAAATGACGGATTTGTTGGCTCGTTATAAGCAAAATATAAATCCAAGTAAATAAATGCCGCCATCAAATACGTTTTACCTGCACCCATAGGAAGGCTAAACAGATAATCCGTATAGGAAACACCATAAAACGCATTACGAAAGAATTCATTATAATCAATTCCCGTTGGATCTTTCTTTATCTGTTTTTCCAGTTTTTCAGATACCTGTTCACCTTTATCATTTGTCAAACATGCATATTCAAACAATGTCGCTGCCGCTGGGATTCTGAAACAAATATTCACGAGTGGATTTTGACAATTCTATCTCATTCAAATCAATAGAATTAAAGAATCCCTGTCTAAACAGCTGTGTCAACGGCTTACATTCACAGGCAATTTTTAGAAACAGATATACCTTAATAGCCTCAATCTGAGCATCACGCATCTGCTGTTTCTCTATATATTCAATTAAGTTTTAACCGTACACCGTTCTGATTCATTACCATTGTGTACACTTATTTTCTATCATTTTATAGAACATGTATTTACTCCCGTCTTTGAAATGTATATCATTATTTTTTCTCAAAGCACAAATTTTTCACTTTGAATCACGTTTAATATGCAATTCTAAAATAATCCAAATACGCCTTATACTTGTCCTGTGCGGTCAGGCAGGTATCAGTCAGATATCCTTTTTCATTGTTCCATTCTTTCAATCCACGATAATAGAACATCTTCAGATTATCCTCGATGATAAACGGAACGATATTATATTTCAGGCATTCCTTAAACATAATTAATCTGCCCACACGACCGTTGCCGTCCTGGAATGGATGGATACGTTCAAACTTCACATGGAAATCCAGAATATCCTCAAAATTCTTTTCTTCTTTTCCGTTGTACTCTGTCAGCAGAGTTTTCATTTTATCGGCAACTTCTTCCGGAAGTGCAGTATCCATGCCACCGACTTCATTCGGCATCTTTTTATAATCGCCTACAGCAAACCAATCTTTTCTGGAATCACTGGTACCGCTCTTCAAGATCAGATGAAGTTCTTTGATAAACTTCTCTGTCAGAGCTACCTTTGCATTATCAATAATCATATCAATACACCGGAAGTGATTTGCTGTTTCAATCACATCGTCCACATTCAGCACATCTTTTTCTACACCGATGGTGTTGGTTTCAAAGATATATCTGGTCTGATCATGGGTCAGGCGGCTGCCTTCAATATGATTGGAGTTATATGTTAAATCAATCTGTGTCTTATGATAAATCCCACCAGAGTATTTACTTGCCTTCTGCTCCTGCAGAATATCCAGCAATGTAATTGGCTGCTCTTTCTTTTTATTGGAACGCTCCGGCTTTTCTGCATTTTCGGGAATTCTCCACGTCTTTCCTATAAGAAAAGCACCATCCACTCGTCCATGAGCACAATAATTTCTAACACTTCGCTCTGATATATTCCATTTGCTATTTCAGTAACTGAAAGATGTTTCATCTGCTATCCTCCGTCATAAATCAAAAACGTACTAATCTATTACTTAGTATATCATATTATCGCAAAAATACTATTATTTTCAGCCGATACATTATTCTTTTTAGCCGATACGTAACGCCTTTTTCCTTCAATCAAAAAAGACGTAAGTTTTCCCTACGTCTTGATTACCAATCCGATCTTCCAAAGGTGTAAATAAGGTGTAAATTCTACGTTTCCATCCAAGAACCCCAATAAACTCAAGGCTTTTGCCCCGTCCCTTAAACACTGCCGTGGCAGATGAAAAGTATTTTTATCATTGTTTTATTTCTCCTTGAATTGCCCCGGAATGCCCTTGTTTGCAAGGGATTTCGGGGATTTGTGAAATGTGTGATTTAGGTGGCATCTTGGCAAAATGGTGCAAGATGGAGCATGTTGTTACTACCTGTTAGTAGTAAAGTTAGTAGTAAAACGGAATGGGTTACTACTAAGGATTATATATTATAATCTGCATATACTGAAAGCATACTCTCAACACTCTTCACAAAGTTCTTAGAATTATCATCAAACTCGTACTCTCCAAGTATGGTATGATACACATTTCCCGTATATTCTGTAACAAAAATTGCATCGTATAACTGTTGGATTTTTTGTTCAACAGTAACTACACTCTTACCTTCTTCCACTTCAAAGGCTTCATTTCTATTCAGCAATCGTGTAGCCAACCATTCTCCCTTATCAGAATCTTTATAAATATCCATAAGTGGTTTCGAACTTTTTCCGCATACAAATTGGTTATATAACGATATATCAACAATTTTTAGTCCTACAAGAATTGGAACCACATACATCAATAAAAGTTGTCTTCCTTTTTCATCTGAAAAAGAAAAATCAAATTTTCTACTCTCATGTGTAGGCTCATATGCTGCTGTTTTCACTTGTCGATAAAAACGAGTGGCTTCACGCAACTCCATATTATATGTATCTATTACTTTTCGACATATTTTTTCTAAGACATAACTAGATTCCAACCCCATTTCCCTATAAAATGCAGTTTTATCTGCTGGTGGCAAGGATATTCTCATATCAAAAAATCTGTCTAAATATCTGCACGCATCAAATGTATTACCATAATAATGCTTTATTGTATGTTGTAGCTCACCTAAATTAACAGAAAAAACAAACGTAATTCTGTCATCATATAAATAATGTTTTATTCTTTCTAATAATTGAACAGCATAGCTTGGCTTACATCTATCCAATTCATCTATGAAAACCACTAACCGATTTCCTCTTTCAACTAACAACTCCGTAAAGAAATTTTTAATATTCTCGTGTAAATCTTTTTCTTCTTTAATCTTTGTAAGCGGATTATCGCTTTTTAAGTTTTCAATAATACCGTTTATATTTCTACCAGTAAGTGCCTCTAACACAGACCCCGCCAACTTGAATGCATTGCTATTATCATCAAAAGCATAATTTATTCCTAACTGCTTTATTATTTCGTACACCAAAGACAATACCGGGTCTGTACCATTATCATTTTCCCATGCGTCATAATAAACTGCCACATCATAATTCTCTGGCATGTCTTCTGCTTTTTTCGGAAATGGAAGTGCGTATACAATACTTGCTTTCTTTTCATCATCCATATCGCTCATCGGATTTTTTGCATTTATTAGCAACATAGATTGTTTCACAAAAAAAGTCTTTCCACTCCCCCATCTGCCATCAATAGCAATAGAAGAAGCTCCTTCTTGTACTAATATCAAATCATAAAAACGCACTAAATCTTTGTTTCGTTTCAATAAATCTTTGTCCAATGTATGTATCAAATTTTCTTCTGTAGGAATCAATTCAAAACTATTCATGCCCATTTTCCTCCTGTAAAATATCTTGTAACTGTTTATTTCGATTAATAATTACATCCACAATATATTCTAGAAACTTAACATACTGTTCTGGTTTCAACTTTAATAACTTTTCAACAGTATCATATTTATCGTTTTCTAAAATTTCCTCTATGAATACACTTCTATAAATACTACCATAAACTAGTTTCGTAAATTTAGCATGCCGTTTATAATACACATTGGGTATATCATAGCAATGTGCCATTCCTCTATTTATATTCGCCCCTGGCCATGTTGGAATTATGTTTCCTATATCATAGTAGTGTTCTAAAAATCCTTTTATTTCCGGTAAATCGTTTACGTCACTAAATTGTGGATAATTCTCACTTAAAAACTTATCGGAATAAAGGCGCTGTCTCGTAGCCCCCTTTTCATCTTTCACCTTAATATCCGTCTTCACATTATCTCCAAATAATTGTCGATAATAAATAAAAACCCCAATAGCATATACTCCTCTAAAAGAGAATAATACATCCGGACATTCCCAATTCAGTTTTATGATTTTATCAACATTATATTTTTTCAACAGTTTCTCTCTTATGAAAAATTCTTCTACAGATTGTAATTTCATCTTTAGCACTTCCTCTTTAAAAGATAGCATTTATATTATACTATTTCTTTTGATAATCCGCCACAAATTCAATTTCAGCAACAATTTGTAAAAAACTGCCCCAGCCAAGCCGGAGCGTTATCCATCTTCTGTATCAAATTACCTTAAACATCTTCTGTGACATCGGTTTCTCCTTCTTCTGTTCAACCTCCGCCCGTGCCTTCCTAAACTCTTCTATTCGTTTCAGTTCTTCCTCAGCATCATCAAATCCGATATGCGTGTACACATTCATCGTGACTGATATATCCGAATGCCCCATAAGATACTGTAATGTCTTGGGATTCATTCCCGGTTTTGCCATATTGCTGCAATAGGTGTGTCGGCATACATGAAGCGTGATGTTTGGCATCTGCACCCGGTAAATATCATTGTATCTGCCGACCATGTGATTGAATCGATGCTGCCAATGCATTGCCACAAGTGGCATTCCATTATCATCATAGAATAGGAATCCGCTATAGCCGTCTATATCTTTCTCCACTTTCGATGCATTCCTGTCCTCGATGATTGCCTGAAACATTTCTGCTACATCCTCTGTTATCGGTAGTACCCTTGTTCCAGCATCTGTCTTTGTGGTTTCTATGATATATCGCATATCCGATGTTCTCTGCAACTGGTGGTCGATATTCACTGTCATTTTCTCAAGATCAATGTCCTTTAGTGTCAGTCCACAAAATTCCGATATTCGCATTCCCGTATGAAAGAGTATGTACACCACTTCATAATATTTACAATATGCCACATCGTCATGCACAAACTTAGAAACTTCCGCATCTGGTCTTTGTAATTACCTCTCTTGTGACTGCATCATTTACCAATACTCCGGCAAGCTGAAATCCGAATGGATTCTTTACCAGAATATCATCATCCACCGCCATCTGAAAGGCTGGTCGCAGCACTCCTCGAATGGTATGAATGGAACTGTAGCTTTTCCCATCTTCCTGCTGCAATTTGATAAGGAACAGCTTTGCATCGGATGTTTTCACACTTCGTATCGTCTTTTTGCCAAATGTTTCCTTCGCAAGCAATCTCTGCACTGTAACATATCCCTGTTTCGTACTTTGCCTTACTCCTGTCTTTGTTTTCAAATATCGGTCTACCAGTCACAGACAGTCATCTGTCCGTCCACGATATTTACAAGCAGTTCCAAATCTGTGTTTACCTGTTTTTCCAACTCACGAAGGGAAAGGCATGGCTTTTTACCCTTTGGAAGTTTATCCGTAGGCTCCAGTTTCCAACTGTATACAAAATGTGGTTTTCCATCAATATGATATTTATATTGATATTTTCTGTCTGCTCTTACACTCTCTCCCGGTCTTAATACTCTACGTTTGGAATCCCGCCTTGTCTGTCCCCTTCCTGCCTTTGCCATTATACCCGTCTCCTTAGTTCTGGATGGTTATGCAGATACCTTTCAAAGGCTACACGAAGAATCAGCTTGCGTTCTCCGTAGTATGCCAGAAACTCTTCTCCATCCGTATCATTCAATAAATCATAAAATTTTCTCCTGCTTAAAACGAAATATTCAATTGCCTCAGAAGGATTCAAAATATCCTTTTCCGCTAAATTTGGTCTTGCCATAAAGCACTTTCTTTCTGCCAAAAGTGGCTGTTTTCAAGGGTTTTCGGGGTCATCCTATGTTCGCTCTTATGCCCTGTAATAGCAACTACTTTTGGCAGATAAAAGGAACTATATTTCTGAAGAATTAAGGATGAATTCTTCGAACTTCGGACGGATAATAAGAAATCTGTTTCCACAGTACACCGCCACTGTTCCAAGGTTGTCCTCTGCAATTCTTCTCAATCTCTTTATACCAATATTAAAATAAGCTGCTGCCTCCTTGATGGTGAGCATATACTTCTCACTAACAGGAAGCGTTTTATTGCATTCTGCCTCCATAGTATCTCTCCTTCCGACAAGGTGGTCACACAGCTGACTCCTTTGTACTATTTTTCCTTTTTTGTCATTTTCACTCTGATTCTGTGATACTTGCCCCAGGGGCAGTCTAAATCTCTGTCACCTTTTATGCCGGGCAACGGTGCCGCCCCTTCACGCGCAAAAACTGCGAATTAAACGGGGTATTAACCCCCAATATGTTTTTAGGAAGCCTTTAACTAGCCAAGATGTACCAAAATATTCCTGAAGACTACCAGATATAATAGTTTTTAATTTGTTCTCAATCTCGCACAACTATTACCGTATTCAAACAAAACTGACTCCGTTAAAAAAACGAAATCAGTTTGTTGCTTAAAATTTAATTATTCTACCATAGACCTGTTTTTTTGTGCTGTCTGCACAACTTGGGGCAGTTCAATTCGGGCGAGGTTATCACTTTATGCTTTATTCTTATTTGACCTGTAAAGCCTGGTCTATGAGTTTTTCAAGTGTCTTTGCTTGATTTTTTTCAGTGATTGCACCAACGATTGGCTCGCCTACAATGTTGCCGTTCTTGTCGACAACATATGTTGTTGGGTAAGAGAAAAGGCCTGATGTGAACTTGCCTGCATCGCTGTTTGAATCAAACCAAATGTTCTTGTATGTTACACCTTTCTTTGAAAGGATGTCCTTTGCTTCTGAAATTGCTGTCCTGTCACCGTCAATTGTGAATGTGTTGATGCCGACAACCTGACCGCCTTTTTCAGCAAGTTTCTTGTTGAGTGCTTCTAATTCCGGAAGTTCGCCGACACATGGCTTGCAAGTGCTGAACCAGTAGTTAACAACTGTTACATTGTTGCTTTTGAAAAAGTCACTGCTCTTTATATCGTTGCCATCAAGGTCCTTGCCGTCGAATGACGGAAAACTTGTTGCGCCACCGCCTTTTGAAATAACGCCGTTGCTGTCAGCCGGAACGCTGTCACCGTTTGAAGGTGCATTTGCACATTCAGGATATTTTTGCTCCAAGATTGTGAGTTTGCCCTCAATTTCCTTGATTTGTTCTGCACCGGCAACGAGTTTTTTGTATTCCTCATCTGTGAATTGGTCCTTTGCACCCTCAATTGTCTTGAGAAGGAAGTCACCGTAGTTTGTGCCGTCCTCAATCATTGGAGTGTCTTTGTTTGAAGCCATAAATACTTTTTCCCAAAGAGCTTTGTCTGTTGACAAGATTTCATTTTCTTTTTCCATAAGCTGATTGTAGAGCTTTGAAGCCTCGTCAGCGCTGTTCGGTTCTGTTGCCATCAAGGTTGAACTACTTGAATCTATTGATTGTTTTTCGTCTTTGTTGTTTTTTGATGTTGAGCAAGCAATAAGCTAATTGCCAATACAGAAACTAATAATACTACTATTAAGATTTTTGAGAGTTTTGAAAATTTCATAATTATTCCTTGTATGATAATTAGGAAGTTAATTATCACACGTTTCCTTTCTTTTAATATCGTGGTTCAATACAATTCAGATACTATGGACTTTTGATTTTTCCCTGTAGCCTTGACTACTCGACTGGAGTGTA
>ENA-OQCP01000962-OQCP01000962.1-human-gut-metagenome-genome-assembly--contig:-NODE-962-length-11849-cov-2.749104_pt1 | contig 11849 bp, 13 predicted proteins | sample MGYA00242760_ERZ504583 | MGnify/ENA primary metagenome ERZ504583 (study PRJEB26092, sample SAMD00036308) | human gut metagenome | host: Homo sapiens | study: EMG produced TPA metagenomics assembly of...
CTCAAATCCGCCGGTAGCGATACCGTACCGGTTCAAAGTCCGTCACCGGCACCAAAAGGACATTAACTCATAGGGGTTAGTGTCCTTTTTAGTATATTTCGGAGGGCGATAATTATGGGTGGAATAAGCGTTATGCTTTTAATGGGAATGCTTTCGGCTATGTATATGTTCTTTATAGCAGTAATTGCCGTGCTGATTATTTATTTTGCAGTAAGCTATGTTTTTGAGAGCATTGCGGCAATGGGTATGTGCAAGAACTTGTACTATAAGCACAGCGGTACAGCTTGGATTCCGTTTTATAATAAATATCTCCTCGGTAAAATTGCAGGGAATAAGGCTTTAGGCATAATTGAAGGTGTGCTGAACCTTTCAATCGCAACCGTTGCCGTTCTGTTTTTCTGCTTTGAACTGGAAATCGGTATCATCGGCTTGATTGCCCTGTTAGCTTGTGCCATTGCCTCATTTGTGATAGATGTGATTATTTCGGATAAAATATTCAAAAATCTTAACATCAGATATTCGGATGTTCTCACAGTAGTAAATGTCCTTACCTTCGGACTTTTTAGACCTATAATTCTTTTTATATTCAGAAATAAACAGAATACAGTCAGATTTTAATTTCTAAGGAGCAATACACGCCGTATTGTTCCTTTTTCTTTTGCAAAAATGCCCTGTTTAAGATTATTTTTGTTTCATAATTTTTCGATACAAGGCAATTTTTTAAAAATTCGTCAATTTTTTATTTTTAATTCTCATACGGTTGCTTATTTTTGATTTATATATTATAATGTATCTTGTATTGTTTTTTAATTACGGCGCAAAGCCGCATCTTTATGGAGGATTTGATTATGGAAAAGAAAGAATTACTTTACGAAGGAAAAGCTAAAAAGGTATTTTCTACAGAAGATCCCGATCTCTGCATCGTTTCCTACAAGGATGACGCAACTGCATTCAACGGCGAGAAAAAGTACAATCGTTGGCAAGGGTGTTGTAAACAACCGTATGTCAAACTTTATGTTCAAGCTTCTCGAAAAGCACGGCATTGCAACAGACTTTGTTGAAGAGCTTAACGACAGAGATACAGTCCTCAAGAAGGTTGAAATTGTTCCTCTCGAGGTAATTTTAAGAAATAAAGCTGCCGGCAGTCTTTCAAAGCGTCTCGGTCTTCCCGAAGGCACTCCTATGAAGACTCCTGTTCTTGAATTCTGCTATAAGAACGATGAACTCGGCGATCCTATGGTAAATGAATATCACATCCTCGCAGCAGGCTTTGCTACAAAGGAAGAAATCGACACAATCACAGAAATGGCTTTTAAGATTAATGAGATTATGATTGAATTCTTCAAGCAGTGCAAGGTTGATCTTATCGACTTCAAGATTGAGTTTGGCAGATATAAGGGCAAGATTCTCCTTGCTGACGAAATCTCTCCCGATACATGCCGTTTCTGGGATATGGATACTCAGGAAAAACTCGACAAAGACCGTTTCCGTCGTGATATGGGCGGTGTTGAAGAGCTTATGCCGAAATGATGAAGCGTGTAGGTCTTGCATAATAACTACATTGTGAATTTTTGAATTAAGATATGTGAATTAAACTTTGGATAGTTATTTTGATTAATCGGATGGTGGCACCTTGGAATTTTCTTTCGATAATTTTGCAAAAGAAGGTCTGCACGAAGAGTGCGGAGTATTCGGCATATTCAGCGACGGCACAATTAACCCTGCATACGCTTGTTATAACGGCTTGCTTGCTCTCCAGCACAGAGGACAGGAAAGCTGCGGCATCGCTGTATCTGACGAAGGTGTAATTGATTATCACAAAGATATGGGCCTTGTTACCGAGGTCTTTAACAACAAAATTCTTGATTCTCTCAACGGACAAATGGCGGTTTCGCATGTCCGTTACTCGACTGCAGGCGGTTCTGTGCTGGAAAATGCACAACCGCTTGTTATGCGTTATGTAAAGGGTACGCTTTCAATTGCCCATAACGGCAACCTTACCAATGCACTTGAAATCCGCAGAAGTCTTGAACAGCGTGGCGCAATCTTTCAGACAACAATCGACAGCGAGGTTATCTGCTATGTAATTGCCCGTGAAAGACTTAAATGTCATTCTGTTGAAGATGCCGTTGCAAGAACAATGCAGGTAATTGAGGGAGCTTATTCGCTCCTTGTTATGAGCCCGAGAAAGCTTATTGCGGCTCGTGATCCTCACGGATTCAGACCGCTTTGTATGGGCAAGTACAACGATTCCTATGTTTTTGCAAGTGAAAGTGCGGCTCTTGATGCCTGCGGTGCAGAATTTGTCCGTGATGTTGAACCGGGCGAAATCGTAATTGTAGACCAAAACGGTGTCCGCAGTATGAAACCCGACTTGGTGACAAGAAAAAGGCACTTTGCATTTTTGAGTATATTTATTTTGCCCGTTCAGACTCCTTTATTGACGGAGTAAGCGTTTATGAGGCAAGAAAGCAGGCAGGACGAATCTTGCAAGAAAATACCCTGTTGAGGCTGATATGGTTGTCGGTGTTCCCGAATCGGGAATTGATGCCGCAATCGGTTACAGCGAAGAATCCGGAATTCCTTATGAAAAGGCTATTGTGAAGAACAGCTACATCGGCAGAACCTTCATAAAGCCAAGTCAGAAGGAACGAATGAAAAGCGTAAAAATTAAACTCAACCGATTGCCGACAAAATCAAAGGCAAGAGAGTTGTTATTATTGATGACAGCATTGTGCGAGGTACAACTGTTGACCGAATTGTTACAATGCTCAAAGAGGCAGGCGCAAAAGAGGTACATATGCGTATCAGTTCACCTCCGTTCATGTGGCCGTGTTATTACGGTACAGACATTCCGTCAAGAGGAGAACTTATTGCCTGCAACCATACAATCGAAGAAATCACAAAGCTCAGCAAGGCTGATTCCCTCGGATACCTCCCTGTTGAGTCACTTCGTGAGATGATTCACAACGCTCCCGTAGGCTTTTGTGACGGTTGCTTTACGGGTAATTACCCGCTCCTATCACAAAAGAAACCTTTAAGGGCAAAGAGCGCGGCGGAATGAACTTTGATGAAAACAATAAAAAGGACAACTAATTGAAAGGATGTAAATAATGGTAAAAGATACTTATGAATCACCCTTGTCAGCCCGTTATGCAAGCAAGGAAATGAAATACATTTTCTCACCTGATAAAAAATTTAGAACATGGAGAAAACTCTGGATTGCTCTTGCAGAATCGGAAAAGGAACTCGGACTTCCAATTACACAGGAGCAGATTGACGAACTCAAGGCTCATGCTGATGATATCAACTATGAAGTTGCACAGGAAAGAGAGAAAATTGTTCGTCACGATGTAATGTCACATGTATATGCTTACGGTGTTCAGTGTCCGAACGCAAAGGGCATTATTCATCTCGGAGCAACCTCCTGCTATGTAGGTGATAACACAGATATCATCATTATGACAGAAGGACTCAAGCTTATCAGAAATAAGCTTATCACCGTTATCCGCAACCTTTCAAAGTTTGCCGATGAATACAAGGCTCTTCCAACCCTTGCATTCACTCATTTTCAGCCTGCACAGCCTACAACAGTAGGTAAGAGAGCGACTCTCTGGCTTCAGGAGCTCCTTATGGATCTTGAAGATGTTGAGTATCAGCTTTCAAAGGCTAAGCTTCTCGGTTCAAAGGGTACAACAGGTACACAGGCAAGTTTCCTTGAACTCTTTGACGGAGATCACGAAAAGTGCAAAATGCTTGATCATAAGATTGCAGAAAAAATGGGCTACAAGGCCTGTTTCCCTGTATCAGGTCAGACATATTCAAGAAAGCTTGACTCACAGTTCCTCAATGTTCTTGCGGGAATTGCTCAGTCAGCTGCTAAATTCTCAAATGATATCAGACTTCTTCAGCACCTCAAAGAGGTTGAAGAGCCGTTTGAAAAGAATCAGATCGGTTCATCGGCTATGGCTTACAAGCGTAACCCAATGAGAAGTGAGCGTATAGGTTCACTTTCAAGATATGTTATGGTTGATGTTCTCAACGGTTACTTTACAACTGCCACACAGTGGTTTGAAAGAACACTTGATGACTCAGCCAACAAGCGTCTCAGCGTTCCGGAGGCATTCCTCGCAGTTGACGGTATCCTTTCACTTTATGCAAATGTTGCAGACGGTCTTGTCGTTTATCCAAAGGTAATTGAACAAAGACTCAGAAAAGAACTTCCGTTCATGGCAACAGAGAATATTATGATGGATGCAGTTAAAAAGCGTGGTGCTGACAGACAGCAGCTTCACGAGAGAATCCGTGAGCATTCAATGGCTGCGTCAAGAGTAGTTAAGGTTGAAGGCGGCGAAAATGATCTTCTCGAAAGAATTGCCGCAGATGAGGCATTCGGCGTACTCTTGAAGAACTTGAAAAAATTCTCAAGCCGGAAAACTACACAGGCAGAGCAAAAGAGCAGACAGAAGACTTCCTCAACGAGTGTATCAAGCCTGTTCTTGAAAAGTACGCAGATGTTGAGTCTGACAAGCCTGAAATCAATGTTTAATTAGACTGATTTAATCGAACCTTTGGTTCAAGTATATATTTTATTTATAGCAGACCATGCGTTCTGTAAAAAGGAGTTTTGTAAAATGGTAAAAGCAATTGTAGGTGCCAACTGGGGCGACGAGGGCAAGGGTAAAATTACCGATGTTCTCGCAAACGACAGCGACATCGTAATTCGTTTTCAAGGCGGTGCAAACGCAGGACATACAATTGTCAACGATTACGGAAAATTTGCTCTTCACCAGCTTCCTTCGGGTGTTTTCCATCAGAATATCACCAATATAATCGGCAACGGTGTTGCTTTCAGCGTTGAAAACTTCGTTAAGGAAATGGCTCACCTCAAAGATCGCGGAGTTCCTGAGCCAAACATTATTATTTCTGACAGAGCACAAATTGTTATGCCTTACCATGTAGCATTTGACTGCTATGAGGAAGAGCGTCTCGGCAAAAATTCTTTCGGTTCAACAAAGAGCGGTATCGCTCCGTTCTATTCTGACAAGTATTCAAAAATCGGTTTCCAGATTAATGAACTTTATGATGATCCCGATTCACTCAGAGAGAAAATCAGACACGCTCTTGAAATCAAGAATGCAACTCTGAAAAACCTCTACAACAAGCCCGAAATCACAGAACAGGAAGTTTTTGACAAGCTAATGGAATATAAGGAACTTCTTGCTCCTTATGTTGGTGACGCATTCACTTTTGTTCATAATGCGCTCAAAGACGGAAAGAATATTCTTCTTGAAGGACAGCTCGGTTCACTCAAGGATACTGACTTCGGTATTTATCCTATGGTTACTTCATCCAATACAATCGCAGGTTACGGTGCTGTAGGCGCAGGTATTCCTCCGTATGAAATCAAAGAAATCATCACAGTTGTCAAGGCTTATTCAAGTGCAGTAGGCGCAGGTGAATTTGTTTCTGAAATCTTCGGCGATGAGGCTGACGAACTTCGCAGAAGAGGCGGTGACGGCGGAGAATTCGGTGCAACAACAGGCAGACCGAGAAGAATGGGTTGGCTTGACCTCGTTGCAACACGCTATGGTTGTATGGTTCAGGGTGCAACACAGGTTGCGTTCACGGTTCTTGATGTTCTCGGATATCTTGATGAAATCCCTGTTTGTGTGGGTTATGAGCTTGACGGCAAGGAAATTGACTACTTCCCGTCAACAACAAAGCTTAAAAGATGCAAACCTATCCTCAAAAAGCTCAAGGGCTGGAAGTGTTCAATTTCAGGCATTACAGAATATGACAAGCTTCCTAAGGAATGCCGTGAATACATTGAATTTGCCGAAAAGGCTATCGGTGTGCCGATTACAATGGTTTCAAACGGTCCTTCCAGAAACGATATTATTTACAGATAATTAAAATATTAATTGAATACCGCACAAACTCTGTGCGGTATTCTTTAAATTTGAAAGGAATTTTACTATGAGCAATGCTACAAAAGAAACTGTCATTGTTCTTGATTTCGGCGGTCAGTACAATCAGCTGATTGCAAGAAGAGTTCGTGAGTGCAATGTGTATTGCGAAATTCTTCCTTATACCGTTGATATTCAGAAAATCAAAGACATTAGCCCAAAAGGTATTATCTTCACAGGCGGTCCTAACAGCGTTTATGACGAGTCATCACCGCACTATACTCCTGAAATTTTTGAACTCGGAATCCCGATTCTCGGCATTTGCTACGGTTGTCAGCTTATGGCATATACGCTCGGAGGCAATGTTGTTTCGGCTACAGACAATTCATCAAGTGAGTACGGCAAGACAGTTACAAGATATAACAACAATGATATCCTCTTTAAATCCGTAAAGAGCGAAGGAATTTCATGGATGAGCACCGTGACTATATCAATGAAGTTCCCGAGGGATTCAGCATTACAGCTGCAACAGATGTATGTCCCGTAGCCGCAATGTCATGCCCCGAAAAAAAGTTTTACGGTGTTCAGTTCCACCCCGAAGTAAATCATACCGAGAACGGAAAGGATATGCTCCGTTCATTCCTCTATGATGTATGCGAATGTAAGGGTGAGTGGAAGATGGAGAGCTTTATTGACACAACAGTCGCACAGCTTAAAGAGCAGATTGGTGATAAGGGTGTAGTTCTCGGACTTTCAGGCGGTGTTGATTCATCAGTTGCCGCAGCACTTCTCAGTAAGGCAGTCGGCAAACAGCTCACCTGCGTGTTTGTTGATCAGGGACTTATGAGAAAAGACGAGGGCGACTTTGTAGAGCAGACCTTTACAAAGCTTTTTGATATGAACTTTGTCCGCATTAATTGTCAGGAAGAGTTTCTTGCAAAGCTTAAAGGTGTTGAAGAACCCGAAGAAAAGCGCCATATCATAGGCACAGAATTCTATAAGGTGTTCTGGAACAAAATCCGTGAAAGCTACGGTGAAGGTTACTTTGCACAGGGTACAATCTATCCCGACCGTATCGAAAGCGGTAAAGGCGATGCCGCAAAGATCAAGACGCACCATAATCAGGTTGGTATCCCCGAAGATATCGACTTTGCAGGTGTAATTGAACCGCTTAAAGATCTTTTCAAGGATGAGGTACGAGTAGTAGGTGAGAAGCTTGGACTTCCGCACGACCTCGTATGGCGTCAGCCGTTCCCGGGTCCGGGACTCGGTGTGCGTGTAATCGGTGAAGTTACAGCCGAAAAGGTTCGTATTCTTCAGGAAGCTGATGCAATTCTTCGTGATGAAATGGACAAGTGCGGTTACGCAGATAAGATGAGCCAGTTCTTCGCAGTCCTCCCAGGTGTTAAAACTGTTGGCGTTATGGGTGACGCAAGAACATATGACGAACTCATCGCTCTCCGTGCCGTTACAACCGATGACTTTATGACAGCCGACTGGGCAAAAATCCCCTACGAAATCCTAGGCAGAGTCTCCAACCGTATCATAAATGAAGTAGAACATGTCAACAGAGTAGTCTATGATATAACAAGTAAACCCCCCGGAACAGTAGAGTGGGAATAATACCAAGAGTGCTGTAAACCCGCATAAACACAGGTTTTCAGCTCTCAAATTCCCGATTTGATAGCAAAATGATAGCAAACCGTAAAACGCCATTATTTTAAGTGTTCTATCGGTTTGCAGGTACAATTATCTTAATACTATAAAAGGCATCACTGACTTTTGCAGTCGGTAATGCCTTTTTGCGTTTATTTGCTTATTTGTTTTGACTTAAAAAGTTTTCTAGTGCTTTGATTTTTTCGTTAATACCCTTCATACGGTCACTTATGCCGTTTTGACAGATGATTTGTTGTGTTTTTAGTATTTCTTTTATCAATTCTTTTTCACATTTTTTTCGTTTTTGTTGATCATCTATTTGACGGTATAATTCGAATTTTAATGTTATTTTTGGATTAACAATGGATTTCTCGTTAAAACCGAAATAAGCGGGATTTTTCTTAAATTCAAATAAATGAGTTGCGCAACGGACTAACACAAAAACAGATTCGCCAATGTATAAAGGTGCGATATCACCATTTGCATTGATAACACTTACTTTATACACACCTGCTCCAATTGCTTCTATGAAATTGCTTGAAAAGAAATCAATTTTAGTTTGTATTTTCATAAGTAACACCTTTATTCAATATTGATTGCAGGATAGTTATAACGCCAACGGTCGTATTCCTCTTTTGTGATTTCTCCGTTCTTAAGTTTTTCGGCTTGCTCCTGCCAAGCGGAAAACATATCGAACATTTTAAGATAGTTTGTTCCCATACCTTTATCAAGGCGTATGCAAAGCTCGTCATCAAGTTTATCAATACGGAAACCGTATAAATCTTCAAGAGTAAACAGTGTGTGCATTAAGCGTTGTAGTTGTCAATATCTGGCACAGTTAAAGCACTTGTCGATACGCCAAACACATTTGCAAGATTGTTCGTTAAATCAGCCTTTGGTGTTCTTGACCCTGATTCATACTGTGCCATACGAATGTCTGCGGTTTTCTCCGGAAAGCCCACCTGCATACCGAGATATTTTTGAGTCATACCTTTTAAATTTCTAAAAAATCTTATTCTTTCGCCGATAGCCATAATATAGCACCTCTCACTTTACTATTAAATATCATAGCATAACAAGTTAAGCAATGTCAAGTAACATAAAACAAAAAAGTTTAATATTTCCGCGAAAACCACTTGATATAACGGAATATGTTTAGTATAATTATTAAGCAAATAGCGTTAAGTCTATTTGCAAACAACTGAATAGCCGTCATATATCACGGTAATGGTGTATCCGCTCGGGCAAATCGGAATGCGGTCAGAAAGTTCTCCGACACTAAATAATTATGAAAATGTAAAAATGAAAGGATGATGTTAATGTCTAACAAAATGTTTATGCGTGTTGAGGATGTGGCAGAAGAAATGGGCGTTTCCGTTTCTTACGCTTACAAACTTATACGCAAATTAAATAAAGAATTGCAGTCAACCGGGTGTATTACAATTCCCGGCAGAATTGACCGTAAATTCTTTTACGAAAAATTTTACTCAACCAAAACAATTGAAAGGAGCGATTAAAATGGGAGCATTTAAAAATGAAAAAAACGGAACTTGGTATGTGCAGTTCCGTTACACAGACTGGCAAGGCTTGCGACAGCAAAAATTAAAGCGTGGCTTTGCCACTAAACGAGAGGCACAGGAGTGGGAACGAGCATTCCTGACCGAAAAGAAAGCCGATGTCACTATGCCATTTAAGACTTTTACGGAATTGTACGAAAAAGATGTTAGACCAAAGTTAAAGGAAAACACTTGGCTTACCAAAGAGCATATTATTAAAACTAAAATATTGCCGTATTTTGAGCATAAGCGATTATGTGATATATCGGCAAAAGATGTTATCGCTTGGCAAAATGAGATTAGAAAGCAAACAAATTCAAGTGGAGAGCCGCTTTCTCAGGGATATTTAAAGACGATTCATAATCAGTTGAGTGCATTGTTCAATCACGCAATCAAGATTTACGGTTTAAGATTAAATCCTGCCTCTACGGTTGGTAATATGGGTAAGGAAGAACGCAAGGAAATGAGTTATTGGACTGTGGAGGAGTACAGTAAGTTCTCTGATGAAATGATGGACAAGCCTATTTCATATTATGCGTTTCAAATGCTTTATTGGACAGGTATTCGTGTAGGCGAGTTGCTTGCATTAACTGCCGGTGATTTTGACTTTAAAAACAATATGTTTACAATCAACAAATCTTATCAAAGATTGCACGGAGAAGATGTTATTACTCTACCGAAAACAGAGAAGAGTAATCGAACAATAAAAATGCCGCAGTTTCTATGTGATGAAATGCAAGAGTATTTGAAAATGTTTTATTCACCGGATGACAGCGACAGGGTATTTCCTATTTCAAAAAGCTATCTTCATCACGAAATGGACCGAGCTCAAAAGCCGCAGGGGTAAAGCGTATTCGTATTCACGATTTGAGACATTCGCATGTTTCACTTTTAATAAATCAAGGCTACCAAGCCGCTGCTATTGCTGATAGAGTAGGTCACGAAACAGTGGAAATCACCGACAGATATACCCATATATATCCGTCGAAACAAAACGAAATGGCAAACACACTTGATGAATTATGGAAGGAGAGAAAATAATATGTCACTGAAAAACAGAGATGAACACAACCGTTGGAGAAATAAAACCGTAGCGTTCAGAGTTTCACCAGAGGAGTGGGAACAGATTGAACGCTATGTTCAGCTTTCGGGTTTGACAAAACAGGACTATATAACACGAAGATTAACGCACCGAGAAGTAATCGTGCAAGGTAATCCGAGAGTATATAAGGCTTTGCGTAATAACCTTGCAGATGTACTTACGGAATTACAGAGGATTGAGAACGGCGGTGAAGTCAATGACGAATTACTTGACTTAATCAAAATGATTGCTGATATTCTCGGCGGATTAAAGGAGGAATCGGAATGACAGAAAAAGAAAAGACCGCTCCGGTTGTATCTGTTGGCGCAGATACGGAGCAGTCACTAAATGTATGTAATGATAGTATAACCGATTTTAATGAGGATGGCAAGAGCTTAGATGATTATCTTGAGGAAATGCAAAAAGAATTTTTGCAACAGCTCGATCCATCACATTTGAAAACGATTTCTATGCGTGAGTTATATAACACGGTATATCAAAGTAAACCGCCGCTGATTGACGGTTTGCTTTATCCGGGCACATATATTTTTGCAGGAGCACCAAAACTCGGCAAAAGTTTTCTTATGGCACAGCTTGCTTACCATATCAGTACAGGTACACCGCTTTGGAATTTTGATGTGAGAAAAGGAACTGTTTTGTACCTTGCGCTTGAAGATGATTACCACAGATTGCAAGAAAGATTGTATAGGATGTTCGGAACAGAAAGTGCGAATAATTTGTATTTTTCTGTTTCGGCGGGTCAACTTGGAAATGGACTTGACGAACAGCTTACAAGATTTATGGCAGAACACCCCGATACAAAATTGATTATCATAGACACTCTCCAAAAGGTGCGTGAAGTGGGCGATGATAATTACAGTTACGCAAACGATTATGAGATTATCACGAGACTTAAAAAGTTTGCAGACAGTTACGGAATATGTTTGCTACTTGTTCACCATACACGCAAGCAAAACTCCGATGATAAGTTTGATATGATTTCGGGTACAAACGGATTGCTTGGCGCCGCCGACGGTGGCTTTATTTTACGGAAAGAAAAGCCTACAAGTAATTCGGCAACACTTGAAGTTTCAGGCAGAGATCAGCGACAAACGAAGATTTATCTTAATCGCAATCCCGAAACTCTTGTGTGGGAACTTGAAAAAATCGAAACGGAACTTTGGAAGTTGCCGCCCGAACCATTGCTTGAAAATATCGCCGGCAAAATTACAAATGAAAATCCCGAATGGTATGGCAGTCCAACGGAGCTTGTTGAATTTCTCGGCGTTGATATGAAAGCAAATGCATTGACTATGAAGTTGAATATCAATGCTGGGCGTTTGTTTAATGAATATGGGATAAGTTATCAAAACAAACGCTGTCACGATGGGCGTAAAGTTAGTTTGACTTATGAACAGCGTGACGATGTGTGACGGTTGTGTCGCTGTTTTAGGCGGTAGCAAAATTACCGTCACTATCGACACAGACCGACACAGGGAAAGTTTTTGCAGGGTGCAGGTGGCTTTTTTCAAAAAGCCTCTCCTGCCTCTCAGGGAGCGCAAAACCTGCTTGCAGGTCGCATTTTTGATGGGTGTACCCGTCAAGTGCTTTTGCGTTACTTTTGACAAAAGTAACAAAACCTGAGAA
>ENA-OQCP01000963-OQCP01000963.1-human-gut-metagenome-genome-assembly--contig:-NODE-963-length-11848-cov-6.252709_pt1 | contig 11848 bp, 18 predicted proteins | sample MGYA00242760_ERZ504583 | MGnify/ENA primary metagenome ERZ504583 (study PRJEB26092, sample SAMD00036308) | human gut metagenome | host: Homo sapiens | study: EMG produced TPA metagenomics assembly of...
CCAAGGTTGCCTCAACGGCAAACTCCTTTTGCTTTTTCTCAGCATGAAACGATTGACATAGTGGATCAGAAACAACAAAAGCAAACTAATCCCGCAAATTGCCAGTTTCATACCTCCAGCCAGCAGGGAAATATTATATTCCGCACCAATGGTCGGATGATAATGGGTGCTGCTGATAGACAAAAACGCATAGAACAGGGTGACACAGAGTGTCATGGTCACAATATAAATCAAATAGTCCTTCACAGACCGCTTTGCATTTTTGAAAATAAGTTTAGCGTACATCGCTCATGCCCCCTCCCATCATGGTAAGGACATCCAGGATTTTTTCAAAGAAAGTCCTGCGGGAATCACCCCCCTTACGGATTTCCGTAAAGATTGCCCCGTCCCTCATAAAGAGAATACGATTGGCATAGCTTGCGAGAAAGCATCGTGTGTCACCATCAGAATCGTGGCTCCGAGATCTTCATTGATACTCTGGATCGTCGAGAGCAGCATCTGGGACGAGTGACTGTCTAACGCACCGGTGGGTTCATCCGCCAAAATCAGCTTAGGCTGATTGATAATGGCTCTGGCACAGGCGCACCGCTGCTTCTGGCCGCCGGACACCTGATAGGGGTATTTGTCCAGAATATCCGTGATATTCAGCTTTCCGGCCATTTCCCGCACCCGCCCATCAATCTCGCCTGCTGGAACCTTGTTGATGGTCAGCGCCAGGGCTATGTTTTCCGAAATGGTCAGCGTGTCCAGCAGGTTAAAATCCTGAAATACAAATCCAAGATTCTCCCGACGAAACCGGGCAATCTGTTTTTCGTTGATTTCCGTCACATCGGTTCCGTCCAGATGGATATGTCCTGCACTGACGGTATCAATGGTGGAAATACAGTTGAGCAGGGTAGTCTTGCCGGAGCCAGATGCTCCCATGATTCCTACAAATTCTCCCTCTTGAACGGAAAAGCTGATGTCCTGAATTGCTTTTGTAACATTTCCGCCATTTCCGTAATATTTTTGGATATGATCCAGTTTCAAAATTTCTTTCATTGTTATCACCTCTGATCTCTATTGTAAAATAAGAGTGGCTTCGTTTGTATCAAGTTTTCTTACAAAGTTCTAACAAAAATGTAAGAAGTGCAGAACGCTTTTCAGTTCTGCACTTCATGAATCAGACAGTTAATGTGAAAAGAAAGGGAAATGGCTGTGCCATGTTCCGACGACTCCGCCGTAATGCCAATGCCCAGCTTTTCACAGAGCCGTTTGCACAGATACAGACCAATGCCCGTGGACTGCTGAATCAGACGACCATTCTGACCGGTAAATCCCTTTTCAAAGATACGGGGCAGATCGGACGCAGCAATCCCGATTCCATTGTCCTCCACGACAAGGACAACCTGATCCTGCCATTTATGAGTAGAAATGCGGAGAACCGGCTGCTTCGTACGATACTTGACCGCATTGACAATCAGTTGATTTAGGATAAAACGCACCCACTTTTCATCTGAATAAACCGTATCCTGCATTTCCTCCACTTCCAGGCGCATACCACTTTGGAGCAGCAGATATTTGTTATCTGCAATCGCCTGATGCACCACTTGGGACAGTGCCATTTCCCGGACAGAATAATCTTTCTCTGTATGCTCACTGCGGGCATAATAAAGAGCCTGTTCCGTAAAGCGGTTGGTCTTTTCCAGTTCCAGCAGAAGTTCTTTTGTCCAGTTCGTCCGATGGTTTTCACATAGGAGTTTCATGGCAGTAATGGGCGTTTTGATTTCGTGAATCCATTGTTCAATGTATTCCTTGTACTCCAGGCGTTCCCGCTCGACCTCCCCAATCTGCTCCAACATGGATTTTCCAGCCATTTTCAAAATCTGATAGTAAACCTGATCCTCGGCCTGTTCCGGCAGTTCCATCACTTCAGAAATAAGGTATCTCTCGGAGAGCTGCTTCGCCATATCCAGAAGTTTTTTCATCTGCCGCTTTCGTTTCCAGTAAGTGAGGACAAGTCCCATCAGCAAAATCAATGCCCATACGATCAGGATCAATACTACTGCGGAAGCCGAATTGCCGCACACCAGCAAAAATACAGTGAGCGCAGCCATGCAAACAAGGTTCGTCAGCAGAAATGGAAGCCTGTTTTTCCAATACCGTTTGCTGTTCATATCGTGTACCCCTGGCGATGCTTTGTCTTGATAAAATCCGTCAGGCCAATGCCCGCCAGTTTTTCCCGGATGCGGTTGATATTGACGCTCAAAGCATTGTCATCCACATATAGCTGATTGTCCCATAGATAATCTACAATATCATTACGGGAACAAATCTTTCCTGCGTGTTTGAAAAGATAATATAATATTTTCAATTCATTCTTTGTCAGTTCTGCTTGGTTACCGTCATATTCAATCGTGCTACTTTCTAAGTGAAGAATCGCTCCTTGCCAATTCAGACGCTCAATTTGTTCTATCGGGTAAGCTCGTTTCATCAAGGATGAAATCTTTGCCAGCAGAATTGCTGTGTTATAAGGCTTGGTGATAAAAGCATCTCCACCCAGCAAAATACTGTTCAATTCATCCATGTCCGTATTGCAGCTTGTTACAAAGATAATCGGTACATTGGAAAAACTGCGGATTTGAGAACAGATTGAGTAGCCGCTTTCTTGTGGCAGCTTTATGTCCAGCAAAATCAAATAGGGATGAGTATTTTTGACCGCTTGCATAACTGATGTAAAGTCAGTAACTGCGGATGCCTCATATCCGTTTCCGTTTAACAGAACTTGTAATTCAGTTTGAATGATTGGGTCTCTTCGATGATGAGTATTTTATATTTTTCCATGATTACATGTCCCTTTCTTTGAATATTTAGTACCACCAAGCAGTTCCAGCCAGAAGTTATCCAGAGCCAATTTCTCCGTGGACTTTGCTCTGCTCTCTGACAGATGGAAGTGCTTCGCCGTTTCGCTCAGAGGATGGAGGACATCGTCCTCAAAGCCAAAGCGATACCAGAGATAGGCTTTCTCTCGCTCATCAATCATTTCCAGAGCCGTATGGATTTCTTCGTGGGTTTCCTTTGCAATGAAAATCTGCTCTGGGTTCTGTACTCTGGAATCTGCTATAAATTCATGTTGTCCCTTATTCTCGCCCTTTTTGACCTCATCCAGACGAATGATACAGTCCAGATTTTTGGCTTCAAAGGTAGGATTCAGCCTGCGGATGTAGTCCAGCATGGCATTATGAATAGCCGGGGCAGCATAGGTCAAAAACTTGTTCCCGTAGTCGGGTTGAAAGCTGCTTATGCAGCCCAGAAGCCCCAATGAACCCTCCTGCACCAAATCGTTCAGTTCAATGCCGAGGGCAACGTTCAGCTCCCGCTGTGCGCTCCATATCTCATATGCCGTCTTTCGGATAAACCGCAGATTGTTCTCTACAAGGGCGTTTTCTGCCCATTTGTCACCGCTCTGCGCCGCAATACAGAGCTGCTCGTTAGTTATCTTGTCCATCATCTTCCGGCAGCACCATCGTCTGCATCAGCCCCAGCAAGGCTTTGTTAAAGTTGTCCAGAGCTTCCTGATTGACTCCATCGACACCGGAAATGCTGCCTGTAATAGCATCAACAACTGCTTCCGGCGTGATGGTCGGATTCTGCATATCCTGCCCCTTGGTCAGCTCGGCAAACATCTTTTCGGTGGCTTCCTTGCTGATTGCCTTGGCTGCGACCAAATCGCTGCCTGCTTCTTTCTTGATTTCCTTAACCACCGTCATAAAGGTGTTTTGAATCGTGGTCTGGTCTGCCTGATAAGCGGGAATTTTCATGGCATTAGCGGTTCGGGCTGCCTGTACTGCTTCGGGAGCTTGGTTCTGTCCCAACAGCAGAGAGCCAACGGTAGCAAACATCTGGTTTTGTGCGGCATATCCTCTTGCAAGGGTATCATCCATATACTGTGCAATCATATAAGTAACCATGGCAAAGCGGGGATTTTCCAGCAGACGGTTGACTACATCATTGTTGACCTTTCCGGTATAAAGATTCTTTGCAGCTTCAACAGATAATCCCAGTTCTGAAATATCGTAGTTCTTTTTATCCGGGATTACGGTCGTACCCAAGATAAAGTCCGTGGACACATTGAACACTCTGGCGATGCGGATAACGCTTTCTTCGCTCAGCTTTTCGGTCTTTCCGCTAAGGAAGCGGCTGATGGTGCTTTCATTCACATCAATCCGAAGTGCCAGTTCTCGCTGGGTCATCTTGCGTTCTCTCATTACATCAACGATTCTTTTCCGAACATCGGCGGGTAAATAAGTATCAGCCATTATGCTTCCTCCCCTCTGTCTGTTTTCTGTTTGATATATTTTCCGCTTTTAATGCGGGCATCTGTCGGCTTTTCAGCGTCCTCCGGGATGATCCAGCGGCTTCCTGCCCGCTGTGCGCCCGGTATGCGGTCATTGTTGCAGAGGATACCAACTCTTCGGGGAGAGATACCCCATTTCTCGGCAACTTCAAATGTAGACAGGTATTTCATTTCTGTATCATCCCTCCTGATTCATATTAACTTCAATTATATTCTATTTACGGAACAATATCAACCAACTTTGTGTGAACACTGCCGTCTCGAAACTTGCATTTTTTCAAGTTTTCGGGGCGGCTTTTTGCTTTGCTTGCGGAAGTGCCTGATTTTTCGGTTGAAAGCGTTTTTCTGCGTATATTCAGGCAGATGAAAAAATCATCGAGAAAAATCAAGGAGGTTATGCAAATGAACATTTTTGAAACAGTCAAGGCGGCGGTCACGGTTAGGCAAGCCGCCGAACACTACGGGCTGAAAATCAATCGCTCCGGGATGATTTGCTGCCCTTTCCACGATGACAGACACCCCAGCTTGAAGCTGAACGAGGATTACTTCTATTGCTTCGGCTGCGGTGCCAAGGGAGATGTGATTGACTTTGTGGCAAGGCTGCTTGACCTGTCTGCCTATGAAGCAGCGCAGAGACTGGCTGCGGATTTCGGACTGGACAGGCCGCCGTCCGTGGTGGCACAGGTAAAGAAGTACCGTCCCCGTGTGAATCAGTCGAAACAGGACGAGCTTTTCTGCATGAATGTGCTGTCCGGGTATCTTCATCTTTTGGAGGACTGGAAAGAGCGATATGCTCCCGAAGCACCGGAGGACGAGCCGGATGAGAGGTTCGTGGAAGCTTGCCACAAGCTGGAATATGTGGAGTATCTGAACGATTTGCTCCTTATGAGCGATCAGGAAGAAAGGACTGATACCGTCAAGGAACTTTTGACAGACGGAACGATTGCAAGAATGCAAACACGACTGGACGAGCAGAAAAAGGAGGTGCGCTGCCATGTCAGAGAACAGGAAATTGCTTGAGATGAATGTGCCGATGTGGTTTGACGGCAAGAGTATCAATGAAGCTCTGTTTTGTGAAGATTTTCTGAGAACCCGTCAGATTATCTTTGCAAACGGAGCTTTTTTCACACCTGATGGTCGAGTGACGGACGACCTGCCGCTTCGTGGCGAAATCTTTGAAGAATTGAAATATTGTGCCGTGAACAACATTCCCCGCAAAATCAGCAACATCATTGAGATTATGAAGCTGGCGGCTCATGTGGAGGACTTCCCGCCGGAGCAGGACAGGATTCATCTGGCAAACGGTACGCTCATGCTGGACGGCACTTTTACAGAGGGGAAGCCGGATATTGTGAGAAACAGGCTCCCGGTTTTCTATCGCCCGGATACTCCGAAACCTGTGCTGTGGCTTTCCTTTCTGAATGGTCTGCTTTACCCGGAGGACATCCCTACCTTGCAGGAATTTATCGGCTATTGCCTGATTCCCTCCAATAAAGGACAGAGGATGATGGTCATTAAGGGCAATGGCGGCGAGGGTAAATCCCAAATCGGTGCGGTGCTGGGGCAAATGCTGGGCAGTTCCATGAAGGACGGAAGCATTGGTAAAATCTCTGAGAACCGATTTGCCCGTGCCGATCTGGAGCATATCCTCCTATGCGTGGATGATGATATGCGAATGGAAGCCTTGCGCCAGACCAATTATGTGAAATCCATTGTGACAGCTCAAGGGAAAATGGATTTGGAGCGCAAGGGCAAACAGAGCTATCAGGCTGGATGTTCGCCCGTCTGCTGGCTTTCTCCAATGGAGATTTACAGGCATTGTATGACCGAAGTGACGGTTTCTACCGCAGACAGCTTGTGCTGACCACAAAGGAAAAGCCTGCCGGAAGAATGGATGACCCTGACCTCGCCCAGAAGATGAAAGCTGAGGTGGAGGGCATTTTCCTCTGGGCGTTTGAGGGATTGCAGCGTCTGGTTGCCAACAATTTCAAATTCACGGAAAGTGAGCGCACCAAAACCAACCGAGAGTCCGTCAAGCGTGACAACAACAATATTTTCGACTTCATGGAGTCTGAGGGCTATATCCGGCTGAAAGCGGATGCTTCCATCAGCTCCAAGGAGCTGTACGAAATTTATCGGATGTGGTGTGAGGAAAATTCTCTGCCGCCCCTGAAATCCCGCAGCTTTAGTGACAGTGTGGTGGCAAATTTAAGTCGCTACAATCTGGAACACACCAACAAAATCACAAACTCTGCCGGGCGCAGGGTGTGGGGATTCATGGGAATTGAAGCCGTAGCCCGTCCGAATATAAATGGGTTTTACGACGTTTCGCCGTGTACGTACGTACCGGAGGAATGGCGGGATTGATTTTTTGGTACGTACGTACACAGCGTACGAGCGTAAATCACTCCTGTATAAAACCTTCGTGACGTACCCAAATGACAGGAAAAAGTCAGTCTTTTTTCTGTCAACGGACGGGGCGGTTTCGCAAAACAGCAGCCGTCCGTGCCGGACATTGGAAAGAGGAGCAGACAACTTTCTGATGTTCGGCAGAGGTCGCCGCAGCGACCGCATTACCCTCGGAGAGCCCCTCGGGAGAGCCCACGGCACTTTGCAGCCAGTATGGATGAAAGTGTCATAGTGGGTTATTACACTTCCGCAGAAGTGCCTCTCCAAAGCTACCTGTCTGCAAATCCCAAAGAAAGGAAGGAAAAATATGGCAAGAAATGACGGAGTTGACCGTACCTGTGCAAGAAATATGGATGTCACAGATAATGACATCGGAGATGCACAGGCACACAATGAGCGTGAAAAAGAAATATACAGTAACGAAGATATTATCCCGGAAAGAAGTTCCCTCAACGTACACTTCAAAGAACCTACCGGGAGCTACGCTGAAATGTTTGAGCAGATGAAAGCTGACAACATCATTTCCACCAGAGGTCTGAAGGCGGATGCCGTCCATTTCAACGAAATGGTCTTTGATGTGAACTCTGCGTACTTCGACAATCACGGCGGTTATGAATACGCCAGACAGTTTTATGAGGAAGCCTATAAATCCGCTGTGGAGATTGTTGGCGGTGAACAGTATATCCTCTCGGCAGTCATGCACGCTGACGAGATTAACCGGGCGATGTCCGAAGCACTTGGCAAGGACGTGTTCCATTATCATCTTCATGTGGTCTATGTCCCTGTGGTGGAGAAACAGATTTTGTGGTCGAAACGCTGCAAGGATGAAGCTCTCAGAGGAACGGTAAAGGAAACCATTATGCAGGTCAGCCGCAGTAAAAAGTGGCTGTCCAAACCTGCTGTGGACAAAGATGGAAAACCAATTCTGCAAGTCAATGGTAAGCCTGTTCTCCGAAAATCCTATTCTGTTTTACAGGATGATTTTTTCAGCACATGAGAGCTGCCGGATATACCGATGTGGAACGTGGAGAGCGTGACAGCACCGAGGAACATCTGACTGTGACCCAGTTTAAGGTGGCAAAGGAAAAGCAGCGACTGGAAGCTGTGACGGCGGAACTGAACCAGAAAGAAGCACAGCTTGACGATACTACACAGGCTGCGGAGAAGAAAAAGCAGGAGCTTAAATCCCTGCAAGCACAGACTAAGGCGGCAACCGGAATAGCGGTGACGGTTCAGGAGCTGGAGTCGATGGGTAAGAAATCTTTTACCGGGAACATCGTCTTGACACCCGATGAATGCCGTACTCTCAAAAATTATGCTGTCAGCAGCTTTGCTGAAAAAGCGGAGAAATTAAAATACCAGCAGAAATATGAAACAGCCAAGAAAGATGCTGGGGTATGGAAAAAACGATATGAGAAACTTCTGGAACAGGCTCAGCCGTATCTGGATGCTGTCAAGCTCGCACCTGAAAGGGTACGGGCTTTTCTTAATGCCGTTTTGACCAGAGGAAAAGAGAAACAGGACATTCCGCAGGAACGTGGACGAAAAAGAAAGGAGAGCACTATTGACAGATAAATGGAATGGTTTTGCCGATTTACTTGCAAATTTAATAGAAAAATATGCGGCGGTTCTGGATATTGATAATCTTCCAGAGCCGCCGTCTTGTTTGGAGGAAGAAAACACATCTGAAGAACCCAGTGACACTATTGAATTGATGGAAAAGCAATGATATAATAGTCGTGGAATAAGTGTCCAAACTCTATGCGAGAGCTACTGTTCTCAACGCATAGAGCTACATAGAATAAAAGCGCAATACCCCGTTGCACAATTAGAAATGAGGTGTTCCGGTGAACAATTATGATGATATGAATCAAAAATCCAATATGATTATTTACACAACAGAAGATGGATTGACAAAAATTGAAACCACATTTGATGAGGATACCGTGTGGTTATCCATTGACCAGATGGCAGAGTTGTTCCAGAGAGATAAATCTACTATTTCAAGACATATAAAAAATGTATTTTCCGAAGGCGAGCTGCAGCGAGAGTCAGTTGTTGCAAATTTTGCAACAACTGCGGCAGATGGAAAAACCTATCAGGTTGACTACTATAATCTTGATGTTATCATTTCTGTCGGCTATCGTGTAAAATCCAAGCGTGGCACACAGTTCAGAATCTGGGCAACTAACATTCTCAAAGAATACATGAAAAAAGGTTTTGCTTTGGATGATGAACGATTGAAAAATCTGGCGGCGGTGGATATTTCAAGGAACTGCTTGAAAGAATCAGAGACATCCGTGCATCGGAAAAGGTGTTTTATCGTCAGGTGCTTGAAATCTATGCCACCAGCATTGACTACGACCCGAAAGCGGAAATCTCTATCCGTTTTTTCAAAAAGGTTCAGAATAAAATTCATTATGCCATTCACGGACAGACTGCGGCAGAAGTGATTTATACAAGAGCGGATGCGGAAAAAGAGTTCATGGGACTTACCACCTTTGCCGGTAATCAGCCGACACTCAAAGAAGCGATTGTTGCGAAAAACTATCTGAATGAGAAAGAGCTTCGTGCTATGGGACAACTTGTATCCGGGTATCTGGATTTTGCGGAACGTCAGGCAGAGCGTGAACAGGCAATGACGATGCAGGACTGGGCAGAGCATCTGGATCGCATTCTTACCATGAGTGGAGAGCAGCTTTTAATTGGAAATGGAAGCATTACTCATAAGCAGGCTGTTGATAAAGCGACTGGAGAATATCGAAAATATAAGACAAGAACGCTCAGCGACGTGGAAAATGATTATTTAAATTCGATAAAGATGTTGGAACAGAAAACTGACGGCAAAAAATAACAGACGATGAAAGCTGAATTATGCCACAGGCTGTGGCACAAATGAGGATGGCGATATGAAAGAAAAAACAAAAGTATATATTTATACGAGAGTATCTACTGCCGTTCAGGTAGACGGTTACTCCTTGGATGCTCAGAAATCAAGAATGAAGCCTATGCTGAGTTCAACGATTTTGAAATCGTCGGTGAATATGAGGATGCCGGTAAATCGGGAAAGTCCATTGAGGGCAGATTGGAATTTAACCGCATGATGGAGGATATCAAGTCCGGTAAAGATGGCGTGTCCTATGTGCTGGTGTTCAAGTTATCACGTTTTGGCAGAAATGCGGCAGATGTGCTGTCTACCTTACAGGTGATGCAAGATTTCGATGTCAATCTGATTTGTGTGGAGGATGGCATTGATTCTTCCAAAGATGCCGGTAAGCTGATGATTTCCGTGCTTTCTGCGGTTGCCGAGATTGAGCGTGAGAATATCCGTGTTCAGACGATGGAAGGCAGAATCCAGAAAGCTCGTGAGGGTAAATGGAACGGTGGTTTTGCTCCCTACGGATACAAATTGGAAAAAGGTATGCTGTATATCAACGAGGAAGAAGCGAGGCAATCCGCATTATCTTTGACCAGTATGTGCATACCGATATAGGAGCTAACGGACTTGCGAAATACCTTGCCAATCACGGTATCAACAAAATTCAGCGGCAGAATGGAAAAAATCCTCTGTTTGATGCAGCCTGATTCGCAGAATTTTGAAAAATCCCGTTTACTGTGGTAAAATTGCTTACGGCAGGAGAAGAACAGAAAAGGTACATGGAACTCGCAATGATTACCGACTTGTGGAGCAGGAAAATTATCTGTTAGTTGACGGTCTGCATGAAGCCATTGTATCAGAAGGACTCTGGCATGAAGCCAAGTAAAACTTCTTGCTCAGGCGAAGAAGTATGAAAAGGTCAACAACGGTAAAGACAACAAGGTACACCTGCTGACCGGATTACTTAAATGTCCTATTTGCGGAGCCGGAATGTACGGCAACAAAAGCATCAAGCACAAGCCGGACGGCACGAAATATAAGGATTTCTTCTATTATGGCTGCAAACACCGCACTATGACCCGTGGTCATAAGTGTGAATACAAGAAGCAAATCAATGAGGAATTGCTGGACGGTGCTGTTGCAGAGGTTATTATCAAACTGGTCAGCAATCCGAAGTTTGCGGCGATGATGCAGCAAAAAATCAATATGAAGATAGATACATCCGCCATTGAACAGGAGATTGCCAATTATGAAAAACAGCTTCGTCAGAGCTATGCTACGAAGTCCCGTTTGATTGATGAGATTGATACCCTTGACCCAGATGATAAGCACTACATCAAGCGTAAAGCAGACCTTGATGATCGCCTTTATAAAATGTATGATAAGATAGAGGATACGGAGAATCTGTTGATTGAAGCCAGAGCAAAGAAAATGGCAATAGAAGCAGAAAAACTCACTGCTGACAATATCTACAAAGTGCTGATTTATTTTGAAAAGCTGTACGCTGTCATGGACGAGCAGGAGAAGCGACAGATTATGGAATCGCTGATTTCTGAAATCCATATCTATGAGGAACGACAGCCAAACGGTCAGTGGCTCAAATCCATCAAATTCAAGCTTCCGATTATTGAGGAAGATATGGAAATGAGTTTGGACAGTGATACACATGTCGAGACCGTAGTATTGATGTCAAGAGGTGGACTGAAATGAGATTTGAACTGAATGAATTTCACAGAAATGTACCTGATACTGAATTGATTGAAGATTTGCAACGAGTTCTAATCAATTAAAACAAGATACAGTTACTATTGATGATTATAACGAATTCGGAAAATTTCATGCGACAACACTTACTCGGAGATTTGGCTCGTGGTTTAACTGTTTAGCCAAAGCTTCATTAAAGCCATCTAGGTCAAAAATCGGAATTACAGATGAAGAATTATTTGAAGAAATTGAAAACGTATGGGTCAGGCTTGGGAAACAACCAAAATATTCAGAAATGAGAGATATATCTAAATATTCGATTGGAACATATGAAAAACGTTTCGGAGGGTGGCAAAAAGCATTAGAGAAGTTTGTTGAATACATAAATGCTGAAGAAAATGAATACGAACCCGCACCAATCGAGGTGCTTGAACCATCAAACTGTCAACGCACAACATCAAATAATACGATTGAACTTGCATCGACATCAAAACACCGTACACCCAGAAAATCAATCTCCG
>ENA-OQCP01000964-OQCP01000964.1-human-gut-metagenome-genome-assembly--contig:-NODE-964-length-11847-cov-1.842235_pt1 | contig 11847 bp, 21 predicted proteins | sample MGYA00242760_ERZ504583 | MGnify/ENA primary metagenome ERZ504583 (study PRJEB26092, sample SAMD00036308) | human gut metagenome | host: Homo sapiens | study: EMG produced TPA metagenomics assembly of...
GACAGGAATAACAGTTTAGTCCCGGTACGCATACCGTTTTCGCTTTGCCCTGATATATTTTGCCCTGAAAAAAAAATTGGGGATATGAGGATTGGTAAGCAGTGTGGCCACTGCCTGGATCCACCCGCGTATTCCGGCTATTTTCTTTGATCGTAACTTCTTTTTCTTATCCAATTCCGACACACTCCAGACATAATTTAATTGCTTTCCCAAGCACAGCAGCCGCTTCCCCTCTGACGGCGCCATAGCCCATCATTGCTATGCCTGTGATAACTAAAACAATTTGAGATATTTTTCTGCACTTCAAAATATGATTGCTCCTTTTATTCTATTGATTGACCAGCTGACTCTGATATTATACAATAGCAGTTGTAAAATCATTGTTAAGAAATGGGCAGGTGAAAAAAATTTTGAGATTATTAATCGTGGAAGATGAGAAACAAATGTGTGACACAATTGCCAGAAGTCTGTACGCCGCCGGGTACGAGGTAGATACCTGCTATGATGGCGCGGAGGCTCTGGAATGCATCCTGGCAGAAAATTATGATCTGATTGTCCTGGATCTCAATCTGCCCGGCATGGACGGAATGGATCTTCTAAAAGAACTCCGGAAGGAAAACGAAGAAACGAAGGTGCTGATCTTATCTGCAAGAGGACAGATTGCAGACAAGTAGAAGGACTCGATGCCGGGGCAAATGATTATATGGAAAAGCCGTTCCATCTGCAGGAGCTGGAAGCGCGGATCCGCAGTCTGACAAGAAGAAAATTTGTGCAGAAGGATGTCTGTCTGGAAAGTGGCGGGATCAAATTCGATACCATCAAGCGAGAGGCCTATGCCAACGGAACCCTGGTTTCCCTGACAAGAAAAGAAAACGGAATTTTGGAATATCTGCTTCTCCACCTTGGCAGACCGGTAAGCAGGAAGAATTGATCGAGCATGTCTGGGATGCTCCGTGGACAGCTTCAGCGGATCCATCCGCGTACATATGTCTTCGCTTCGGCGAAAGCTCAGGGCGGTACTTGGATACGATCCGATTTTGAATAAAGTAGGCGAAGGATATCAAATACGAGAGGAGTCCGACCGATGAAAAAAATATCACTGCAGTGGAGACTTACCTGTATCATTACCCTGTATATTGCGGTCATCTGTGGATGTCTGACCCTGCTTGTCTATAAAAACGGAATTTATTATATCGATTCCCTGCAGGAGACCGTAGATGCCCGGGGCGATGATGCCGGAGATCAGGGCGGAGACGGTACCGCAGACGGTTCCGATCAAATCTATATCAGCATTCCGGAGGACAATTGGGATGAATTTGCCAGAGATTTCTCTGTTCAGGTGTACAACAACAAAGCAGACTACAAAAGAAACAGCCTGATCCTTTCCGCTTTATTGGCCCTTCTTGGCGGTGTCGCTACCTATTTTATCAGTGGCCATGCGCTCAGACCCATTCGTGAGTTCTCCGAAAAAATCGAGGAGGTGCAGGCACAGAATCTGGCCGATTCGCGCATTGAAGAAAACAAAGTAAAAGAGCTGAACCAGCTTCGTATTTCGTATAACAAAAGATGCTGGAACGTCTCGCAGATGCTTTTGAAATCCAGAGACAGTTTACGGCAAATGCAGCACACGAGCTTCGAACCCCATTGTCTGTCATGCAGGTACAGCTCGATTTATACCATTCCACCCCGCATCCGGGCAATGACGCCGACACCTTACAAACACTGAAAATGGTGACGGAGCAAAACGGCCGACTCAGCAAAATGGTCAAGACACTGCTCGATATGAGTGAGCTTCAAACGATAGGGCGGGATGAAACCATCGCCGTTGACGCTCTTGTCGATGAAGTAATGGTAGATCTGGAACCGCTTGCCCAGGAAAAAGAGATAAAACTGATCGGAAACTGTAAAGATACCACGATGGTCGGAAGTGACATTTTGATTTACCGGATGGTATACAATCTTGTTGAGAATGCAATCAAATACAACCATTTCGGCGGACAGGTTACCATAACCGCATACCGGAACGGAAAAAATATCTGCCTGTCCGTAGAAGATACCGGAAGCGGAATCCCGGCTGAATTAAAAGAACGCATATTTGAACCATTCTTCCGTGTAGATAAATCCAGAAGCCGCCAGCTTGGCGGAGTAGGCCTTGGGCTGGCCCTGGTTCGTGAAATCGTGCGCGTACATGACGGCAGAATAACCGTTCAGTCCAGCCCGTCCGGTGGAACGATCTTTGAGGTAGTCTTTACACAGTGACATCATCCCAAAAGCCAGTCGATGATATAATCTGTTCTGCAATGTCTGGAGTGCCGATTCCAGCGTATCTTCGTCCATTGCGTATTTTCCGTCCTGCATTCGGACAAGCGCGCCATATCTTTGTTTTTCATTATCCGTTAGTTTCGGAGCATACTCATATTTAAGGTCTTACCAAAACGGCGGGGCCTTGTAAAAAGATTTACCTTTCCCCAGCTGTCAAGAAGCTGTTCAATCAGTCTTGTCTTATCAATATAGTAAAAACCTTGTTGGCGAATTTCCTTAAAATCTTCGATACCAACCGGAAGTTTTAACGTCGCTGCCATTCTTCCACGCCCTTTCCGAAGCTACATTAACAGGCAAAGGATATTATATCCCAGTGCATTTTGATTTTACCATTTGGGAACTCAAATGGCAAGTTGATCCTATCTTCTGCTTTGCCTCGTTTACGGCACATCAATCAGTCCGAAGCGGTAGAACATTCCGTATATGTAGGTCACGCCCCGGATGTCGCCCAGAGCCTTTGGTCCACGCAACTCTAGGGTCTGACCCTATGAAAATCTGAGTAGACGGGAACTATCGTACTGCTGGAAAACCCTGGTAAAAGCGAGTAAAACGCAGCCGTCTCCTTTTCGAGACCCCTGCCGTTTTACTCGCTTTTTCTATTCATTTTCATAGGGCATACCCCCATGTGTCTCGTTTGCTAAGGTCATGGGAATATTAGGAAAATCTTTTAATCTTATCTTTGTATCAGAATTATAGTGATCTTCTTTTGGATTGACCGCCTTGGGACCGGTCCCCGATGTACTATAAGTTACAATATGCTTAACAATAGAATCCTATCTCATCCGTCACAAATGCCTCTTTCCATTTTGCACAAATAAAGAAAAACTGTGCTGATATAAATTCCATCAATTCATTCAGCTCTTTCTTGGAAATTTTACTTCCATTACTTGCCAAAATGCATCCACCTGACTTTGTAAGCCATATTTTAGTCGCATTTGGAGTAGGCTTACCTTTTGATATATGAACATGAATTGGTTCTCCATTTTCATTAGACCAAAAATATACCGTATATCCACATACCATAAACAATTTAGGCAATTTGAATCCCCCCATTCTCCGCATACCGGTATAGCAAATGAGCATTACTATGCAGGAGTTCTTCAAACATTGCTATTTCTTCATCCGAATATCCTTGGCGTTCTGTCCATTTGTAATCAGGCAATTCACACCTTGCCGAATCAAATCCATCTTCTGTTGGTCGTTCAAAGTTTACAATAACTTTTTTCATTCCATCTTTTTCAACAATTTTTGAATGAACAATCTCCGTTTCATCTGCCAGTGTCATATATGGATACATCATACAACGTCACCCCGTTTCTTATTTTTAAACTCATTATAGCATCATACCCTGTCGTTGTCATGTGATTAAAAGCTAAATTCTTTCACTGAAAAATTTTCAAAAAGTAAATTTCCACCCGTCCGCTTATGCGGTGGTAATTTACTCCTACATGAGTGGAGTTTAATCTTTCATATATTCGTGCTATGCTCATGAAGACCTTCTGACAGCAGTAGAAGGAGATCTCTATGAGTAAATATATTCCTGGTAACCAGAAACATCTTTCCCTTGAAGACCGTAAATACATTGAGCGTTCCCTGAATAACGGCAGCACTTTTAAAGATATCACCCGCTTCTTATGCAAAGATCCTACAACTATTTCGAAGGAAGTGAAACTCCATCGTGTAAGTGATTGGTATCATAAAGGATCCTTCCTTAACGCTCACAACTTCTGCATTCATAGATATCACTGCAGAAAAACAAATGTATGCAGGAAAATCATACTCTGCAACATTAAGTGTACTTCCTGTCCAACCTGTAACCAAACCTGTCCTGATTTCGTTAAAGAACAGTGTAACCGTCTTGATAAGGCTCCCTACGTCTGTAATGGATGTCCGAAAGCCATCCATCATTGTTCCATTGCTCACAAGTACCGTTACGATGCTGTCTTTGCAGACCGCAAATACAAGGAATGTCTGTCTTCGTCCAGGGCTGGTATAAACATGACAAAGCATGAACTACGTCAAAAGGACATGGTCATTTCGCCTCTTATTTATCAGGGACAATCTGGAGATTCCACCTATGCAGATGCCTGCTTAAGCCGAATGACATCCAAGGCATATCGTCTTGAATTTCCTGGCAGAGATCGTAGAGTAAACAACGGTAACTAATAAACCTGCTGAGCTTTGCTCAGTTTGAAGCGGAATGGCGCTCCGTTCCTCTGGAACGGATGCGCAGTTCTTGCGGAATATGCACTATTTTAAAAAAATTACAGAATTTCTTTTTTATTCTTTTTATTTGTAATCTTATGTTCATTTCTTCTATTTTCATAAGCTCTCATTCTTTTCTAATTCCCTGCATTTTCCAGAAAGCTCTTCCTCCAACGCTCTCACATCTCTGCAAATCTTTCCTTGGATCTCCTCTGTAAATTTTTCCGGCAATGGATCTCTCACCTTCAGCTCTTCTCTCACTTTCGTCCCACCATAGAAACTCTCTTATACTTGCAGATCACCTGCTCCACGCATTTTCCTATCCTCGTCTCTTTCCCACATTCCTCTGCCTTTTTCTCATTCTGTAAACTTGCATAATACAAAATCGTGACATTAAGCTCTTCTATCACCTTATTCATTTTCCTGCAGTCTACCTGGGTTCCATGCGAATTTTCTTTTTCTGCCTTACGTTTTCGTTCTTCCTCTTTTCTTTGCGTAGCTATTACTTCATCATATACAAACAACTCACCATCTTGGCTGATATATCCCACTTCGCTCAATACCAGTTTCAACAATTCCGGCGCTGCATGCAGTGTAGATGAAAGCTGCGATAGCTCCCACCGTTCTGCTCTCCTGATATATTCTTCCAATTGCTCAATAGTCGGTTTCTTCTCGATTCTTTTTCCAAATGACTTCTTCAGCCATCCAATACTCTGATAAATAAAAACTACCCGTGACGCCCAGTCGATTGCATCAGCCAGGGAGTTTATTCCCAGCGTGTCCAATATCTGGGAACTGTGATATAAAAATGTTTTCCATCCCTGCAAAACCGCCTGCGCGATCTGTATTCCATCCCCGCCCATATTGTTGGCTTGTACAAGAATTCCTTTTTCCTCTGCCTCTGGAAATGTGCGAAGGAAATCCCGATCGTCACCTGTCATATGGACATTCCATTCGACACTCTCCTCAAATTGGATATACGGAAACATTTTATAGCGTGTATAGCTATCCATATCATCTTTATAATACGTATAAAAAGAAACATGCCGAATCTCATGTCCATGCTTTTTGCAATAAGACACCAGATTTTCCGACAGCTCCTCCTCATGAATCAGGATCATTCCGGAATACGATATTCCAGCAATAGTCAATCTGTAACTGCAGATCTGTCCATTTCCTTTTATATATTCCTGAAGTTTTTTCTTCTGCATACGTTATATTTTCCCGAATTTTCTCTTCATAACCGTCCTCTACCGCTACTCATGAAGCTGCCCCAATTCATCCTGATAAACTGGCGCAAAAGCAATCTCATCCACTTGCCGTACATATTCTGGATGATCCTGCAATAATTTTCGCTTTTCTTCTCCTATCTGCATCAATGTATACTCAGCATACGAATAAAATGCCCGATACAATCTATGAATCAAAAGAAAATACTTATAAAAAAGCGGGACACAGCAAAGTCTTGTATCTGCTACTCCATACTCTAACAAATCCTTTTTGGCCTTTTGTAACATCCTTTTTAGATTTGTATTCATCTTCAGATGTGTGGTCTCCAGAATTTCTGACAGATCTAAATAAATTTTTTCTTCATCATAATGATCGGTATATGGCCATGCTGCATATAGTTTCGCAGAAGTCTACAATTTTATACTCCGAATATTGATCATATGCTTTCGAAATGAAGTTTTTCTTAAAACTTTTATCCTTAGAAATATAGAATTCATCAAATTTCTCCATAGATTCTATCAATGTCCGCCCTGCGCTGACGGCATTGCAAAGCAACGCATTGATCTGAATCACATCTACAGTTTCTCCTCTCTTAGCGAATATACGATCGTCAAATTGTAAAGAGAATTTCTCAAACATATTTTCCAAGTTAAAAACCATCATACTATATAACTCATCCAATTCACAAATATGCTGTGACATGCTGAGATACCGCCGCAATATCTGTTCATGCTCCCATGGCAGTTTCTCAAGCTGTGTTCCTGGAACATTCAAAAATCCATTGGAATATACGCTCTTGTATTCATTGACATCCCTCCAAACCTATACAATTCTTTCTTGGAAATGCAAACTTTTTGTATACGCAAATAACGCTCACAAACTTCTCAAATTTATTACTGTATATATACCCCGTACTTACAATATAATTTGATTTTAACACCTATGTTCCAGCATAACAATCAATTCATGACTTTTTGTTTTTTTCTTTTTATAATATTTTTTACTCGTGTTTCTTCCTATTATAATATCTTTTCTTTTAGCATTTACTTTCTACTCTTCTGTTTCTTCTCATACAGCTTCCTTGGTCCGTATTTATGCTATTGAAGACTTATATTCCAAGAATATTCAAATGAGCAGGAGGAACATCTTTATAGGCGTTCTATAACAGCACATTTATAGGGTCTAAATGCTAGTATTCTCAACTCACGCCTTCACGGAAGGCGACTGCAAATTCAAATAATTTTTGCTGCTAAACACTTCTTATTTTTATTAATTCTTTCCAAATTTCTCATTCTAGCTTTTCTTTTTCACCTAGCTTCTCTTCGCTTTTCTCTTCATCCTGTCATTTTCCGGTGCGAATCTCCCTGTATTTTTCTGTTTATTTACCTTTCGCACTCGAAACATGTACACTCTGTCATAATATTTAATTTGCTTCATTATATCTCTCCACTAATTTTCTATCAACTGAAAATATGTTTTAATTTAATCTCTTTGCTTTTTAAAATTAACTTACTAAAGTTTTTTGTTATTTTTTACTGGCATCGTAAGATGCCAGTAATTAAATTTATAAAATTCTAATAATATCCGAACTTTATCTGATAATTGTAAGTAGGTAATCATCCGTATATTGACATTTTATAAAAGCCATCTGATACTGTTTCTGGCTGTCTGCCAAATTCTATATCAGATGGCTTAGTATTATTTTTTAGTTTAGTACGGCAGTATTCCGGAAGATCTTCTGACCATGGAAGCAGTTTCTTTAACTCTTTCTCTTTAGGAAAAGCTCCCATTTTTCTGAGTTCATCCAATATATAAGTCAGATATGCGTATGGTTTCAGATGGTTCAGAAGTGCCGTTTCTGTAATGCTGTAAACAAGGGCACTGGCACCAGCTCCCCGTACACTTTTGGCAAACAGCCAGTTGCGGCGTCCCACTGCAAAGTTTTTCAATGCACGTTCTGCACTGTTGTTGTCTATACTGAGATGGCCATCTTCCAGATAGCGTTTCAGATATGCTTCCTGATTAAGCGTATACAAAATGGCATCACCAATAAGGGAAGACCTGTCTACAGAATCTTCCATCGTATGCAGCCATTCAAACAGGGCATCCATAACCGGACGGGACTGTTTCTGGCTCTCCTCATATTTTTCTTCCGGTGTTTTATTGTGGATCATTTCCTCGATCTTATAGAGGATCCCGATCCTTGACATCGCCTGATATGCAATGGTCTCTTTCAGCTGTTCTTTTGTAAAGTCTTTTTTTTAATGCTGTGAGGGCTTCATCAAAACGTCGTCTTGCATGGGTAAGGCACCCGCTTACTATGATACCTTCTCCTAAACTGTGATAAGCCTGATATCCATCACAGGTCAGATACCCATGAAACCTGTCCCCTAAAAAGTTTACAGGATGATATCCCGCACGGGTCCTTTCATAATCGAAGAGTACCATCTGCGGGGAACCACTGAATTCATCCGTGAGATATACCCACATCCAGTTCTGGGGCGTCCCTTTCTGATCCGGTTCTCCGAGTACCTGGATCCGGCTTTCGTCACAATGGATATATCTGCTTTCCAGAAGTTCCTCTTTCATCAGCTGATACAGCGGTTTCAGGTATCTGTCTGCACAGTTTATGATCCAGTTCGCCATAGTCTTTGTGGAGAGATCGAGATCATATCTGGCAAACTCTCTTTCCTGACGTGCCAGAGGCATCCCGTTTACATATTTAGCGTTCATGATACCTGCTACGAGGGAAGGTGTAGCAATGCTCCCACGGATCAGGGAAGGTTCTTTTTCCGGACGTTTCATGGATCCGCATTCCGGACAGCTGTATACATAAGTGATCTCTTCTTCAACCTCAAACTTTGCAGGTATAAAACGCAGGCGTTTTACGGTCTCCTTTGTTACTACGCTGTATTTTTTTCCGCATTCCGGACAGTAACGGGCTTCCCCTTCCAGTTTATAGGTCCTGGTCTCAACGGTCTCAAAATTGGAAAGATCTTCTTCCTTCTTTCCTTTTCTTTTTTTACGTTTATAAGAGGATGACCGGATCTCTTCAAAAAGTTCCTCTGTTTCCGCATCCGCATTGGCTTCTGCCTCATTGAACAGGTTCATCTGTTCATATTCTTCGGCATACTTTTCACTGGATGCCCCAAACTGTTTTCTCTGCGCAAGGGTAAGACGGTCAGAGAGCATGGCATTTAAGAATTCGAGTTCTTTCTGTTTATCCTTCAGCAGCTGGATCTCTGTATCCTTCTTCTTTGTCTGTTCCTGTACGATCTTCATCAATGAGATCAGATCTTCACGGCTCATGTTATTCAGCTGTTTATCTGTAAAGATCGGTTCCATGTCCTGTCCTCCCTGCTTTAGCGTTATAAAAAGTATATCATGGTTCCAGCTGTTTTCCTATAAAAAACTGCGTTTCCGGATATAGGAAATACGCTGGGAATGCCATGTTTTTCATGATTTTTACGGGATTGACAGCTCCGCTGTCTTATGCTTACAGGATGATCTTTGGATGGTGTTCCTCAAATGCACCCCTGGGATTTAAAGAAAGCCCGTCACACAGCCAGTGGATCTCTTTCAGAGTCACCTGACGGAGTTCATCTGGAGTATCCGGCCATTGAAAAGCATTACGGTCGAGCCGTTTCATCAGACTCCAGAATCCGGATCCGTCCCATTGAAGGATCTTTATAGAAGTACGCCGACGGTTGCAGAACGCAAACATGCAGCGTGAGTATGGGTCGAGGTGAATTTTAATTTGATGATTGCGGCCAGACCATTGTAACTTTTTCTCAGATCAGTGACTCCGCAGGAAAGATATACCGTTGTTCCTCCTGCCAGGTCAAGCATGGCGCTGCAGGAATCTCAGTATAGATTCCATCAGTTCCGGTCTGCAGGAATCAGATATTTCAATACGGATACTGTCTGAAATAAAAATACGCACCGATGAAGATTCCTCAGAGAGCAGCTTTCTGGCAGCTTCCTGTTCAGATGGAAGTCTGACAAGACCATATCCTGTTCAGATTCGGATGCCGGCTCTTCTTTTGCAAATCTGCGGATCCAGTATCCCATCGTAGATAAAGGGATACCGTTTTCTGTACACCATTGTTTACATGTTTGTCCACTGGTCTGGTATTGTTGGATACGGTCAGACCAGAGTTTTGCTTTTTCTTCTTTATTCATAGTGATATAGAATACCTCCTGAGTTTTAAGGAGATTGTAGCAGAATAAAAAACAAAAAAATAGATACGGATGATTACCTACTTACGAGCAGACAGGCTAAAAATGGTATAAAAATACCCTGCCAGCTTTCACCAGCAGGTTGATTAGAATTTTTACTTGTAAAGGTCTTCCAGCGTTATCAGCCGAACTTCACCTCGCTCTTGTGCCTGAAGAAGTCCATCTGTGAATCCGCCTTTCGAGAAGATATAGTAGTGATAGTTGTTGCCCTTTCCAAAAACTGAGGCATAATCCCGAATCAAATCGAGTTCATCCACACCGATTTTCTCATTCCGGTATTTGCATGAACCGATGATATAGTCTTTGCCCTCAACAGGAGTTCCGACGATATCAATCTGTATCTGCTTTTTCTTCTTCGGGTCTGTCCCCCACCAATGGCCGATTTCACTCAGCTCAATAGGAAGGCTATCCGAATAATAGAGCAGGTAATCCTGACACATCTTCTCATAAATTAGACCCATGTAATCAGGAAGATACTGCTTTACAGCGTGTGGATAGTCTTTGCAATTCTGCCAGAGTCAATGGCACTCATATTGATTGGCACAAACCGATACCAGAAACGGAAGAAGTTATCAGCCAGCAGATAGATGGTTTTCTTACCCGGTTTTTCTGTAATCGGTGTTTCTTTCTTCGCAATGCCAAGGTCGATCAGCGTTTTCAGGTACTTCGATACGACCGAGTTTTCCTCGCCGACCTTCATCTTGATATCGTTCATTCGGGAAGCACCTTCTGCAATCGCTTTAATGATTGCATTATAAATGGCCGGCTCCCGGAGTTCCTGCTTCAGTAAGTTCCCCGGTTCCTCATACAGATAGCTGGAGCGGTCAAAGAAATTATCCAACAGAGCTTCATCACACTATCTCGCACATCCAACTTATTGATATAGTGGGGAACTCCTCCCGTGATCCCATAAATCAGGGAATTGTCTTCTGCAGACAGATTTGGGTGGAACACAGCGGTTTCTTTATAGTCTAGCGGCTCAATCTTAAACTGGCCAGTACGTCTGCCATACAACGGACTTTCCTTTCCAAGCACCTGACTCTCCATGAAGCTCATAGAGGAGCCGCAAAGAATCAGGTACATCTTGGACTCTGTCCATTTGTGGTCGATGATGTGCTGCAGCATCGCTGAAATAGCTGGTTTTGCTTTTGCAAGATAAGGATACTCATCAATGACAAAGACAATCCTCTTTTCCTTTGAAAGTGCTGTCAACTCATCCAAAGCTGCATCATAGGACCTGAACTCCGGTGCAGACTCCATATCCGGCCGCTCAAAACTCATAATCGACTTTGAGAGAGCTTCCAGATTTCCTTTCCTGTCGTGTTCAATGCAGAAAAGAAAATGGTAGGCTTATCTTTGCAGAACTCGTTGATCAGTGCCGTTTTACCAACACGCCGTCTGCCGTAGATGACAATGCACTCAAACTTATCACCTGCATACCGTTTATTCAGTTTCCGCAGCTCATCCTCACGGCAATAGAATTGACTCATCTGCTCACCTCCAATAATTATACTCGTGAGTTAGTAACTCGTAAGTTACTTCTTTACGAGTATAATAAATCAGATAATCTGCAAAGTCAAGTAAAATAACGATAAGTACATATGTTGCCTTCCATCCTGACCACGATGTCGGCCCTCTGGTTCTTTTGGGATTTCGGCGCTCACTAGCTATCCCTGTTACCTTGCTGTCTACGCTTAGCCTACAGCGTTGCCGCGGCAGACTCAAGACTCGCTTCAAATGCTGTGGTTAGCAGCTTATTTGATGGGGCTTCCACCCACCGGACTATATACCTTGCTGAACGCACGGTCAGATCCCAATGTCACTTACCTTAACACTTACACTGTACGTGCT
>ENA-OQCP01000966-OQCP01000966.1-human-gut-metagenome-genome-assembly--contig:-NODE-966-length-11835-cov-2.192603_pt1 | contig 11835 bp, 18 predicted proteins | sample MGYA00242760_ERZ504583 | MGnify/ENA primary metagenome ERZ504583 (study PRJEB26092, sample SAMD00036308) | human gut metagenome | host: Homo sapiens | study: EMG produced TPA metagenomics assembly of...
TATACATTTGGACCTACGATTCCGCGCAGAGAACTCCAACACAACAAGACATGCGGCAGAGTTCTGGATGGTTAGAGCCTGAGATGGCATTTGCAGATCTGGAGGACGACATGGACCTTGCAGAAGACATGTTAAAATATGTCATCAATTATGTGATGGAAAACGCACCGGAAGAGATGAACTTCTTCAATTCATTTGTAGACAAAGGCTGATCAATCGACTGACAACGTTGCAACATCTGAATTTGCACGAATCACATACACAGATGCAATTGAGATTCTAAAGAAGCACAACGATAAATTCGAGTTCAAAGTATCATGGGGAATCGATCTTCAGACAGAGCACGAGCGCTATCTGACAGAGGAAGTATACAAACGCCCAGTATTTGTAACAGATTATCCGAAAGATATCAAAGCATTCTACATGAAACAGAACCCAGATGGAAAGACCGTGGCAGCAGTCGATTGCCTCGTACCAGGAATCGGTGAGATCATCGGAGGAAGCCAGAGAGAGGATGACTACGACAAGCTGAAAACACGTATGGATGAGCTGGGTCTGAAACCGGAGGATTACGATTTCTATCTGGATCTTCGTAAATATGGTTCCACACGTCATTCCGGCTTTGGTCTTGGATTTGAGAGATGTGTCATGTACCTTACAGGTATGGGCAACATCCGTGACGTGATCCCATTCCCGAGAACTGTAAAGAACTGCGATCTTTGATCAGAACACTTTTGCACAGCAGGACGTTCTGTGCTCCTGAGATCAGAGAACAGCAGGGAGAAATTGGCAACAGGTATTGATATGTGTGACTGACACACAAGGGAGAACATTATGAGATTTATTCATCTTGCAGACGTGCATCTGGGCGCGGTTCCCGACAGGGGCTGCCCGTGGAGCAAAGAGCGGGAGGAAGAAATCTGGAGCACTTTCCGCCGGGTTATTGCGGGCATCCGCGAAGATCCGGTGGATTTGCTATTTATATCCGGAGATTTGTTCCACCGCCAGCCTCTTATGAGAGAGCTTAAGGAAGTAAATTATCTGTTTTCCACCATCCCGGATACCAGAGTGTATCTGATGGCAGGAAATCATGATTTTATAAGCAGAGATTCTTTTTATAATACGTTTGAGTGGAATTCCAATGTTATATTTTTCAGGAGTCGGGAACTGTCCTGCGTTAAAGATCCCAGGCTTGATGTCTATGTATATGGACTGAGTTACTATGACCGGGAAATAAAAGACGGACTTTATGATCAGGCTGTCCCTGTCCAGAAAGAAGGAATCCATATTCTGCTGGCCCATGGCGGCGATGAGAAGCATATTCCTCTCAGTGCAGCAGCTCTGGCGGCATCAGGCTTCGATTATGTGGCGTTAGGGCATATCCACAAGCCGCAGATCCTGATCCGTGACCAGGCGGCCTTTTCCGGGGCTCTGGAGCCCATTGACAGGAATGATACAGGGGAACATGGATATATGGAGGGACGACTGATCAACGGAAGGATCCGTACAGAGTTCGTTCCCTTTGCCTGTCGTTCCTATCAGCAGCTGGTAATGACACTTCACGAGGAAACTACACAGATATCTCTGGAAGAAGCGGTAAAATCCCAGATTTTCCGCAGAGGAGGAAGGAATATCTACAGGATCGTTCTTCAGGGAATGCGTTCGCCGGATCTTCTTCTGATCCCTGAGAAACTGAAAAGTCTCGGAAATGTTACCGATGTTGTGGATGAATCCTGGCCGGCGTATGATCTTGGTGAGCTCTACAAACGCTACAGCGGTACTCTGATCGGTGATTATATCGGCTATTTTCTGGCCAAAAAGGGTATGGATACCGTGGAAAAAAAGGCGCTGTATTATGGGCTTCAGGCATTGCTTGAGACAGGCAGCCGGCGATAAAGGGGCAGCACAGAGGATAGCATAAGATGGTTATCAGACGTTTAAAAATAAAAAATTTCGGGAAGATCCGGGACAAGGATATGGAGCTTTCGCCTGGGATCAACGTACTTTACGGTGAAAATGAGAGTGGAAAAACTACCACACATACATTTATCCGCTCCATGTTTTACGGCGTTCGCAGACTGCGGGGAAAGGCTGCTCTGAACGATACATATACAAAATATGAACCGTGGAAAAATCCGGCAGAATATGGTGGGATCATGTGGTTCACAAGCAAGGGGAAGAAGTATCGTCTTACCAGGAATTTTTATAAAGAAAAGAAGCTGGGAGAGCTTCTCTGTGAAGATGATGGCAGTCTTGTGGATGCGGAACAGGGAGCTCTTGGGACTATTCTGGGAAATGTAAGTGAGGCAGTTTATGATAATACGGTGTCTGTGGCACAGCTGAAAAGCGTTACAGGAAAAGATCTCGTACGTGAACTGCAGAATTACATGGCCAGTTATCAGGGAACCGGTGACAGTTCCATTGACATGGGACGAGCCATGCAGATGCTGAAAATGTCCAGAAAAGGATATCTGACAGAAGCGGCCCGGCGAAAAAAAGATCTGGAAAAGGAAAAAGAAAAGATTTCCGCAAACATGGAATATATCCGTAGAGAGATCCGTGAACTGGATGAGAAGCGTGACCGGATCATGCAGCAGCAGGACGGGATGAACATAGGGACCAGAGAACGGAGTACAGAGGATCTTCTTGAGCTTCGGATCGATCGTGTAAAAAGAAGGCGGGAGCTGACAGATGCAGTTCTGGCAGTTGTGCTGCTTGGTGGGATTGCCGGTACCGGCTGCCTGGCAGCTTTTTCCGGGCAGGTCATTTTCAGTGTTCTGGCAGGCGTGGCAACTGCGGCGATTTCTGTAGCGGCATTGTTTTTTCGCATACGGCTCAGCAGGGAGCTGAATAAGAGAGAACGTCAGAGAGAGCGCTGGCATTCCAGACATGAAGAGCTGACCTGGAACCGGAACAGTCTGGACAGTGACTACGAAGAGAAGCATACAGCGCTGGAGAACCTGCAGGCAGAGTTGGCGGAATGTGAAGAAAATACAGAAGTGATCACTCCGGAGGAAACAGAGATCCAGGCGCTGAATATGGCCATGGAGACGATTGAGGCACTTTCCGGAAACATTACGGATCAGGTAGGGGTCCGTCTGAAAAAACGTACATCTGAGATATTAAGTGAGATCACCGGTGGCAGATACCAGGAGGTTTTGATGGATGAGGCACTGCATATGTCTGTGAACACAGGGGAGCGTATCGTATCCATTGAGAGACTGAGCCGCGGGACACTGGAGCAGATTTATTTTGCCCTTCGTATGGCAGCAGGAGAGCTTTTCTGCAAAGAGGAACCGTTCCCTGTGATCCTGGATGATGTATTTGGCATGTATGATGAAGAACGTCTTGCAGCGGCTCTCAGGTGGCTGCATAAAGAAAACAGACAGGTGATCATAAGTACCTGCCATAAAAGAGAAATGGAGATCCTGGATAAAGAGAGGATTCCCTATCAGAAGCTTCCTATGTGAGCTTTTGCAGGAAGATTTCAGCATAAAGATCAAAAGCAAAGCAGACAGCAGATGCGGATCATGGATATCCGTCTGTTACAGAAATATAAAGCGGCTGCGCTTTCTGAGAGACTGTTATATCGTTCTCAGAAGGTGCAGCCGCTTTGCGTGCGTTATGATTTATTTATTTCTCATGCTGGCTCATGTAATTTGTTACGCAGCGTTTGATTCTGTCTACCGGATTCAGAAGGTGGCTGACAGAGGTATCATGGTTCAGCGTATCAATGATCAGAGCAATATATTTGCTCATATCGCAGCTGATGTAGTATGGCTTCTCAAGAAGCTCCGGTGACTGATAAACCAGGTTAGTAGTAAGGAGCTTGTCGAAGTAGCCCTTCTTGTAAGCATCGTCAAATTTATCAAGACCATCGGTAAAGAATCCGAAGGTAGAGCAGATGTAAACTCTGCCTGCTCCTTTCTCTTTCAGGAGAGACGCGATCTTAATGATCGTATCACCGGAGGAGATCATATCATCGATCAGGATCATATCCTTGCCCTCGATCTTTGGTCCGAGGAATTCATATGCTGCGATCGGATGACGGCCGTTTACATATCTTGAGTAATCCAGACGTTTATAGTACATACCCATATCAACACCGAGGACATTGGCGAGATAGATCGCACGGTTCATGCTTCCTTCGTCCGGGCTGATCGTCATGAAATGATCCTTATCGATATGGAGTCCTTTTCATTATTAAGAAGAGCCTTGATGAACTGGTAGGATGGCTGTACAGTCTCAAAACCATGAAGAGGAGTCGCATTCTGTACACGGGAATCATGTGCATCAAAGGTGATGATATTCTCAACACCCATATCGATCAGCTCATGAAGTGCATTGGCACAGTCAAGAGACTCTCTTCCGACACGTTTGTCCTGGCGACTCTCATAGAGATATGGCATGATCACGTTGACTCTGCGGGCTTTTCCGCCTACAGCGGCGATAACACGCTTCATATCCTGAAAATGATCATCCGGGGACATAAGATTCGTGTAAGGTCCGATTGGATAGGATAAGCTGTAATTTGTCACATCTACCATTACGTAGATATCATCACCGCGGACAGATTCGTTGATGGTGCATTTACCCTCACCGGAGCCGAAACGTGGAGTCTTGGCGTCAATAATGTAAGAATCGCGCTTGTATCCCTCGAATGCAAAGGAGTCCATTCCAGGATACTGTCTTTCGGCACGCCATTTGACCAGCCAGTCATTCACCTTCGCGCCTAATGAGCTGCAGCTCTGAAGGGGAATCAGTCCAAGTCTTCCTACCGGGAGTGTGGAAAATCTTTTGTATTTACCTGTGCCATTTTAATTTCCTCCTAAAAATATTTTCTGTATACGGATGTCCTTCCCGATCAACGATATCATCTGATAGTTGCTGGCAATTCGGGAAAATGTTCTCTCGGAATAGGTATCCGAGAAATTTTTGAGCGTCAGATTCGTGGAAATGATCGTGGATTTCCTGCGCATGATCCGCTCATTGAGACAGAGAAAAAGCTGTGAAGATACGAAACTGTTGGTAAGCTCCGTTCCCAGGTCATCAATGATCAGAAGATCACAGTCATAGATCAGTTCCTCGTCTGTGCCGGTATCTTTTCGGGAAAAAGAATTCGCAGCCATCATATCAAAAAGATCGTAGGCGGAAAAGTACAGGACACAGTGGGTGGATCTGAGAAGCTCTCGGGCGATGCAGTGTGAAAGAAAGGTTTTTCCCACACCGGTATCACCATATAGAAACAGGTTTTCAAATTTATGGTCGAAGTTCTGCACAAAGCGCTGTGCAGTGTCATAGGCCCGTCTGGCTGTTTCCAGGGCAGACAGTCCCGTGGCTTCGTTTTTTATTGTAGCAGAATAATAGTCAAATGAAAAGCTGTCAAAATTCTCTTTTTCGAGAATTTCATTCAGATTGGACTGTGCATAAAGCAGTTCGATCTCAGCTTTTTTAAAACAGGTGCATTTTCGGCTGCCGATATAGCCGGTATCCTGACAGTCAGGGCAGGTATAAGGCATCTCAAGATAGTCTCCGGGAAAGCCGTTTGCAACAAGAAGGGTGATCCGTTCATCGGAAAGCTCCTGGATGGCTGCCTTCAGATCCGAAGTTCCCTTTTCTTCGCCGTTTAAAAGGCGACGGACTTTGTCAGCACTTAAAGTTGCCACCTCGTCATCGATCTCTTTCAGACGGGGGATCTTTCCGTAGGCTTCGGCTGTGTGCTCCTCCAGAATACGGTGGTTCTGTGCCTGCCGGCGGCTGTATTCTCTCATTATAGTATCATATTGAAAATTCTGTAAAGGCATAAAGCGCTCCTTCCAGGTTCTGTTACTGATTATTTAAAAGACGTTTCTCATATTCCGCAAAATCATAATCACGTTGGTGGAAATTATTGAAGCGGTTGCTATTCTGAGGCTGAGTCTGGGGCTGCTTCTTCCTGGAAACGGATTTCTCAAGCTGGCGTTTTTTGTGTGCGGCATCCAGAAGCCGGATATCCTCCAGCGTATGTACGTTTTTCTTTTTCCAGCCGGAGAGGATCTTATCCGCAACTGGAACTGGGCTGTCCGGTGGAAAGGACAGTACGGCTGCAGGCTTCCTGGATCAGCTCCAGATCAAAACCGTAGGTCTTGCGCCAGGTATCAATGTAAGTGATCTCGTTATCAACAGGATTGCGGCCGCTGATCCCCATAGCTTTCAGGATCGTGTAATAATCCTTGGAAAAACGGGAGCTGGCATCCCGGGCCATCTCGACGGTGGTGATGCCGTCTTTTGCCCAGGCGAGTGCAACAGTTTCAATATAACGCATACTCTTGCGGCCTCTGGAAACACAGTATTCCACCAGATATTCGATGAGATCCGCAGACATATGGAGCTCATCATAGAAAAAAAGGATCTTCTGCATTTCTGTAGCGTCAGTGTTTTGGTCAGATACTGCTCTGTGATATAGAGAAGCTGACTGATCTCTTCGTTTTGCTTAAGTTCTCTGATCCGGTCAGGAGTGAGACTGAGAATGTAATCAGCGGAGCTTGGGACTCCCGGATCCGTGTTCCCGGAAACGGAAGCAGAATTGCCGGAACCGGTGAAAGTATCCACGGAAGCGCTGCTCTCTCTATGACCGGTATCCGCAAAGGGTTCCAGCAAAGTGATCCCGGAAAGCTTCTGATCTGCAGTATAGGTTAATGCGATCAGTTTCTCACCTTCCCAGTATTTCAGCGCACGGGAAATATCTCTTTCCGTGCAGAAAAGGCTGTCTGCCATATGCTCCAGGCTGAAAGAAGAAGGAGCGGCAGATACCATCCGGAGAAGGTAGATATATACCTTTACGAACTCCCCGTTGGCACGAGGCATGAAATTGTCAATAAAGCGATTGGAAAGAATCGTTACCTCCAGTTCTGAGGAATTCTGAAGTGAAATCAGGCTCATGATCAGCAGCTCCCTTTCTAAAATACAGCAGATATTTCAGGTGATATCCAAAAGTCCGCCATGCTAAAAAGGATTATAGCACAACCGCTTTTACTTGAGAATAGTCTATTTTCACAGAAGTTGTGCACCAATTTCCATGTGGAAAATGTGGATAGTGTGGAAAACTTTGAGGATAACATTATCAGCAACTAACAAAAACCTTAATTTTGTAAGAAAAATGCGGTATTTGTTGAATTTGGCTGTTGAATTATGTCAAGTAGGTTATACACAAAAAAATCCACATGCCAGGCACGTCTGAAATGTGCATAAGCATGTGGATAATGTGGATAATTATTTTCCGAGAAGGTGTTCTCCAATATTTACAACGTCTCCGGCGCCCATAGTTATCAACAAATCACCATGTGCACAACTTTTTAAGAGGAAGCTCTCGATCTCATCAAAAGTCGGGAAATATTCGCAGGGGGTTCCAAGTTCCTGGATCTGTTTCTGGAGATCCTGGGAAGAAATACCAAGATTGTCTGTTTCACGTGCGGCATAAATATCAGCCAGTACAACATGATCGGCCAGAGTCAGCGCTTTTGCAAATTCCGGAAGAAGAGCTTTGGTACGTGTGTAGGTATGAGGCTGGAATACACACCATACCTTCTGATGCGGATAATTCTTTGCAGCATGAAGGGTTGCTCGATCTCGGATGGATGATGCGCGTAATCATCAATGATGGTGATACCGCCGATCTCACCTTTATACTGGAAACGACGGTCTGTACCGGTAAAGCTTCCGAGACCTTTGACGATCACATCATCCGGAAGGTCCAGAAGGCGTCCTACGGCAATGGCGGCCAGTGCATTGGATACGTTGTGGATACCCGGTACACGCAGATAATAGCTGCCGATCTTTTTGCCCCGGAAGAGAACGGAGAAGGAAGGATGTCCGTATTTATCCCAGGTAATGTCTGCTGCGGTGTAATCGGCATCGTGCTCCAGACCATAGGTAAGAACATTGCATGGAAGCTCCCGGGTGATCGTCTCATACTCCGGTGTGTCGGCGTTGATGATCAGAGTACCGTCAGCAGGGAGAAGCTCTGCAAATTCCGGAAGGAATGGCGGATGTCATCGATGTCCTTGAAGAAATCCAGATGATCGGCATCCATGTTCAGGATCACACTGATCTTAGGGAAGAAGCTTAAAAAGCTGTTGGTGTATTCGCATGCCTCTGTGATAAAGGTCTCAGAATTTCCAACGCGGATGTTTCCGTGGATAGCAGGAAGGATTCCGCCAACACTGATGGTAGGATCACAGTCACCCTCAAGAAGGATATGGGAAACCATGGAAGTAGTAGTGGTTTTTCCGTGGGTTCCGGAAATTGCGATCGGTGTATCGTAGTTCCGCATGATCTGTCCCAGAAGCTCTGCGCGGGTGAGCATTGGAAGCCCTTTTTCTTTCGCACAGGCAAATTCCGGGTTGTCCGGGTGGATCGCTGCTGTATAGACAACCACATCTACATCATCCTTGATGTTGGAAGCGCGCTGTCCGTAATAGATCACAGCGCCACGTTCTTCCAGTGTGCGGGTCAGCGGGCTGGATTTGGCATCGGAACCGGAAATCCGGAAATTTTCTTCCAGAAGGATCTCGGCAAGGCGCTCATGCTGATGCCTCCGATCCCGATGAAATGAATATGGAGCGGTTTATGAAAGTCTATCTGATACATAATAATCTCCTTATATATATGTTATTTTCGTAGCTCTTTTGTCTGTTTTATTATAACGCCAACAGAAACAATTGAAAAGTGGTTCTTTTGGCTAAAAAAGCGGTTTTTTCCGGAATATAAAAGTAACCAGAAAATAACATCGAAAAATGTTGAAAATTACCAGAGGAATGAAAAAAATGATGAGTCTTACCAATTATAATATACAATAGCGATAAAAAAAGTAAAATACAGCTAAAATAATTGTAAAAAATGTTCACTAATACAGTAAAGTATGCTATAATGGAATAATCATAACATACAAGAGGTGATCGCATGATTAAGAAAGAGATGATTGCCATGCTCTTGGCCGGTGGGCAAGGCAGCAGGTTAGGAGTTTTGACAGAAAAGGTTGCAAAGCCGGCAGTCGCTTTTGGTGGTAAATATCGTATCATCGATTTTCCACTGAGCAATTGTATTAACTCGGGAATTGACACGGTGGGTGTGCTGACACAGTACCAGCTCTCCGCCTGAATACACATATCGGTATCGGTATTCCGTGGGATCTTGACCGCAATGAAGGCGGTGTCACAGTCCTTCCTCCGTATGAGAAGAGCACAAGCAGTGAATGGTACACAGGAACTGCCAATGCGATCTATCAGAATCTGGCTTATATGGAGCAGTATAACCCGGATTATGTACTGATCCTTTCCGGTGACCATATCTATAAGATGGATTACGAAGTGATGCTGGATTTCCACAAGGCGAACAAGGCAGATATTACGATCGCGTGTATGCCGGTTCCCATTGAGGAAGCCAGCCGTTTTGGTATTATGGTTACTGATGAGAGCAGCCGTATTACTGAGTTTGAGGAGAAGCCGGAGCATCCAAGCAGCAATCTTGCATCCATGGGTATCTATATTTTCTCATGGCCGGTTCTGAAGGAAGCACTGATCGCCCTGAAGGATCAGAATGGCTGTGACTTCGGTAAACATATCCTTCCGTACTGTAAAGAGAAGGGGCAGCGCCTTTTTGCTTATGAGTACAACGGCTACTGGAAGATGTAGGAACTCTTGGTTCTTACTGGGAAGCAAATATGGAGCTGATCGATATCATTCCGGAGTTTAATCTTTATGAGGAATTCTGGAGGATCTACACCAAGGGAGATGTGATCCCGCCACAGTATATTTCCGCAGATGCAGTTGTGGACAAGTGTATCATCGGTGAGGGAACAGAAATCTATGGTGAAGTACATAATTCAGTGATCGGTCCGAATGTTATCATCGGCAAGGGCAGTGTGATCCGTGATTCTATTATCATGAAGAATACAGCAGTTGGTGAGAACGTTGTTATGGATAAACCATCGTGGCAGAAGATGTTGTCATCGGAAATAATGTTGTGATCGGATGCGGCGAGGAGGTACCGAATGTTCTGAAACCGGCTGTATATTCCTTTGGACTTGTGGCTATCGGCGAAAACAGCGTGATTCCGGACAGTGTCAAAATCGGTAAGAATACCGCTATCGCCGGTGTTACAACAAAAGAAGACTACCCTGACGGAGAACTGGCAGCCGGCAGGTAATTGCAGCAAAGGACGGTGGGAAAGAATGAGAGCGATAGGTATTATTTTGGCAGGCGGTAATAATAACCGCATGAGAGAATTATCAAACAAAAGAGCAATCGCGGCAATGCCTATTGCAGGAAGTTACCGCGCGATCGACTTTGCCCTCAGCAACATGGCAAATTCACATATCCAGAAGGTTGCTGTGCTGACACAGTATAATGCCCGTTCCCTTAATGAGCATTTAAGTTCATCCAATGGTGGGATTTCGGAAGAAAACAGGGAGGACTTTATGTCTTTACTCCAACCATTACCAGAGATAACAGCTTATGGTATCAGGGTACTGCAGATGCGATCTATCAAAACCTGAGCTTTTTAAAGAACAGTCATGAACCCTATGCGGTGATCGCTTCCGGCGATGGAATCTACAAGCTGGATTACAATAAGTCCTGGAGTATCATATCGCAAAGCGAGCAGATGTTACCGTTGTATGTACTACATGCAAGGATCAGAGCCAGGTTGAGAGATTTGGTGTTCTTCGCATGAATGAGGACTGTCGGATCGAGGAATTTGAGGAGAAACCGATCGTTTCCTCCTATAATACGGTATCTACTGGTATCTATGTCATCCGAAGAAGGCAGCTGATCGAACTGATCGAGCGTGCTGCCCAGGAAGGAAGGCATGATTTTGTAAATGATATTCTTATCCGTTACAAAAATCTGAAGAGGATTTACGGATATAAGATCGATAACTACTGGAATAATATCTCTACTGCAGAGGCTTATTATCAGACAAATATGGATTTCCTGAAACCGGAGATCCGGAACTATTTCTTCAAACAGGAGCCGGCGATCAAAACCAAGATCGCGGATGTACCTCCTGCTAAGTACAATCCGGGTGCAACTGTGAAGAACAGTCTGGTGTCCAGCGGATGTATCATCAACGGAACCGTGGAGAATTCTGTTCTGTTCCGTGATGTATTTGTAGGAAATAACTGTGTGATCAAAAACTCTGTGATCCTTAATGACGTATATCTTGGAGATAATACGCATATTGAGAATTGCATTGTTGAGAGCCGGGATACCATCCGGGCGAATTCATATTACTGCGGCGAAGAAGGAGAAGTGAAGATCGTCGTAGAGAAAAACGAACGCTACGTATTATAAAAGTGCGGAAGATCAGTTTTCCGCAGATACGGTTAGCGAAATGAAAGGGGCAAGTAGCAATGAATATTACAGATGTACGTGTGAGGAAGGTAGCAAAAGAAGGGAAAATGAAGGCCGTTGTGTCTGTCACAATAGATGATGAGTTTGTGGTACATGACATCAAGGTGATCGAAGGCGAGAAGGGGCTGTTCATCGCAATGCCAAGCCGTAAGGCAAGCGACGGTGAATATCGTGACATCGCACATCCGATCAATTCAGCAACAAGAGAGCAGATCCAGACGATCATCCTGGACAAGTATCAGGAAGTAATGGCTGAGGAAGCTGAGAATGAGGTTCTTATGGAGGCTGCGGAGTAAGAGAAGCAGTTTCAGGGGGGGATTACATCAGGGAAGTATTCTCGTAGCTGATGATCTTGGATTGAAACAGCATAGAATAAAACTGCCGTTTACAGAATAATCATGTGAGAGGCATGTGCTCGAACAAAAAACAGCTTTTCAGTTCATAA
>ENA-OQCP01000967-OQCP01000967.1-human-gut-metagenome-genome-assembly--contig:-NODE-967-length-11835-cov-2.134694_pt1 | contig 11835 bp, 14 predicted proteins | sample MGYA00242760_ERZ504583 | MGnify/ENA primary metagenome ERZ504583 (study PRJEB26092, sample SAMD00036308) | human gut metagenome | host: Homo sapiens | study: EMG produced TPA metagenomics assembly of...
ACGCAGATGCCGTGCCGCACACCGAGCCGCAGCGAGGCGCTTCGGAGCGCAACCGCCGCTTGCGGCGGCTCTTGGCGCGGAGATCCGCCGGAGCGGTGCTTAAGCCGTCAGGCGGGAATTGTGCGGTATTGCCCTAACATATAGCTGGAGCCAATTTGGCTCCAGCTATATTTTTCTTGATGGTTGTGATTGAGCTACGGATTATGTACAGAAATTTTTTGCCACTTCTTTACAGGGAATTTCGTAGGTGATATAATGAGGCAGAAAACCGACCGACCGGTCGGTCGGGCGCGCCCGTCAACATACACGCCTGCGTAAAAGCGGTCCAAGGGAACAACTATATGCCAAAATTCAGTGTAAAAAAACCATTTACCGTGCTTGTGGCGGTCATATTGGTGGTGGTGCTGGGCTTTGTAAGCCTGGCCGGTATGCAGACAGATCTGCTCCCCAATATGAACCTGCCCTACTTGCTGGTCGTTACCACCTACCCCGGTGCAAGCCCGGAGCAGGTGGAAAGCGATGTGACACAGCCGCTGGAGAACAGCCTTTCCACCCTGAACGGTGTGAAAAATGTGACCAGCCAGAGCAACGAAAACTACAGCCTTGTCATTCTGGAATATCAGGACGACACTGATATGGACAGCGCCATGGTCAAGGCCAGCACCGCAGTGAATCAGCTATCGGACAGTCTGCCCGACATGGCCAGCACCCCAACGCTGATGGAGATGAGCCCCGACATGATGGCCACCCAGTACATTGCGGTGGACTATGACGGGATGGACATCTACGAGCTCTCCGACTATGTGGAGGACTCGGTCATACCTCAGTTGGAGCGTGTGGACGGCGTGGCCAGCGTTTCCACGACCGGACTTGTCAAAAAATCGGTCGAGATCACATTAGATCAGGACAAAATTGATGAGGTGAATGACAAGCTGCTGGTCAAGGTGAGTGACCGACTGGCCGAGGCCAAAAAGCAGCTGGACGAAAACGATGCCAAAATCAAAACGGCCTTGCCGAGTTGGACACCGCCCAGAGCCAGCTGGATTCCGGCAAGGCAGAGCTGGACACCCAGAAGCAGAGTCTGACCGAGCAGCTCCGGGACGCGATCAATCAACTGAATGCAGAAATCCCCAAGCTGGAAGCGCAGATTGCGGGGCTGAAGGGCGAACTGGAAACGGCCCAGAGCAAGCTGGGCCAGCTCAAGGCTGACCCGGGCAGTCTGCCGGAGGTGACGCTGCCGATCGATGATGCGCTGTTTGCCTCCTGCAAGGAAATTCTGGCAAAATATGATCCCCATTATGATCCCGGCACGCTGCCCGTCAACTTGGAGGAGGCCAAGAGCGACCTCACCAAGATGACCGCGATGCAGGCTTCTATTGAGCGTGCGCAGCAGGCCCTTGAGGCGGAGGCATCCGCCATTACCGGCGGGCTGAGCATCCGCGAGGCCTGCGCTGCGCTGGACGCGCAGATCATGGCCCTGACCGCGCAGGTGCAGCAGAAGGACAATGAGATCATTCAGCTGCAGCAGAAGCTGGAAACGGCGGCTCCGGAGGAACAGGACGCCATCCGTGCAGAAATCGAGAGCAAAAAGGCCGAGCAGGCCGCTTTGCAGGCCCAGCTGGACGCTGCCACCAGCCAGCGCGCAGCGCTGGACGATTACAGGAGCGCCGAAAGCACCCTCTCCACCACCCGGACGGCCCTGCAGAATGCGACGGTGCTGCTGAAAGCCCGGCAGGAAGCTGAGGCCAGCCTGAACGAGAGCACCGAGGAGCTGCGCAAGACGCTGCAGCAGACAATTAGCACCCTGAACACCCAGATCGACAAGGGCGAAGCGATGCTTGCAGACCTGAACGAGCAGCGCGGCAAGCTGCAGTCGATGCTGGAAGGCCTTGCTGCCAACCCGACAGACCCAAAGCTGGCCGATATGGCCGTGCAGCTGCTGTTCAGCGGTACCGAAGCCCAGCTCGGTCTGGGCGAGTTCCAGATCAGCAGCGGCCGCACCCAGCTGGAGGCTGGCAAGACCCAGCTGGACGCCGCGCGCAAGGAGTACGAATCCGCCCGCGAGGAGGCGCTGAAAAGCGCTAACCTTGACCAGCTTCTGAATATGAATACCCTGAAGCAGCTGATCGCCGCCCAGAACTTCTCGATGCCCGCCGGTTACATTGACGGCGGGGAAGGGGACAGCGACCAGTATATCCTGAAGGTCGGCGATGCGTTTGACAATGTGGACGAGCTGAAAAGCATGGTCCTGTGCAGCATTGACGGTATTGGCGATGTGCGGCTTTCGGATGTGGCGGACATTGAACTGACGGATAACGCCGATGACAGCTATGCCAAGGTGGGCAAAAACCGCGCCGTGCTGCTTTCGATTTATAAGAGCTCGACGGCGTCCACCTCGTCGGTGTCCAACGCAAGCACGGCCGCCATGAAGGACCTGATGGCAGAGAATGACGGCCTGCACCTGACCACCATCATGGATCAGGGCGATTACATCAAGCTGATCGTGAACAGTGTGCTGTCTAACCTGATCGAGGGTGCTGTGCTGGCAATCATCGTACTGGCGCTCTTCCTCAAGGACATCCGTCCCACGCTGGTGGTAGCTATAAGCATGCCGCTCAGTGTGCTGTTTGCCATTGTGCTGATGTACTTTACCGGCATTACGCTGAACATCCTCAGCCTGTCCGGTCTGGCGCTGGGCGTGGTATGCTGGTAGACAACTCGGTCGTTGTCATTGAGAACATCTACCGCCTGCGCGGGCGCGGCATTCCGGCCCCGCGTGCAGCGGTGCAGGGTGCGCGTCAGGTGGCGGGGGCTATCATGTCCTCCACACTGACGACGGTCTGTGTGTTCCTGCCGATGGTCTTTACCACAGGCATGGTGCTGGAGCTGCTCTCCGACATGGCGTGGACCATCACCTTCAGCCTGCTGGCCTCGCTGATCGTTGCCCTTACCGTGGTGCCCTGCGCCGGTTCTACCGTGCTGCGCAAACAGAGGGAGATCAAGCACCCCTGGTTTGACCGCTTTCTGAACGGCTATGAGAAGCTGCTGCGCTTCTGCCTGAAGCGCAAGGCGGTTCCGCTGACGCTGGCGATCGCGCTGCTGGCTGTATCGGTCTGGCGCATCGCCACCATGGGTGTGGTGCTTATCCCGGATATGGGCTCCAACCAGCTTTCCATCACCGTAACGGTACCGGCGGACACCGAAAAGGAGGAGGCTTTTGCCACTGCGGACGCGTGATGGATGCCATAACCGGCATTGACGGTGTGGAAACCGTGGGCGCAATGTCCGGCGGCAGCGACAGCACCAGCAATATGCTGATGATGAGCGGCACCGAGGCACGGCGGACAACACCAGCTTTACCTATTATGTTCTGTTGACCGATGAGGCGCTGGCAACAGCAAGGCCATCCAGCAGCAGATCGCCGAGAACACCGCAGACCTGAATTGTGAAGTGAACATCAGTGCCAGCAGCATGGATATGAGCGCACTGTCCGGCAGCGGTATCGAGGTGGATATTTACGGCCGTGAGCTCGATGACCTGACCACCGCCAGCCAGCAGGTGATGGAGCTGCTGAACAGCGTGGACGGCATTGAAAATGTCTCCAACGGGCAGGAGGCCGGCGATGAGGAGGTACATATCGTCATCAACAAGGATAAGGCCATGCGCCTTGGCCTGACGGTGGCACAAGTGTACCAGCAGATCGCCGCAAAGCTCAGTACCAACACCACTGCCACTACCTTAAAGGTGGGCAGCGAAACTTACACTGTGACCATTGTGGATAAGACCGATGCACCGAATCTCGATGATCTTTTCCAGATGGAGTTTACCACAACGACCACCGATGATGACGGCAATACCGTGAACGAGACTCACACCCTGGCCGAGTTCGCCTCCCGCACGAACGGCAACGCCTATGCGTCCATTGCGCGTGAGAACGCTCCCGTAAGATCAGCGTGACCAGTGAGACCGCCGAGGGGTACAACACCACCCTGCTTTCCCGTGAACTGGAGCCTAAGCTGGCGGCGCTGACGCTGCCGGACGGCTGCACGGCCGAAATTGCCGGTGAGACCACGCAGGTGACCGAGATGATCCAACAGATGGTCAAGATGATAGCCCTTGCGCTGCTGTTCGTCTATTTTGTCATGGTGGCGCAGTTCCAGAGCCTGCTTTCCCCGTTCATCGTGCTGTTCACCATTCCGCTGGCCTTTACCGGCGGCATGATCGGCCTGATGATCGGCGGAGAACAGCTTTCGGTCATTTCGCTCATGGGCTTCCTTGTCCTGATGGGCGTGGTGGTCAACAACGGCATTGTGTTTGTGGATTACGCCAACCAGCTGCGCATCGGCGGGCTGGAACGCACCGATGCGCTGGTGGCGACCGGCCGAACCCGTATGCGCCCCATTCTGATGACCACTCTGACGACCGTGCTTGCCATGGCGACGATGATCTTCAGTCAGGATGCCGGCAGTGAGATGGGCAGGGGCATGGCGATTGTCATTGTAGGTGGCCTTTCTTACGCAACCCTGATGACCCTGTTTATTGTGCCGGTGATGTATGACCTGTTCTACCGCAAGCCGCCGGTCAACATTGATGTGGGCGAGGACGGTATGGACGACCTGCCTGACGATGCAGCCGAGTTTGCAGCGGAATTTGCTGCCCGGCGCGAAGCCGAAGGCCAGCGTGAGCCGAAAACGGAAACGCCGGGGGCAGAGGAGTACCGCCGCATAAAGCTGCCGGAAAAGCAAAAGCCGGATGAAAACGAGGAGGGAATGCCGCAATGAAGCCAGATACCCGCAAGGAGCGTGAGATCGCCCTGTACGAAGCTGCCCTGCGCCTGATTGCCAGAGGGGTAAACCCCGCAGCCATGAAGGTGCAGCAAATCGCGGACGAAGCCGGGATCGGCAAGGGCACCGTCTATGAATACTTTGCCTCCAAGGAAGAAATTCTGCACGGCATGGCGCTGCACTGCTTTGATACGGAAATTGCCCGCTTTGCCGCGTTACGGGAGCCTGCACCACCTGCAGGGGCTGGAGGAGGCAGTGCTTGCCTACCTGCAGGATCTTTCCGGCAGCCGGATGGGAACCTATCAGGTGATTGCCTCCAGTGTGGGGCCGCAAAACACCCCCGAGGGTATGGACCTGCGCCTTACGGCGCTGCACGGCGTGCTGCACAAAACCATTGCTGCTTTGCAGCAAAACGGGAGATAGACCCCAGTCTGCCGGACCATTACTGCGATTTTGCCCTGCTTTCCGCCGCCGCAGGCGGCTGATGAGCATGTGCTGCCCGGTAAAGCCGGAGGGTGCCAACGCAGCCCTGCTGCAGAACCTGCGAACCCTGATCCACCGAGCGTTGAAGCCGTAAGGGTTCTCTTTTTTGGCCTATTGAATGTGTAGGGGCGACCATTGGTCGCCCGCCAACCTAGCGCAGCAACGCGTTTTCAGGAAAGATGTTTCACAGACAAACAGGCAGGAGCGAGCAATGCTCGCTCCTACAAAAGCTTTTTGACAGTCTGCATAAGTAAAGCGGGGACGCGGCCTTCGGTATATCCGTTGGCTGTGTCCCCGCTTTTTTTGCTTATGTTTCGTCTATATGGCCGGGCGGTACTAACACCCGCGAAGCATGACTTTGGCGGTGAAGGTACCATTTTGATAGGTAAAGGTACTTGTCCCGCCGTTTTTCTCTGCAATATGGGTGACGGACTGGATACCGATACCGTTTTCCCTCCGCTTTGAGGAGCGAAAAACGCCGTTCTTTTCGTTGACCTCGCCGTCAAACGCATTTTCAACCTCGATAAGAAGAATCCGGTCGGCGTGAACACAAGCGGTTATCTCGATTTGCCGCCTGCCCGGCGCGGTGCGAAGGCTCGCCTCCAGCGCATTTTCCAGCAGGTTGGAAAGCACCATGCACATATCGATCTCGTCAACCGGCAGTGTTTCCGGCAGGTCGAGTCTGGCGCGGAAGGGGATATCATCACGCTTTGCCATGGCACAGTAATAGCCGACAACACTGTCCGCCGCACGGTTTTCACAGAAGCACATATCAAGATTCGGGATGCGGGAGACGGATTTTGCAAGGTAGCCTTTCAGCTCCTCCAGATCACCTGCCTCGGCCAGCGCAGAAATCTGCTGTAACTGGTGGCGCATATCGTGCCGTGCCTGCCGCGCTTCCTCAATGGCGGTCCTGAGGCTCTCATACCGCTGCTGCTGCATCGAAAGAAACTGGTTTTCCTGCTGCAGCTTTGCATTGCGGTTGAGGCTGGTTGCCATCAGCAGGAAAACAGCGTTGAAGCAGAACATAAAGACCAGAAGTGCGCTGCTCAGCACAATATAGCCCTGCAGTACGCGGCCGGTCTGGAGCGTTGATTGATAGCGCGGGATCATGAAAAGGTTCAAAAGGATGAACGCCAGCGGCAGGACCCAGAACACATACCATGTCTGCGCAAAATTGTCGTCCTCGACCATCGCACGCACCGCATGTGTCGCGGGGTAATACGCGGCCAGCACGATGACCCAGCAAACGGCGTTATAGAACACGCAGGCGCCTAGGCAGAGCCATGGCTCGTCCGTTGGCAGCTGCTGATTCCGGATGATTGCGGCGCTGACGGCGCGGGACAAGCTGTTCACGCACGCGAACACCGCGCAGACGGACAGCGCAATCGTGCCGGATTTCCAGAGGGAGATGGTAAGCGTTCTGGTATACAGGCAGATCGCAGCCAGCGCGACCCCGCAAGGCAAAGACCGTGGAAGCATGAAGCCGATAGCAGGCAAGCCCGCTGCCGATGCACAGGCACGCCATCAGCGGAAAAAGCCAGACGGCCAGCCTGCCGGGCGACTGCTTCAGATAGTTTTTACAGGGAAATATCCAAGCAAAAGGCCGGGGAGTACGACGAGCAGCTCCAAAATCGGACGCAGAATATCCTTCATCTCATACGCTCCCTTTGCAGCAGAAATTCCATAAACGCCTGCCGGGCAGGCTTCAAAAGCTCCTGACTGACATAGACGCTGCTGCCATCCGCCATGCAGAAAGCGCCGTCCCGAAAATCAGCGGCGTGCTCTAAATTGACGATCATGCCTCTGCCGCAGACGAAAAAGCGGGGATCTTTTTTCAGAGGCTCGGTGAACACCTTAAAGCTTTGGCGTGTGACCAGCGTTTTCCGGGCGGTCGTGCGGATATTGATGCAGTGTGCAAAATGCTCTGCCGAGATAATGTCCCGGTAGCAAAGACGGACATCGCTGCCGCTGACCTTCACCGTCAGGACCGGCTCGGGGCGGGGGAGTCTTGCAAGCATCTCGGCCAGCAGGGCGGAAAGCTCCTCCTCGGAAAAGGGCTTCACGAGATAGTGGAGCGCACGGACCTGAAAGCCCTCCAGCGCGTGGTCGGTCGAGGTCGTGGTAAAAACCAGAAGGCAGTCTGCGTCCGTTTTGCGCAGCTCCTTGGCAGCGTCCATGCCGCTCATCCCGTGCATGTAAATATCCAGAAACGCAGCGGTAAAGCGCTGCTCTTTTTCTGCGGCGAGAAAGCTCTCACCGCTTTCAAAGTCCAAAAGCTCCGCCTCGGCGCCGCACAGGCGCAGCTGCCGTGCAAGGCGCGTTTTCAGCTGCGCGCGCTCTGTCTCAAGATCATCCACAATTGCTATTCTCATGCCGGACTGGCTCCTTCCGGAAAGTTTCTATTTAGATTATAGCACAACTTTCCGACTCCGGCACGGCGGAAAAACCCGATTTCGTGCCGGAATTGGGGCTTTCGTGCCAAAAGGCTTGAAAAGCCTGCACCGTTCCGTATACTGAAAACAGAAACAGTCAACGACGGCAGAAAGGGGGCGGAGCGCTATGTACCACATTGCCGTGCTGACAAAGAGCGAAACGCAGGAGATTTTTTACACAGAGCAGCTTTCGCGGTTCTGCTCCGAGCGCGGTCTGTTTCCGAAGGTGGACTGCTACCGCGGGCAGGAGGTGTTCTTTGAGGTCGCGCGCAAAAATGCACCGACCAACGCTGTGATCGCCCTTCCGGGCGTGGACGGGCTGAATGCAGTGGAGCACCTGCGGGCGCTTTTCCCGGAAACGCGCATCATCTGGTGCAGCGAGCTGGATTTTTCCCTGCATGCGTTCCGGCTGCGCGTAGACTACTTTCTGCTGGAGCCGATAACGGAAGAAGCATTCCGGCATGGGCTTTATGCATGGGCAGAGGAAAAACAACCGTCTGCTTCGCCCCGAGCGGATCACAACCAACATGGCAAGGAGGATCACCGATGAAAAAGAGAAACCCGATTTATACTGCAGGCAGTTTCCTGCTGGCAGGAGCATTGACCCTGTCGATGGCAGCCTGCAGCGGAGCACAGCACCGGCGGAGGCCACGCAGACGCCTTCCGCCACTGCAACACCGGCTGCCACAGCCGCACCTGCCGAGGAAACGACCCCTTCCGCGCCGGAATCCGACGCACTCCCCGTGAAGGCCTTGCAGCCCAAGCAGGTCGAGGAAAACCCCTACATGGCAAAGAGTGATGCGAACATCCATCACGACGGCTATAACACCGATTCAACCGACGAGATCCTGCCGCTCGGCATCTATCCGGAGATCCATGTCTCCTATGAGACGACAAACGCGAATGCGTCTCCCGCCATTTACTTTGACAGCTACGGCCATGCAGTCGTTCCGCTGCTCGGCGGCATCGCCATCCGCGATCTGAATGCGGAGGAGACAAAGACGCTCGGTTATTTTTCCCCGAAACAGCATGACGGCGGCAGCTACCTGATCCAAAGCTCCTATACTTTTCTGGACGCTGAAAACCGCATCGTCTGCCCGACCAGCAACAACCATGTATTGATGCTCCGCGCAACGGATGAGGCGGGCAATGTCCTGCCTGAGTTTGAAAAGGTGCTTGACATCGACATCAAGGCTGCGGCAGAGCCGCGCTCGGCAAGGAGCTGACGCAGAATCTTCTTTCTGTGGTCTTTGATTACGATGGGAACCTCTGGTTCGCCACCGGCGGCTTCCGCATCTATCCCGAGCGCCAGCAGCAGGGCGTTCTCGCTATATCGCCCACTCGGCAATCGAAGCGATCCTCAACGGTGAGCAGACCGACCTGTCGAAGGCAGTTTTCGTCTACGAGCTGACGCCCGGCGAGGGCGCGGAGAACGGCATCGCCGCCTCCAAGGACGGCGCGGTCATTCTGACCAATATGAATTGCTATCTGCTGCGCGCCAACAACGGTGTCGAGCTGTCTGGTGTACGCCGTATGAGAGCGTCGGCGCGAAGGTCAGCGGTGAAGGCGATAAGACCACCGGCGGCGGTCTTGCGTGGGGCGGCGGCTGCTCGCCGACGCTGACGCCGAACCTTGTGATGTTCACCGACAATGCAGACCCCGTGAATCTTCTTGCGCTCGACATGAAAACCGGTGAGGTCGTGGCAAAAACGCCGGTGCTCGATGATCTGCCGATGGCTATCAGGTGGCAATCGAGAACTCTGCAATCGTCTACGATGACGGCGCAGGCACGGTCAGCACGATCGTCTGCAACTGGTTCGGCGCGGGCAACGCAGGCCTTGCCGACCCCAACAACGATTCTTCGATCCAGAGCTACGCCAACATTTATGACCAGAACTGGCTGATGAAGGGCAAATGCCATTGATCGCCCCCGGCGTCGAGCGCGTGGACACCGTGAAAACCGACAGCGGCTACGAGATGAAGAGTATCTGGACCCGAAATGATCTGAGCGACACCGCGATCATGAAGCTCTCCACCGCAACGGGCTATATCTACGGCTATGTGCAGGATCTGACCACGGGTATGTGGCAGTACATCATTCTCGACTTTGAAACCGGCGAGACTGTCTTTACGATGGATGTATCCAACAAGTACGGCTACAATAATATGGCCATCGGCATGTACACCGGCAACAGCGGAAATGCACTCTACTGCCCCACCGGCTATCTGGAGCTGCTCCGCCTGCAGGACCGCTTTGTCTACCTGCCCGAGCTTCCGTACCGCGAGGTCGATCTCGATCAGGCGGCAAGAAATGTGCTTGCGCAGGATCAGTTTGCACAGGACGGCGGCGAAGGTACGGTTGCAAGCTGGCGCAATACCGCAACCATCCGCAATGTGCATCCCAACACCACGGTGGCCTTCCGCATGAACAACCTGTCCGGCAGCGCCTCCGATTTGACGCTCTACGCCTATGGTGCAGACGGCAAGCTGGCAAAGGTAGCCTCCGAGCTGTGGTCGATCACGGACGAGACCGGCGCGGCTGTGACGGAACTGACGGACGGCGTACTCTATGAACTGCGCGTAACCGTCGCCGACGGCGGCGATTTCGACCTGAGCGAGACAGAAAAAGAAATCAAGCTGTCCATTGTGCTTGGGAAATAACTCCGCTTTGAATCCGGCGTTTTGAACGCCGGATTTTTAGGATGCCAGCCGCAGTCGCTATGACTAGGCTTCACAGATTCTTAAAAAGAAGTTTCAAGTTCGTTCAAAACCCTTTTAAACTCTGCACACAAGTCCCCGCTATAATAAACCTTGTAATCAAGAAACACAACTGGGAAGCATCCCGTGATTACCCACTGCGCCTTAGACCATGCCAGAGCAGTCGCTCGGTCAAGGCCAGACAACAAACAAGCTATAACGCCATTACATATAAAAATGCTGTATCTTCCGGACTTGGAGGGTACAGCATTTCTTTTTGCCGCAATTTGTCGTATAATAGAGCTATATTACAGAGGTGGCCAAACAGGGCCAAACACACAGACATCTGACAGGGAAAGGGAGGAAAAACGGAATGTTCAGAGAAATCCGCAAAAAGAAGAACGAAATCAACATTGCTATGGCAAAGCTGTTGTTAGAGTCCAGTCGGCGGGGCGTACTTGCCGTGAACGGCGATGACGGCTACCCGTATGCCATACCCATCAATAAGGTGCTGGAGATATTGCGCCAAGAAGGTCCCCTTTGATTTGTCGGATTGCAAGGAGATGAGACCATGAAACGCAATGAATTAGAAGCCTTTATCATGGAAACATACAATGCAGTGGCGGATTATCCGTGGCGCAAATCTCCGAATCATGAGGTGTTCCGGCATTGCAGCAATCGGAAGTGGTTCGCTCTCATCATGGATGTGCCAAAAATAAGCTGGGGTTGCAGGGGGAGGAGCTATTGGATGTGGTCAATCTCAAATGCGACCAGATCCTCATCGGTTCTGCGGGGAGAACCCGGATTCTTTCCGGCATATCACATGAGCAAGGATAACTGGATCACCGCCGCCTTGGACGGCAGCGCATCGGATGACAAAATCAAAATGCTGCTCGATATGAGTTATCAGGCTACGGCACCAAAGGTGCGTAAAAAGAAAGGCTAACCGGCTCGACAGACTGTTTTGGCGGTCGCTAAAGGCAGGAATATGCGAAGGAGAACACCATGGATACTACAATGTATTCTGCAAATTAATGGGTTAAGCCCAAATATCAGAACCGAGTTAAGAAGCTCCTTATACACTTCTGGAGCCACAACTATCCATTCGGTACAAAACTAACGCTGAAGCCTGCATTCCGGACATGAAATTAAGCCAGCATCTCAAACAGACCTATCATGATGGGCATTGTAACGATGGAGAGCAATGTACTGAGTACATACAGGGCACTCGAATGCGCTGCATCGCGGTTGTACAGCTGCGCCATGGATGTAACTGTCGCGCAGGCTGGGGTGATGGCGGACAGAAACACCGTCATGAGAATCGCCTTGCCGTCCGCAATCCAAGTAGATGCGTGGATGACACTGAGAAGAAGCAATACCACCATCGGTACGGCCAGCAGACGAAGTGCAACGGGAAGATAGTTGCGCGGTGTACA
>ENA-OQCP01000968-OQCP01000968.1-human-gut-metagenome-genome-assembly--contig:-NODE-968-length-11826-cov-1.950509_pt1 | contig 11826 bp, 18 predicted proteins | sample MGYA00242760_ERZ504583 | MGnify/ENA primary metagenome ERZ504583 (study PRJEB26092, sample SAMD00036308) | human gut metagenome | host: Homo sapiens | study: EMG produced TPA metagenomics assembly of...
TCTTCATCGCCTCATCCTGAAGACGGGAAATGAGAGCTTCTTTATCATTCTTCTCTTTTTCTTTCGTCTGTAAGAGTGATTGGCTCTAATGGAATCTTTCTTCTTAAAGATTCATTCAGTTCTACAAGATTCATCTCTTTTAATGGCTTCCATGCGTCTTCCTGCATGATTAATTTTTCAGTTTTCTCCATACACTTCTCTCCTTGTATTATACCATTTATATTTATTTTTTCAAACATGGAATACCGGACGAATCTGTCCGTATGATCAGAGCTGAACTGCTCTAAAATAAACTTGATCTTTTTTCGAATGTTTGAAGTGGATATATCATAGCATATCCTTATGGCTTATACAAGCGATTAATACTTAAGCTTTCCTTAAATTTACAAAGCCATTGCCGTGAATGGGACACCCTTGTTCTTGGTTGTATCTTTCCCATTACCAGGCGGATTGGGAACTTTCACCCATTAGTAATGTGCGCCGCCAGGCATACAAAAAAACGAGACATTTTTCAATGCCTCGTTTTTAATCTCATAATATGTATTACAGTAATCCACCAATTGATAAGAATAATGGTGCGAATACGAGAGATACTACTGTCATAAGTTTGATCAGGATGTTGATGGACGGACCTGATGTATCCTTGAACGGATCTCCTACAGTATCTCCAACAACGGCTGCCTTATGAGCCGCACTACCTTTTCCGCCGTGGTTTCCTTCTTCGATATACTTCTTAGCATTATCCCATGCACCACCTGCATTTGACATGAAGATGGCCATAAGAACTCCTGTTACGAGGGATCCTGAAAGAAGTCCGCCAAGAGCATCAACTCCAAGAAGAACACCTACTACTACAGGAACGATAACTGCCATCAGACCTGGAAGAAGCATCTCGTGAAGTGCTGCTGTTGTAGAAATAGCAACGCATGACTTGTAGTCAGGTTTCTCTTCACCTTTCATAATGCCTGGTTTCTCACGGAACTGACGTCTAACTTCCTCAATCATTGAGTATGCAGCCTTAGATACAGACTCCATAGTAAATGCTGAGAAAAGGAATGTAAGCATACCACCGATAAAGATACCGATGATTACTTTGTAGTCAAGAAGGTTGATGGATTTCAGACCAACTGTCTCTGCATAAGATACGAACAGCGCAAGAGCTGTAAGTGCTGCAGAACCGATAGCAAATCCTTTACCCATAGCTGCTGTTGTGTTACCTACAGAGTCAAGCTTATCTGTGATGTCACGAACGGACTCATCAAGACCAGACATCTCTGCGATACCACCAGCGTTGTCTGCGATCGGACCATATGCATCAACTGCAACAGTGATTCCTGTTGTAGAAAGCATACCAACTGCTGCAAGAGCAATTCCATACAGACCAAATACATTATAAGAAACAAAAATACCAACACAGATCAGAAGCAGCGGGATAGCTGTTGATTTCATACCAACTGCAAGACCACTGATGATTGTTGTAGCTGCACCTGTCTCAGACTGCTCTCCGATTCCTTTAACCGGTTTGTAATCTGCTGATGTGTAGTACTCTGTGATGTTACCAATGATAACACCAACAACCAGACCAGCGATAACTGCGATTGCTGCGTTCATGTTTCCGAAAAGCACCCAGCTAAGTGCTAAAGAAGCAATAATTACAATTGCTGAAGAAGCATAGCTTCCTTTTGTAAGAGCTTTCTGAGGATTTGTGTTCTCTCCGCCTCTTACGAAGAATGTTCCAAGGATAGAAGCGATCAGTCCGCATCCTGCGATTGCAAGTGGGAATAATACTCCTGAAACTTCGCTTACTGCAACACCAAGTGTCAGTGCTGAGATCAGAGATCCACAGTAAGACTCGAAAAGGTCAGCTCCCATACCTGCTACATCACCTACGTTATCTCCAACGTTGTCAGCGATAACAGCCGGGTTACGCGGGTCATCTTCCGGGATACCTGCTTCTACTTTACCTACAAGGTCAGCTCCAACGTCTGCTGCCTTTGTATAGATACCACCACCAACACGTGCAAACAATGCGATGGAAGAAGCACCAAGCTGAATCCGAATAATACATCTACATTCTTAGTTACGATGTACACAAGGCTGACACCAAGTGCACCAAGTCCAGCAACACACATACCCATAACGGCACCACCGGAAAACGCGATGGAAAGAGCTTTGTTCATTCCGCTCTCTTTAGCTGCGTTAGCTGTTCTGACATTTGCCTTAGTAGCAACTGTCATTCCGCAGTAACCCGCGATTGTTGAGAACAGAGCACCAACTACGAAGCAAACTGCTGTTACCCAGTTACCTACTCCTAATCCGATCAGTACAAAAAGTACTACTACGAATACAATAAGGATCTTGTACTCTGCTGTCAGGAAAGCACGTGCACCTTCTGCGATCGCACCGGCAATTTCCTTCATTCTTTCTGTTCCTGCATCCTGTCTGCTAACCTTTGCTGCAAGATATGCTGCAAAAAGAAGAGCAATGACAGCTGCAACTGGAACCAGATACATATAATTGTTCATTCTTAATTTTCCCTCCTGAATTTCAATATCATATGTTTGTATTACACTATATCACATTTTTTTAGGTTTTTAAAGGAAAATTTTATATTTATTTAACTCTCTTTACATAAAATAGTATTTTTTTCACATTTTTCTTTTCAAATTATATGATAATCTAAAAAATTTTTAGGTCATTTTTACCATCCTGTGTTGTTTTTTACGCTGTTACTTCTTATTAAATATAGTAGTATATAAGATTTCAATCTTATTTATAAAAAAAATTATTCAAAAAATCGTTCAATAATCATAAAAAATAATCTCCGGAAAAACAGTCTTTACTGCTTTTCGGAGATTATTTTTTTACTCAAGTATTATTCTACATCTTTCAATGCTTCAAGATCTTCTTCTCCTGTACGTACTTTTACTACTTTCTGCACGTTGTATACAAAGATCTTACCATCACCGACATGTCCTGTATACAGTGTCTTGGATGCTGTTTCGATGACTTTCTCAACCGGAATATTTCCTACGATAACTTCTACTTTTACCTTTGGAAGAACGGTTACGTCCATCTCAACTCCACGATATTTCTCGCCGGCACCTTTCTGGATACCACATCCCATAACCTGAGTCACTGTCATTCCTGTTACACCAAGATTATTCAATGCTGCTTTCAGGCGCTCGTACTTGGAAAGTTTGCGATAATAACTACTTATGCATTCCTGTATCTGCATCTACCGGTCCCGCTACAGGTACAGCTGCTGCTCTCTGGATTGGAGATGCTGCGTCATAATCTGCTACACCAAGATCTGTGTTTTCATTTTCATTCATTGCACCTTCTGTAATATCCATGATGCTGAATCCTGCATATGCTGATGCAAGACCATGCTCCTTGGAATCCAGACCAACAATCTCTTCTTCCTCTGAAACACGAATCCAATTGTCATATCAATTACTTTGAAGATAATTGTCATTGTTACAACTGTCCAAGCAAGAACTGTTACTACACCAAGAAGCTGTGTTCCGAGAAGTCCGAATCCACCGCCGTAGAACAAACCTTTCAATGTGCTTTCCGGCGCATTTGTTGTTGCAAAAAGACCAACTGCGATTGTTCCCCAGATACCATTTAAGCAATGAACTGCTACGGCACCAACCGGGTCATCTACATGCACTACATTATCACAGAACCAAACGCCAAATACTACGAGAACTCCTGCAACTGCTCCAATGATCAGTGCACCGAGACCATCTGTTACATCACAAGGTGCTGTGATTGCTACCAGACCTGCGAGGGATGCATTCAGACACATAGACACATCTGGTTTTCCATAACGAAGCCATGTGAAGATCATACATACAACGGTTGCTGTTGCCGGTGCGATTGTTGTTGTCATAAAGATAGATGCAAGCTGTGGGCCTGTTGTTGCTGCCGCACCGTTGAATCCATACCATCCAAACCAGAGGATGAAACATCCAAGAGCACCTATTACGAGGTTATGTCCTGGAAATGCGTGGACTTTTGTTACTTTTCCATTCTTATCTCTTGAGAATTTACCAATTCTGGCTCCTTCCATTGCAGCTCCGATAAATGCTGTTACTCCACCTACCATGTGAATTGCACAAGATCCTGCAAAATCATGGAAGCCAAGCTGTGAAAGCCATCCGCTCCCCAGATCCAGTGTGCTTCGATCGGATACACAACTGCGGAGATCATTGCAGAATAAATACAATAGGAAAGAAACTTTGTTCTTTCTGCCATAGCTCCTGATACGATTGTTGCTGCTGTCGCACAGAATACCAAATTGAATACGAAATAGGACCAGTCAAAGTTTGCATAATCTGTGAAGATTCCGAGTGTCGGAACTCCTACCAGTCCGCCAAGTGCATCTTCTCCAAGCAATAATCCAAAACCAAGGAAAATAAACACGATTGTTCCGATACAAAAATCCATCAGATTCTTCATGATAATGTTACCGGCATTCTTTGCTCTGGTGAATCCTGTCTCTACCATAGCGAATCCTGCTGCATAAAGAATACAAATGCAGCTCCGATCAGGAACCAGATGCCGAACACTTCTGTTCCGACTGTGCTTGAAATCTGAGTAATAATTTCTTGTGTCATACTACTTCCTCCTCATACCTAGAAACTAAAAAGACGTATCTTACAGTTTCGTTGAACCATCCCCCTGAATCGGTTCTTTCTGTAAGACACGCCTTTGTGTCATTGAGACTTGCTGCTGTTCGCGGCAAATCTATAGGTACCATATTTTATTAAAAGAAAAGGCACTCTGAGATCTGTTTCTCAAAGCGCCTTTGCTTTTATGTCACGTAGTTTACTCCCCTAGCCCAATGTTGTCAACCTATATTTTTACTTTTCGTAAATTTTCTGATTTTTTATACTTTTCATGCATTTCTTTCATATATTTTCACAAAACAGAGTGCACTCTTGCAATATAAACCACCATCTGATAAATTTATCTTATGAATCAAGAGCAATCCGCTCTTTTCAATAATTGTAACTATTTCAAGCATATTAAATTATAAGGAGGACTCTAAAATGAGCAAAATTGATGAAATCAGAAGCGCTATGGTCGCTGCAATGAAGGCAGGAGACAAAGAACGAAAAGCCGCACTTTCCTTTCTGCTCTCCTCTCTGAAGAATAAAGCTATCGACAAACGTGCCGACCTGACAGAAGAGGAAGAAGGACAGGTAATCTTAAAAGAAATCAAACAGTTAAAAGAAACAATTGATATGACACCTGAAGATCGTACAGATCTGATTGAAGAGGCTCAGAAGCGTCTTGCTGTTCTTGAAGAATATGCACCAAAGATGATGAGCGAAGATGAAATCAAAGCAGTGATCACATCCGTTCTTGCAGATCTTGGTATCGATGCTCCTACAGCAAAGGATAAAGGTAAGATCATGAAAGAACTCATGCCGAAGGTAAAAGGCAAAGCTGACGGTAAAGAAGTCAATCAGATTCTTGCCGGCATGATGAAATAAATACAGATTCCAGAATAAAGACGTAGCAAAGAGGGTGTCGCACTAAACGACACCCTCTTACTTTTTGTTAATTATTTCATTTTTTCTGCTTATTTTGTCATCTGTTTTCCCACTTATGATAAATCGCCTCAAGTGCATCTACCGCACCATCGATTCCAAGAAGACTTGTATTCAGCAGGATTGCATTCGCATCAATGCTTCCCCACTTACGGTCTGTTCTACCTTCATAATACAGGCGTCTCTCTCTGTCAATCTTCTTAATCTTATCTACAGCCTCTTTCTCGGAAAGCTTATAGATATCCATGATTCGATTGATTCTATCATCCTTATAAGCATAGATAAATGTATTCACAACATTTGAATAATCCCCAAGAACATAATCTGCGCAGCGTCCCACGAAGATTCCAGGTCCGCGTTCCGCAAGCTTGCGGATGATTGCCGACTGTGCGTCAAAAAGTTGATCACTTAATGGTTTCTCCACTTCCGGACTGAGCATAAATGTAGTATAATCACCCATTCCAATATAATAGCTTGATAACACATTTCCAAGTCTCGTCTCATCTACTCTTCCAGCATCTTCGTTCGAAATTCCAAGATCTCTTGCTGCCATTCGAATCAGATTATGATCGTAAAGAGGAATGTTCAGTCTCTCTGCCAGTCTGTTTCCTACTTCATGACCGCCACTTCCGAACTGTCTTCCAATTGTAATAATTGTGTGATCCATCATAAGCAAGTCCTCCTTTTTCTGATAATTCTATTCTATCACTCTTTGAATTAAGAAAAAAGACTTTCTTCCTGTTTTCCGCTAACAATTTTGTAATACTGTTTCGAAGTCACCATATAGACAATGATATAGAATAATGCAAATACTAAATAGGAGCACACTGTCACCAGAATCAGGAATTTCTGTCAGAAAAAGCAAGCAGATGCACCATTTTTTCTATCATTGGAAATGCAAATGCCGTATGAATTCCGGCAGCCACAAGAGGCAGGAAGAATACTGTCATTACCTGAGAATTGATCGTCTGACGCACTTCTTTCTGTGTCATCCCCACTTTCATCAGAATCTGGAATCTGTCCTGATCCTCATAGCCTTCTGTAATCTGTTTATAATAAATGATCAGCACCATTCCAAGAATGAATACGACTCCAAGAAGGATTCCAAGGAAGAACAGACCGCCGTACAAAGCCTGGTAATCAGCTCTTGATGCGGCTCTGCTGTCTGTAGAAGCTCCAAAAAATAGGGTATCTGATTCCTCTGATTCCTGTTCAGCCAATGCATTGATTTTCTTGTCAATCTCGTTTTGAATCTGGATCTGCTCTTCATCTCCACAGGACAGATCAAAATTGTAGTACCATTCTCATAAGAACCATTGACACCGTAAACGGAAACATTTCCTTCTTCCAAAGCTTTTATATCTTCCAGTCCGGAAACCACCAGATAGAAGCTGCTGTTCATATTTGCCATATTATTTCCATTTGAAATCATTTTATCCAAATGTCCTTTAATCCTCCATGTCCCGGAATTCTCCACCGTGATCTGATCATAGGGGAAATCGGAATCTTTCGCATACAGATACGCTTCCCCGGGAGCAAGCTCCAGATTCGTCCCCATGATCCGATTATACGCTTCCAACGGCAGAGCATAGAACATTTTTAAATGATCAAATGTATTCACTTCATTGACTCCCGGAGCATTCTCCGGATTAAAATAGATTTCATTTTTTGAAACAATTCCACTGACTGTAAGCATCCGGTAATTCTCCGGATTCTCCGCGGTCTGGTTATGTTCTTTCAAAACCTTCTGTACAAGCTCTATAATCTGTCCATTCTGATTCTCTTTCATTTCTTCCGTCTGCTCCGGTTTCGTGTACATCTCAATCTGGACAGATTTCGGATATCGAAGATTCAAGCCATGTTCCATACTCAGATACAGGCTGGTTGTAGAAGATACCATAACCAGAACCATTGTGGACAGAATACAAATAGACGCTAATCCTGCCCCATTTCGTTTCATACGGTAAATCATGGATGAAAGTGAAATAAAATGATTTGTTTTATAATAATATCCTTTCTTTTTCTGCATTATTTTACAAAATGTGACCGAGCCGGCAATAAATAACAGATACGTTGCAAGGATTACCAGCACGACGGCAACCATAAACCAGATCATCGCTACAAGCGGATCTTTGATTGTCAGGGATAAATAATAAGCCACACCAAGCAGAAGCAACCCGAGTACTGCAAAGATCCAGTTTGCCTTCGGAGGTTTCTCTCCTGTCTTTTCACTTTTTAAAAGTTCTACAGGTTTTAACCGATAGACGGACACGATCATCCGAAGCATGATTAATGCAAAAATGACCAGGAATAACAGTGCCGTAGCCACAAGTGCGGAACACTGATTTTCATAGAAAGTCCGGCATTACTTCCAAGTATCTTCGCTGCCAGAAGTTCCCCCAATTTAGAAAACAGGATTCCTCCCACGATTCCTCCTGCAATCGTCAGAACACTGATGATCAGATTCTCAAGAACCATGATTTTTACAAGGTCAATTTTTCCCATTCCAAGGATGTGATACAACCCAAACTCTCTCTGTCGTCTGCGGATCAGAAATGAATTTGTGTAATACAGAAGGATCAGAGAAAAGATTGAGATCACACCAGAACCAAATCCAAGGATCATCTGCATAGTATCCCCACCTTTGATCTTGGCAAACTGCGGACTCACTGCAAGATAATCGATCAGATAGAACATCATAACCATACAGATACAAGTGATCAGATAAGGAAGATACAGCTTCTTATTTTTCTTAATTCCATTAACGGAAAGTTTCAGATAAAGTCCACTTTTCATTGTCTCTCACCACCTGTCGCAAGCATTGTCAGTGTCGCTGAGATATTCTGATAGAACTGTTCATCTGTCTGTTCGCCTTTATATACCTGGTGGAAAACTTCTCCGTCTTTAATAAATAACACTCTCCCGGCCTTGCTCGCTGCTTTGACAGAATGTGTTACCATAAGGATCGTCTGTCCCGACTGATTGATCCGCTCAAATACCCCGAGCAATTCATCCGTTGATTTCGAATCGAGTGCCCCGGTCGGCTCATCCGCCAGGATCAGTCTCGGATCTGTGATCAGCGCTCTCGCCACTGCTGCACGCTGCTTCTGTCCTCCTGACACCTCATAGGGATACTTCTCCAGAAGTCCTGCAATTCCAAGTTCTTTCACGATTGGCATCATCCTGACATTCATTTTCCTGTAATCAACTCCCTGCAGTACCAATGCAGTAAGATATTGTCCTTTAGATTAAATGTATCCAAAAGATTGAAATCCTGAAATACAAACCCAAGATGATCTCTCCTGAACTTGGACAGATCCTTCTCACGGATTGCAGATAACGGTTTTCCATCTAGATAAACTTCCCCTTCGGTTGGTTTATCCAATGCTGCCAGCATGTTCAGTAATGTCGTCTTCCCCGAACCACTCTCTCCCATGATTGCTACATATTCGCCCTCTTCTACTGAGAATGTTACCTTAGAGAGTGCCTGTACCTGATTACCGCCAAAACGCGGACGGTATATTTTTTTCAAATTTTCTACTTCCAAAACTGTCATTTCTTACGACCTCCTCTTCTTTCAACATCCTCAGTATAACAATACAGCCAGAATGCCGACATTGATTTCTGTGACATTCCAGCTGTCTGATGTGACAATTTTGTCACTTGCTTCTCTCTGTGTGATTTAGCGTTTTACTCTGATCTCAACGGATACTCTGCCAAACCAATCGTAAAACTGCTGCCTTCCCCTAACTTTGACTCAACTGTAATCTGATGCCCCAGTTTCTTTGCCGCCATCTGACTCAGATACAGACCAATTCCCGTTGATTTCCGTTCCATTCTTCCATTATATCCCGTATATCCTTTTTCAAAGATTCTCGCAGATCTTCCGGTGCAATTCCCATTCCGGTATCTGTAACCGTCAGTTTCTTTTCTTCACTGACAGTGATCGTCACTGTTCCTTTCAGCGTATACTTCACTGCATTGGATAACAACTGTTCAATAATAAACGAAAGCCATTTCTCATCTGTCAGAACAATCTGATCTGTCCCTTCATAGATCAGACGGATTCTCCTTCGAATAAACTGTCCTGCATATTTACGGATCGATTTTCTTACAATTTCATCCAAAGGATACCATGCGATTACCAGATCCTTCGTGCCACTGTCAAGACGCACATACAAGTGCCATCTCCACATACTGCTCCACCCGGAACAGTTCAGCTTTCAGATTCTGATTCGTCTCGGTATCTTCCTGCTGGAGTAATACATTCATCACAGCAATCGGTGCCTTGATCTGATGCACCCAGGTTGCATAATAGTCCTCCATGTCCTGACCGGACTTCTCCCATCTGGCATGTTCTTTTCTTTGCTGTTGTTCTTCTTTTCTGATCAGCTCCTGATATCCTAACTCAATTCCATCTTGTGCCACCGGAAGTGAATCCTCATAAGGTCCTTCTCCTTGCAGCAAATGTTCCAGCTTCTGCCCGGTTTTCTTATACCGCAAATATCCACAGAGAAGAAAAAGTAATCCAAATGCCAGACACAACACTGTCGGATAAACCGCTGCTTCAGATTAATCTCTTCCAACACAAAATCAGAAAAAAGATTCCCGCACACAGCAAACTCCACAGAAGCACAAATCGGATTCTTTTCAAATATTGTAAAAACATTTTTACTCCTTCTCGATGATATATCCACCGCCGACTTTCGTCTTGATAAAGCCTTCCATTCCCGCTTTTTCCAGCTTTTTCCGAAGTCTTCCGACATTGACTGTCAATGTATTCTCTTCGATATAATTGTCTGTCTCCCACAGCTTTGTCATTAGCGTGTCTCTGCTGACCACGCGTCCTTTATTCTCCATCAATGTCTGCAAGATACGAAATTCATTCTTTGTCAACTCTATTTTTTCTCCATTATAAGTCATTGTTGTATCATAGAGGTTCAGGATTGCTCCTCTATGTTCCAGCATCGGTACTTTTCCTGATAGATCATATGTTCTCCTCAGCAGAGCCTGAATCTTCGCTGTCAGTACACTTAAGTCAAACGGTTTTGCCACAAAGTCATCTCCGCCCATATTCATCGCCATGATAATATTCATATTATCCGCTGCTGAAGAGATAAAGATCACCGGCACGCTCGATATCTTACGGATCTCGCTGCACCAGTGGTATCCATTATAAAAAGGAAGCGTGATATCCAAAAGCACCAGATGTGACCATACTCTGCAAATGTCTCAAGAACCTTTGCAAAATCTTCCACATAACGTGCTTCATTTCCCCACGCTTCCATCTCTTTTTTAATTGCCCCTGCCATCACAAGGTCATCTTCTATGATTAGAATCTTATACATTCTGCGGATTCCCCTTTCGCTCTTATCCACTACTATATATCATAGTATACAGTATTTCAAGAGCACACGGTCATACCGTATCCGGCGAGATAACCCGCTGGATATGGATTGCAAGAAATCCGATCTCTTCTTTTGCGACCGGTTGTTTCAGCTGTCTGGACATATAGTCACACACTCTCTTCGCCGCCTCTCCGGTCCTTGGGTAATTCTGAAAAATGAAATCATTAAAGTCTGCATTCGTCCCTTCACCCTTACGGGTTCTCAGAATCATATAATACATATGACTCATCAGACGTGTACATCCAAGTGAGCCGCTCTCCAGCTTCTGATCAAATTCCTGTTCAATCATGGCAATCCCTTCATTTACAATCCTGGTCGCATCCAGAGTCTGGGATACTGCCTCATCCGAAAGACCTGCATGGATATGTAGCGTAATGAATCCGACTTCATCCTCTGAGATTTCATATCCTGTCAGCTGCTGTATAATTTTCCGCCCTTTCAGGGCCACTTGATACTCCTCTCCAAACAACACACGGATATCCGGTGTAAATGGATTCGGAAGCTGACGGTTCTCCTTCGCTCTCTTCGCTGCAAGCGCAATATGATCTGCCAACGGAAGCAGCATCTCATGATTGATCTTCTGAAACACGTTCTCTGCTTCTTCAATGATCTTTCCTGTTGCCTCAATAAACTCCGGGCGGATTCCATTGACCGTTTTCAGAACAGACTCCTGCTTCCTTCTTGTGACAAGAGAATAGACTTTGGCTCCGGGAAGTTTCTCGATCTGCTCTGTAGGTTTCTTTCCAATCCCACACCGTTTCCGAGAAGGATCATCTCCTTCCCTGTCTCAACATGATATACAAGAATCCCATTATTATTCAGAACTTTAATGACTCGATACATCCCCCCGGAGC